>Ga0172370_10009002_pt1 | contig 11809 bp, 9 predicted proteins | sample LakKiv5m_FD_114538 | JGI IMG/M metagenome (GOLD analysis project Ga0172370, IMG submission 114538) | Freshwater microbial communities from Kabuno Bay, South-Kivu, Congo - kab_022012_11.5m | ecosystem: Environmental > Aquatic > Freshwater > Lake | place: Democratic Republic of the Congo...
CGTGCCCGGATACGGCAGCGGAAACCCGAACTCGTAGGCGAAGGTGGGCGCGCCGGTGCTCGCATGCTTCGTCGCGTAATGGACGATCGGGGCGCGGAACACCAGATCGGTATAGATGTCATTCCAGGCCGCATCGATAGTGACTGGCCTTGACGCGTCGGTATACGCCGCTATCACGTCGGCGGCCTGAGGAGGCGCGGCGAAGGAATAGTAGAGGCCGATGATTCTGCCCACCTGTTCGACCAGGGCTTCTTCTGTGTCGGGCGCGACCATCGGTGAGATCACGTTTCCGTCGGCGTCTCTTAGGTCGTACCAGAAGCGGGCCTCATCGCGATTCCAACCGATCAGCATGGGCAAGGGTGTCGGGCGGCCGTGGTAGGGCCACTCGGTCACCAGCATCCCGTCGCGCACCGGCGAGGTCCGCGGGCGTCCCATGCGTGCGAGCACGTCTTTGGACTTGCTGAAGGCGTTCTCCGCCTCGAAGAGCACCCTGCACTCCAGGCCGGGCAGGCCGGATACCCGCACACCGATGGACTTCGCGAGGGCTTCTGTATAGTCGGCGGCTTCGGCCGGTTCTGCGAACATGGGGGGCCGGAACAGTGGGGGACTCTGCAGTATCGTGCGATGGAAGAGGCCGTCCAGGTCGGTGTTCTGGGCCATCAAGGCCACGTTCATGGCTCCGGACGACTGTCCGGCGATGGTCACGTTGCCGGCGTCACCGCCGAACGCGTGGGCACATTCCTGGATCCAGCGCAGAGCGGCGATCTTGTCCTGCAGGCCCCAATTGGCGCACGTTCTGGTGACAGGGTCGACAAGGTCGGGATGGGCGAGTCCGCCGAGCGCTCCCAAGCGGTAGTTGACCGTAACCACAACCACGCCTCCGCGCCTCGCGAGGTGTGTCCCGTGGAACGCGCCGGCCGCGCCGTGGCCGTTGCGGGTGGCGCCGCCGTGGAACCACACGAGGACAGGAGATCTGCCGTCGACGTCTGGTGTCCACACGTTGAGATAGAGGCAGTCTCCACTCGTCGGGGGCAGGGGTTCGTAGAGCCAGGTCTGATTCCCCCCGAGCTTCTGCAGACTCGCGTTCCCTGGTACGGAGGCATCCCGGACGTCTGTCCACGGGGTGGCCGGTCGCGGGGAGCGCAATCGGCCTTCACCGGTGGGCGGCGCTGCGTAGGGGATACCCAGGAACTGCGCGACACCGGGGTCCGCTGAGCCCTTGATTCTGCCGTAGGGTGTGTCGATGACCGGTCGGTGCATGGCTACATCCCCTGGTATTCCGTATTCAAGTTAGTATCTACCGCAGTAGTGAGCAAAAGCTACTCGCATTGCCGTCGGTGGTCAAGAAACACACAAGGGGGTCGTTATCGGGAATGACTCGAGCGAGCCGTGGAGGGAGTCGTGCGACTCGCCGCGAAAGAGAGTTGAATTTCTGAGGATAATGAGTACACTGATTCCACTCTATGAGGTAGCTTCGGGGAGGGAGCACCAGAGGGATGGCGGCTACGGGGGATCAGAGGGTCCATGTGTCACGTCTGCGTTCTGCGGACATCCTTGTCAACGAGGTGACAGGGCAGATCTCGCGCGGTGAGTGCCGGCCGGGCGATCGGTTGGGGTCGGAGGGCGATCTCATCGAGCGCTTTGGGCTCAGTCGCGCGGTGGTACGAGAAGGTCTCCGGATCCTGGAGCGAGAGGGGCTGATCACCGTCAAGCCCGGACCCAGCGGAGGCATCTTCTGCAGCCAGCCCGATGTTCGGCCGTTGACGCGTTCCATCGACACGTACGGAGCGTTCCACGACGTCACGCCTCAGGACCTGGTCGAGGCACGGATGGAGCTCGAAGTTCTGACGGCCCGTCTGGCGGCCGTCCGCGCCACCGAGGCCGACCTTCTTGAGCTCGAGCGCCTCAATCAGGCCTGGATCCATCTCATCGGGGCGGGAGACCGCGCTGCCCAGGCTCGGGTCAACGTCCAGTTGCACATCGCGCTGACCCGCGCCGCCCACAACCCGGTGTTCGTCGCCTTCATAGACGCCCTCGAGGGTCTGCTCTATGAGACCGCCCTGGAGCCGGCGTATCCGGACCGGCGGCTCGACTATGTGGTCTACAGTCATGAGTATATCCTTGAGCAGGTCCGAGGGCGGGACTCGGAGGGAGCTGCGATAGCGATGCGGAAGCATCTGGAGACGTTCAGACCGAACGCATGGAGGAGAGCCCAGGAAAAGGGCGATCCGGTAGAGCCAGGGAAGCGCACGCAAAGGTAGGCGACGAGCACGAGAGCCCCGCGGGTCGGGCTCGGACTGGAGGTGTGTGTGGAGTATCTGCAGTACTTCGTGTTCGGTTTGGTGAACGGGTCGATCCTGCTGCTCGGCACCGTGGGGTTCTCCATGATCCGGAGGACCGAGAACTTCTTGAACATCGCCCACGGGCAGTACATGCTGATGGGCGCGATCTTTGGCTACACCTTCTACGAGCCGCTTCACTTGAACCTGGTCGTCGCAGCTGTACTGGCCATCGTAGCCACCACCCTGATGGGTTTGGCGTTCAACGCGGTGGTCTTCCGGCCCATCCGAGCCCATGGAGGTCTGTATCTCCTCTTCACCAGCGTGGGGGTGGCCTACGTCATCCACGGCGCCATCGAAGCCATTTACGGCTTTACTCCCAGGGCGTACCACACGGCGCCGCCGGCCCAGATCTGGATCGCCGGTTATCCGATCATATCCTCACTGCAGATCCTTATCATCGTAGTCGCCGCGGCCTCCGCCGTCGCGCTGCACTTCTTCTTGACCCGCTCGCGGATGGGCATGGCCGTGAGGGCCATGTCCAGCGACTACTTCCTGGCGCAGGTGCGGGGCATCCACACCAATCGCGTGTCCACGGTCGTCTGGATCGTGAGCCTGGTGTTGGCCGCACTGGCCGGGGTGCTGCTCGGGATCTACGGGACCGTCTATACCGACATGGGTTGGGCGATGATCCTACTCATTCTGTCCGCCGCAGTCCTCGGGGGGGTCGGCAGCATCTACGGGGTGATGGTGGCCTCGCTGTTGATGGGCATCGCCATGGAGATGAGCGTTATCTTCCTCAATCCGGCCTACAAGTCGGCGGTGGCCTTTATCATCATCATGCTCGTGCTGGTGTTCAAGCCCGAGGGCATACTCGGTGGCGGGGAGGCGCGATGAACCTCGGCGTGTTCATCTCTGGGGTGGTGATCGTGGTTGCCATCTACGCCATCCAGACTTTGTCGCTCAACCTGAAGTTCGGGGAGACCGGTCTGATCGATCTCGGGTTAGTCGGATACTTCGCCGTCGGCGCGTACGCCTTTGCGCTGGTCACCGTGCCTCCTCCCGGTGCGACGGACAACTATGCCATCGGCCTCGGGTGGCCGTTGTGGGCCGGCTTCCTGATCGCCCCTGTCGTCGCCGGTATTTTTTCCCTCCTCGTGGGCCTCCCGGCACTGCGCCTTCGCGGTGACTACCTTGCCATCGCCACCTACGCGTTTGCGGAGGTGGTGCGCGCGATCTTCACCAACGAGACCAAGCTGGCCAACGGTGTGGTGGGTTTCACGAACCTGCGCCAGCCGTGGCGCGACAGCTTTGAGAGCGGCGTGAGGTACCAGTACTTCTTTATGGGGCTGGTGCTCGTCGTGCTGCTGCTGCTGTTCCTAGGGTTAAAGCGGTTCCGCCTGGGTCCATTCGGTCGGAGCATCCGTTCGATCCGCGAGAATGAGCCGGTGGCGCTCTCCGTTGGTAAGGACGTCGTCCGGATGAAGCTCAAGTCGTTCGTTCTCGGCGGCGTGCTGGCGGGCCTCTCAGCGTGCTTCTACGTGACGTTCCAGAGCTTGATTGTGCCCCGTTCGTTCGTGCCCGAGATGACCTGGATGGTCTGGATCGCCCTGACAATCGGCGGCACGGGCAACTACCTAGGGGCGATCGTGGGCACGACGGTCCTGGTGGGCGCCCAGGAAGCCACCAGATTGATCCCGTCCTCGCCTTCCACGGCGCCCGCAATCGCGGCCTCCCGCCTCCTCATCATGGGGATCATCTTGATCCTGATCATCCGCTTCCGGCCTCGGGGGATCCTGCCCGAGAGGCCGTGGATCGACCGCTCGCCCGTGCCCGCCGGTGGTTCGGTGCCGCAGGCGGTGCCTTCTGCCGCCGAAGTTGCGGAGGTTGCCGCGAAGCAGGGCCGGTCAACCGACACTATCGTGGACTGAGGGGGCGATCCATGCTTGAGTGCAGGTCGGTATCCAAGTTCTTCGGCGGGATCAAGGCAGTGCAGGATTGCAGCCTCGAGGTTCCCGAGCACAGTATCGTGGGCTTGATCGGACCTAACGGGGCAGGCAAGACCACCCTGTTCAACGTGATCGCCGGGGTATTCCCCCCCACCGCTGGGGAAGTCCACTTCAAGGGAGAGAAGATCACTGGGCTTGAGACCTGGAGGATCGTTGATCGCGGCGTGGCCCGCACCTTCCAGCACCCCTCGGGATTCCCCCAGATGACGGTCATGGAGAACCTGCTGGTGGCTCCGCTGGGTCAGACAGGCGACGGTGTCTTGCACGGTTTCTGGCGGGGCGGGACAGTGCGGGCCCAGGAGCGCGAGATCCATGAGAAGGCCATGCGTCTACTGGACTCTATCGGTCTGATGAAGTACCGCAACGAACTGGTGGTCAACCTGTCGGCGGGTGACGCACGGCTGGTGGAGCTGATTCGCCAGCTGATGCTCGACCCCAGCATCCTCCTCTTGGACGAGCCCGCCGCAGGCATCAACCCTGCCCTGACGGGTTACCTTCTCGCCCTTCTGCGGAAACTGCGCGCCGAGGGTCTCACCATCCTGGCGATCGACCACAACCTGGGCTTCATCATGGAACTCTGCGACCACATCTACGTGCTGGCGCAAGGCCGGGTGATATCGCAGGGGACGCCAGACGAGGTCTCCGGCGATCCCAAGGTGATCGAAGCGTATCTGGGGAAGTCGGCATGAACCTCCTAGAGACAGTCGGTCTCCAATCCGGGTACGGGCGCGTGCCCGTGCTGCATGGCGTCAGCATCCATGTCGAACCGGGAGAGATGGTCGCCGTGTTAGGGGCGAACGGCGCTGGCAAGTCCACGCTGATGAAGACGATCGCCCGTGTCCTGCCGGTGATGTCCGGCGAGGTCCTCTTCCAAGGCGAGAGCGTGTCCAAACTCTTTCCTTACCAGGTTACCGAGATGGGACTCGGCTATGTGCCACAAGAAGGCAACATCTTCGCGGACCTGTCGGTCGAGGAGAACCTGCTCATGGCCGGCTTCTTGGCCAAGGACGCCAAGAAACGCCTCGGGCGGGCGTATGAGCGTTTCCCCATCCTCAAGGAGCGGCGCAGCCAAAAAGGCGGGACGCTGAGTGGGGGCGAGCGTCAGATGCTTGCGACCGCGTGCGCGTTGATCCTCGATCCGAAGCTCCTCATCCTCGACGAGCCCACATCGGGCCTGGCTCCCCAGGTTACGCAGGATCTCGTCCGCGGGATCGTAGACATCAACCGCGAAGGCGTCGCCATCCTGTGGGTGGTCGAAGAGAACCCGCGCGACGTGCTCACTCAGTGCCTGCGGGCCTACTTTCTCGACTCCGGCACGGTGGCCCGCGCCGACACAAGCACGTGCCTTCTGGAAGATCCTGATTTCGACGCCATGTTCATGGGCCGTCGTCAGGGAGCCTAGGGGCTGGGAAGAGGACGAGAGAAAGGAGACCGTGGCTCGGCGGGCATGAAGCGTGTTGCATCCGAAGAGGCGTGGAGATCTATGAGACTGGGGGATATCGGCATGGGATCGAAGACCAAAGTGGCAGTACTCTTGGCAGCAGCCATAGCACTGGTTGTGTTTGTATTGGCCGGTTGTGGCGGCTCGACAACCACGACGACCGGGGGTGGCGGCCCCGGCACCACGATCGGCACTGAGACGACCGCGGGTGGTGGCGGAGAGACCGGGGACATCCCTGTGGGCTTCCTCACTCCGTTCACGGGCGAACTGGGAGCGTACGGCAAGCCGTGGCAGAACGCCGCCCAGATGGCCGTCGACGACATAAACGCGGCAGGCGGCGTCTTAGGACGCAAGCTCGCGTTGTTCCCACAGGATGACCAGAGTTCGGTCGACTCGGGCATCAAGGGCGCGCGGACGCTCATCGGGGTGAACAACGTTGTGGCGATCGCCGGGGTCATCTCGGACACGGCGGTTGGGGTCTACCCGATCTGCAAGGACAACAAGGTCATGCTGACCTCGATGGCGGCCGGGACCACCCGGATGGATACCGGCTACGGCGAATGGTTCTTCCGCACCGTGCCGTCCGACTCGTTCGACGGCCGCGTGGCGGCGCAGGTGCTCATCGACAAGGGCTTCAAGAAGATCGCCATGTTGTACGAGAACGACGAGAGCCGCCAGAGCATCGCCAACGCTATGGCAACGGCGTTCGAAGCAGCGGGTGGCACGATCACGGACAAGGTGGCCTTCACCCCGAAGCAGCCCTCCTACTCGGCGGAGCTCGTCAAGGTAGCCGGCACAAAGCCGGATGCGGTGTGGCTGGGCTCGGGGCAGGAGTCGGGCGCGACCTTGATGAAGAACGCGCAGCAGGCTGGATACAAGTGGCAGTGGATGGTGTCGTCCGACCTGGCTGTTCCCGAGATGTTCGGTTTGGTCGGCAACGACGTCATGGAGGGCGTGCTCTCGGAGACCCCGAGCGCCGACAGCACGATCACGTACGTGCAAGACTGGAACGCGCGCTACCAGAAGTTGTATAACGAGGACCCCACCGGCGCCTTCCAGTCGAACTCGTATGACCAAATCATCATCCTGGCTCTGGCCATGCAGAAGGCCGGCACGGCTTCCGGCGAGGCTATCTCGCAGACCTATCACGCGGTCACCGACGAGAACCCCGCCGCCACCGTCGTGAACAGCTACGCCGACGGGTTGGCGGCACTAGAGTCCGGCAAGGAGATCAAGTACGAGGGTGTCTCCGGTCCCTGTGTGTTCAACGCGGACGGCAACACGGTTGGGAGCTACTCGGAGCTTGTGGGTAAGTCGAGCACGTGGGAGCCGGGGAAATTCTATCCGGCGAGCTTCTTCGTGACGGGATCTTCCTCTTAGGGTCGATCCACCGGGCAGCTCATTCCACAAGGGTGGATCCTCGGCGGACATCCGGCCGCCGAGGATCCACCACCGAGACGTCGCTCGGTGACGCGTTCTTCACCGAGCCGGGCGCGTGTCCCTAGGTACGCCAGCATACACACAACACTTTCGACAGCCCTGCTTTCGACAGTCGAGGAGCCACACCATGCGCGAGTTCGAGTATCAAGCGCCCTCTAGCCTTGCCGAGGCGGGGCGGTTGTTGAGGGACACAGACGGCGCGATAGCCCTCGCCGGCGGCACCGACGTCGTGGTGGCGAGACTGCACGGCAAGCTCGCACCGGTCATGGTGGTCGACCTCAAACGCATACCGGGTTTGGACGCTATCTGCGAGGATACCCATACGGTCGACGTCGGTGTCCTGGTGTCGATGACTGCGCTCGTCCGCTCGACGGTCATCCGTCGATGGTTCCCGGCGCTGGCTCAGGCCGCGGGCAGCGTGGGCTGTTGGCAGGTGCGCAACCTGGCCACCCTAGGTGGCAACCTTTGCAACGCATCGCCCTCGGCGGACACGGGGCCGCCACTACTCGTTTACGGCACCACCGCGGTGCTGTCCGACGGTGTGCGCTCCCGCGATCTCCCGATCGAAGACTTTCTCACCGGACCCGGGACGACCGCTCTGGCTCGGGGAGAGCTCCTGGTGGGACTGAAGCTGGCCAAGCCGGTCGACGGTTTCCGCAGCGCGTACAGCAGGCGGGCGATCCGCCGGTCCATGGACATCCCCCTGGTCAATGTGGCCGCTGCGCTCCGTCTCGAGGACGGCATCATCGCGGATGCCCGTGTCGCTCTTGGCGCCGTGGCCCCCGTCCCCTTCCGGTCGACCGAAGCGGAGGCCTCTCTTCTGGGACGCCGTGCCACACAGGACGTCTTCGCCGAGGCGGGGCGGGTCGCGGCCACGTCTGCTCGCCCCATCACCGACGTGCGCGCGTCTGCCGAATACCGCAGCGCGATGATCGAGGTCTTCGTGAAGCGGACGCTTGCAGCCACGACGGACGTGTCGATATGAGCAAGATCCTCATCAGTCTTACCGTGAACGGCGACGTCTACGAACTGGCGGTGGCGTCCGATCAGCGTCTGCTCGATGTCATCCGGGATGGGCTTGGTCTGACCGGGACGAAGGAGGGATGCGCCGAGGGAGAATGCGGCGCTTGCACGGTCATCATGGACGGGCAACCCATCAACTCATGCCTGGTCCTGGCTCCCCAAGCCAACGGCGCCGACATCGTCACTATCGAAGGTCTGAGCGCGGACGGCACTATGAGCCTGCTGCAACAGCAGTTTGTCGAGAAGGGCGCGGTGCAGTGCGGCTTCTGCAGCCCGGGCATGATCATGACCGCCAAGGCCCTGCTCGACGAAGAGCCCCACCCAGATGAGGCCGCGGTGCGCGACGCGCTTTCGGGCAATCTCTGCCGGTGCACCGGCTACGAAAAGATCGTCGACGCGGTGCTCGCGACAGCGGCCGTACTGGCGACAGAAGGGGGAGCGGCGTGACCTCGTTCAGCTATGTGGGCAAGTCTGTGCCCCCGATCGATGGCTGGGAGCGGGCCACCGGCCGGGCGGAGTTTGCCACCGACGTCAAGTTGCCGGGCATGCTACATGGAAAGCTTCTCCGGAGCCCGTTGCCCCACGCACGGATCGTGTCCATCGACACCTCCGCAGCCGAAGCTCTACCCGGAGTGAAGGCGGTCGCCACTTTCGCCGATACGCCCGGGGTGGTCTTCGGGCCCATCGCGATATACGAGGACTGGCAGATCTTCGCCAAGGACAAGGTTCGGTTCATCGGGGAGGAGGTCGCGGCGGTTGCGGCCATCGACGCGAATATCGCGGCCGAGGCCTGCGCCTTGATCAAGGTGGAGTACGAAGAGTTGCCGGCGGTCTTCGACCCTCAAGAAGCCATGCAGCCGGACGCTCCAAGCATTAACGGGCGCGAGAGTAACGTGGTCATGACGTTCAAGGTCGAACGGGGCAACGTCGACGACGCGTTCGCGGCCTCAGACCTGGTGCTTGAGGAGACATATCGCACGAGCCAGGTGTACCAGGCATACATGGAGCCCATGGCTGCCGTGGTGCGGCCCGAAGCGGGCGGGCGCTACACCATGTGGCTGCCTATCCAGATTCCCAACAAGTCACGTCTGATCTACGCCAAGGCTCTGGGTATCCAGCCGGAGGATATCAGGGTGATCAAGCCGTTCCTTGGTGGAGCGTTTGGGGCCAAGATGGAAGCCAACCTGCATCTGGCGTGCGCCGTACTGGCCCGCAAAACCGGCCGCCCGGTACGTATGGTGAACGACCGCATCGAGGACATCATCGCGACCAACCCGCGGGTGCCCATGACCATTGACCTGAAGATGGGTCTTATGCGCGATGGCCACTTCGTGGCAAAGGAGACGCGCGTGGTGGGCAGCAACGGGGGGCGTACGGTATACGCCCCGCCCATCACCGCTACCGCCTGCTATCGGGTCGATACCTGCTACACTTTTGAGAACGTGCGGGCGCTGGGCCTTGCGGTCGACACCAACACGGTGCCCACAGGGGCCTTCCGGGGTTTCGGCAACTCCCAGATGACCTTCGCCTTGGAGTCGATGATCGACATGGCCGCAGAGCGTCTCGGTCTCGACCCCGTGGAGATTCGTCGGCGGAACGCCGTGCCTTCGGGTTTCGTGTCGATTCATGGCTGGGAAGTGGCCAGCTCAGGGCAGGTCGAGACCCTAGACAACGCCGCGCGCCTGTCCGGTCTCCTTACCCGGCGAACCAAGGGCGCGGAAACCGGCACGTTCCGCCGAGGCATGGGCCTCGCGTCCTGCAACCACGTTTCGGGCAACAGGGCCTTCTTCCCCACCTTCGACGGATCCTCTTCGGTGGTGAGGATCGCAGAGGATGGCAAGGTGACCGTCTTCCACGGCGAGTGCGATATGGGCCAGGGACAGACCACCGTCTTCGCCCAGATCGCCGCGGAGGCGTTGGGGGCGAAGCTCGACGAGGTCACTATCGCAACGGTGGACACCCAGGTGTCGCCGTTCGGGTTGGGCTCGTTCGCCACGCGCGGCACCACCATCGGGGGCTGGGGCATCAAGAAGGGAGCCGAGGCGGCAAAAGAGCTCGTCCTCCAGGCGGGAGCAGAGTATTTGGGAGCGGAGGCGACCGCCCTCGAGACCGCTGGGTCCGAGGTGTATGTGAAGAGCGATCCCGGCCGGCGGGTCACCTTCGCTGAGTTGGGCCGGGAGTTCTTGTTCACGCACGGCGGCATGCCCATGGTGGCCCAGGGCCACTACGTGCCCAACACAGTCGCCCCCGATCCGGTCACCAAGTATGGCAACGTATCGCCGGTGTACGTCTTCGGCACCCACGTGGCCGAAGTGGAGGTCGACACCGAGACCGGCGAGGTCGTGGTGACCGGGTACTGGGCCAGCCACGACGTCGGCCGGGCCATCAACCCTATGCTTCTGCAGGGGCAGGTGGAAGGCGGAGTGGCACAGGGTATCGGCTGGGCACTCACTGAGGACATGATCGTTCGAGACGGGCGTATCATGAACCCCACCTTTCTCGACTACCGCATTCCTGGATCCAAGGACGTTCCCCGGATCGTCAGCGACTTCGTTGAGCCTGTTGACGTCAATGGTCCATTCGGTGCCAAAGGGATCGGGGAGCCGGCACTGAATCCCGTCCCGGCCGCGATAGCCAACGCCATCTATGACGCCATCGGGATCCGTTTCACGTCCTTGCCCATCAGCGCCGAGAAGGTGCTGTTCGCGTTGCGTGAGAAGGCCGCCGGCGAGGGCGGCCCCGGCGAAAGCAACTCCGCGCCGGCGCTGAGTGCCGAGGGCGCATGATGGAAACGGACGGGATGGCATCGTGTGCTGCGGTTTGTCATCCGAGCTCGCTACCCCGGGAGGCTCATATAGCCTGGGCGTCGCCACCGAGAGTTTGGTCTTCTGTGCCGGTGCGATTGCCGTCGACAAGGACGGGAAAGTTGTGTGGGGGAACTCCCTAGCCATCATGGCTTCACCGCGAACCCGCGCGGACGGCACCCCGACCGGGCCGTTCTCGAGTGCGGCGAGGAAATCAGCGGGGGACACGCCGAGCGATTCCGCCAGTGCCACCTACTCCGCCAGAGATGCGAAGATGTCCAGGATCCACTTGTTCACCACGAGACGCGCCCGCTGGCCCTGACGCGAGGACGACCTCTCTCCGTCGGTCAGCAAGGATGCGGCGAAGACGTCTTCGAGCAGTCGGACCCCTGATTGGCCTATCTCCCGGGAGAGGACATTGTAGAAAGCGCGTCCCATGCAGTCGTCCACGGCTAGTTGGCGGGAGGTGCCGGTGCGGGTGTGCTCCACTCCGCTATAGAACATGAACGTCCCATCTGCACACCTATCGAAGCGAACCCCGAGACTTTCCAGGAAGCTGATAGCCTCCTCCGAACCTTCGGCCAGCCTGCGTACCAGATCTTGATCGTTGAGGTACGCGCCTCCGTCGATGGTGTCCAGGAAGAAGTTGTGAAGCGAGTCCCGGGGATTGCCGGCAAGCATTGCCCCAAAGCCGGGCATGGTCATGGCCGTCAGTTCGCAGCGGCCCATCTGACCCTTGGCCGTCAGTATCACGTCGGCGCCGGCTGCTTGTGCCGACAAGGCAGCCCGGCACCCCGCTCCTCCGGTGCCGAC
>Ga0172370_10009004_pt1 | contig 11806 bp, 15 predicted proteins | sample LakKiv5m_FD_114538 | JGI IMG/M metagenome (GOLD analysis project Ga0172370, IMG submission 114538) | Freshwater microbial communities from Kabuno Bay, South-Kivu, Congo - kab_022012_11.5m | ecosystem: Environmental > Aquatic > Freshwater > Lake | place: Democratic Republic of the Congo...
CAAGTCTTATTTCAAAAATTGATGACCGAGGTTACGGATATTTTGCTGGTTGTTTTAAGAGCCTAAGTGACGATATGGAGGTCTTCCAAGATGTCCGCCAAATTGTTCAAGAACTTGAAAAGGTTACGAAAACCCCCTTTACTCTAGCGATATTACCAGAGTGGGGGCCAGTTATGATTTATCAAATTATCCCCTTACCCCTTAACGAGTCATCTCAATAACTGGGGGAATGAAATATGCAACCAATAGCACCAAAAGGATATAAAAGTGTCGTTCAGCAGAGAAATCTTGCGTGGTTTTTGCCTCGCCCCAAAAGAGACCACTATAAAGGCGGTATGCCACTTTACGCAGAGGAGTGGTTGCTTGATTTAGCTGATGAGATTCTTGGTAAGGAGGGGAAAGTTTTGAATTTGTTTTGCGGAATGAACAAGTTTGGCACAAGAGTAGATATTAAGTCCGAAGTAAACCCACACTTTCAAGGAGATGCTCACAAATTATCCTCATTCTTGCCGAAAAAAGAATATGATGTAATTTTGGCTGACCCACCATATTCTGATGAGGAGGCGAAAGAACTCTATGGCACACCAAAACTAAATTACAAAAAATGGACAAGTGAAGCAGAGAAGTATTTGAAATCTGGTGGATTACTGATTGTCTATCACAAATACGTGATGCCGAACCCGAATCCCGACAAGTTTCAAGTAGTCAAACGGGTATTTATAGGGAATCGTGCGTATCATTTACCAAGAGTTGCAATTTATTTTAGAAAGAAAAGTTTATCCCCTAATAAGTCATCTCAATAACTGGGGGAAGGAATATGGAACAATACCTAAATAAAGTTATATGCGGAGGAGAAGTTATTGAATAATTATTATTTTAACCCCAAGCAATAAAAAGAGATGAAATACTTTAGCTTATTTTCGGGAGTTGGAGGATTTGAATTAGGAATAGGCAATAAAGGAGAATGCGTTGGTTTCTCCGAGATTGACAAATACGCCTCACAAGTCCTTAAATATAATTTCCCCGAAGTCAAAAATTATGGCGACATCACAAAAATCAACTGGTCCGAAGTTCCCGACTTTGATTTGCTTGTCGGCGGAAGCCCTTGCCAAGACTTTAGCATTGCTGGCAAGCGGGCAGGAATTGAGGGCGAACGTTCAGGACTTGTTTGGGAATATATCCGTTGCCTCAAAGAAAAGAACCCACGATATTTTATCTGGGAAAATGTTAAAGGAGTTATGTCTTCAAGAAACGGATTTGATTTCGCAAACATCCTCACTGTGTTTTCCGAAACGGGGTATTCTCTCTGGTGGCAAGTTCTCAACGCCAAAGACTTCGGTGTGCCTCAAAACCGAGAGCGTATCTTTATCTGCGGTTTTAGAGACGGAAGTCCCAGAGAAATATTTTTTGAGCGAAGCAATGACGAACTATATTATAAACAAGGCACATCACAAGGTCGCTGTATCTTAAAATCACCAATTAGAAGTCAGGGTGATAAACCGATGATTATTGATGATTTTTATCCAGATAGAGTTAGAGAGTTTGGAGATGTGTCTCCTACATTAAGGCAAGGAAGAAGTGGGTTGAAAGTTAAACACGTTGATAGACAAACAGGAGAATGGCATACCGAACAGACAGAAACGGCAGGAGCTTTGACTGCAACTATGTATGAAGGCATAAATGCTGATGGACGTACTGGCGCGATCGACAATAACAGAATAAGACGTTTAACTCCGACAGAATGTGAACGCCTTATGGGTTGGCCGGACAACTGGACTAAATACGGCATAGACGAGAAAGGCAACAAGGTTGAAATAAGCGACAGCCAAAGATATAAGATGTGCGGAAATGGTGTGGCTTCAAGGGTTATCTGCGAATTAGTAAAAACATTATTATAACTTTTAATCTAATCCTATGACATTTATAGAAACAGCGTTAGAAGAGCTTGATAAAGAGTTTGATTTAAAATGTCCTGATTTTCACGACCCATTTACCCATATAAACCATCCCAGCACGTACATTGAAAAGATGTTTAAGATAAAAGATTTAAAATCCTTCCTCTCCCTCAAACTCCAAGAAGCGATAGAAGATAGCAGAAAACAGACGATTGAGGAGATTGTGGGAGTGATAGAGAAAAGACTGGAAGATGTTGATAAAAACGAAGCATTAATCCGAGAGCATAATTTATTAGTTGGACTTTTAACTAAGATAAAAGAGATATAATAATAATTAATAAACAAATGAAAATACATCCAACATCAGATTATGTTTTCTTCTCTGTCATTGAGGAGAAAAAAGAAACCAAGGGAATTATTCTTTCTGATATTTCCCAAGAAAAGCAGTTGACCGGTCGCGGAGTGGTCGAATCCGTAGGGCCGGAAGTTAAATTGGTAAAAATAGGTAACAAAATAATTTTTAACGCTATTCCTGGAATCTGTAAAAGCTTTGATTTAGATGGAAAGAAGCTTTACTTTTTACAGGAGAAACAAGTCTATGGAATCATCAAGTGAAGACCTAAAAATTAAAAGATTAAGCGGAAGAGAAATTTTAAATTCTTTTTATAATAAACATTTTGAAGAATTTATTTCTTCTATGATTAATATGGATATTTGGAAAGAAAAAACAGATGTAAACGCCACGGCATATTTTGAACCGATGAAAAGCATTAACTCGCAAGGTGGCATTCAAGAAACACAACGCCGAGTCACCATATCAGAAGCAATTGAGCGAGAAGAATATAGGTTTTATGCACAACAGAACATCTTGCTAGCTATTAAAAAACTTGATAAAATTAACCTAGAAGACGAGATTGGTAAAGAACTAAAACCAAAATTTGCCAAACTAAAAAAATGAGTAATGAAATTACATTCGGCGATCTGGCCCGCCGCAATCTCAAGGCTGGGGTAGATAAGTTAGCTAATGCTGTTAAGGTAACACTTGGCCCAAAGGGTAGACTGGTAGCATTTAATCGCGGCACTCCCATCTTTTCTTTAGATGGGGTGACAGTCGCCAAGCAAATCTATTTAAAAAACGAGGGCGAGAATACCGGCGCCCAACTGGTAAAGAATATAGCCAGCAAGACAGACAAGGAGGCCGGAGACGGAACGACCACAGCCACTATTTTGGCTCAGAGTATTTTAGACAAGGGACTACAAGCATTATCAGCCGGGTTAGATCATACCAGGATGAAGCAAGGAATTGATGAGGGTTTGAAAATTTGTCATGAGATTATAAAAAAGTCAGCCCGGAAGATTAAAACCAAAAAAGAGATTTCAGACGTGGCGACAATTTCTTCGCGCGATCGGGAGATTGGTGATATGGTGGCCGAGATTGTCCATCAGTTCGGAAGTGAGGCGGTCATCTCGGTTGAGGATTCCAAAGTCGTGGGGCTACACAAGGAAGTTGTCGAGGGAATGCAACTAGACAAGGGTTTCATTTCTCCCTACATGATGACCGACCAGGATCGAGGCGAGGCCATACTTGATAAGCCGTATATTCTGGTCACTTCTCAAATAGTGAATCTTAATCAGCAGATTATTAAAATTCTAAATGAGATAATTCAAAGCGATCGCCGGCATTTGCTTTTGATAGCCGACCAGGTAGGCGGCGAGGCTCTGCCGACTCTCTTGGTTAATAAATTTCAGAACAGACTTTTAACTGTAGCGGTGGCTTGTCCCGGTATAGGAGACGATAAGAGATCCCAGATGCAGGACATTGCTATTCTAACCGGGGCCGAGTTTATCTCTGAGGAGTTAGGCAAGAAAATTGATGACGCTTCACTTGATTCTTTAGGATCGGCCGATAAGGTCATTATCACTAAGGACTCCACAATTATTATCGGCGGCGCCGGCAGGAAATTAGAAATCAAAAAGCGAGTCGCCCAGATCAAACAGGAGATTGAGAATGAGAAGTCAGATTACGAACGTGAACTCAAGGAACGAAGACTGGCCCGGTTGAAAGGTGGCGTGGCTGTGATCCGCGTAGGCTCAATTTCAGAATCCGAGAATATGGAGAAGCGATACCGAGTAGAAGACGCCGTCCGGGCGGCCAAATCTTCGTTAGAAGAGGGAATCGTGCCGGGGGGTGGTCAATGCCTGGCTGAGTGTTCAAAGGCCCTTTACAATCGATTACAGCGCGAAACAGATTTGTCATTTAGGGTCGGAATGAGCATTTTAGCCGAAAGTATCGTCGAACCGGCTAAACAGGTTTTAATCAATGCCGGTTATAAACCAGACGTTATTTTAGCCGAATGCGATAGATTGGGAAAAGGATTCAATGCGGCCACTGGAGAGTATGTTGATCTGATTGATTCGGGAGTCATTGATCCGGCCAAGGTTGTCAGGTGCGCCCTGGACAATGCCGTGTCGGTTGTGAGTTTAATTTTAATTACTGACGCTTTAATCACCAATGAAACAGAAGACACCAAAAAAGACAAGAACTGACATTGTTAAAAAAGAACTCAATCCAAATCAAAGAATGTTTTGCGAGTTTTATGCTAAGCCCGGAGAATACTTTGGTAATGGAGTGGTGTCATATATCTTAGCTTATAAATTAGACATCCCTTTGGTTGGCTATAAGGCATTAAATGATGATCAGCAAAGACGATATAATTCTGCTTGTACATTAGCAAACCATTTATTGAGAAATGTCAAGATAAAGGAAAAGTGTAATGAACTGTTGGATTCTTTAATAAAAGATGAAGTTGTTGATAGAGAATTAGTAAGAGTTATTGTTCAGAATGAAGAACTTGCGCCAAAGGTTTCGGCGATCAAGGAATATAATCTTTTGAAGAAAAGAGTGAGTGATAAGCCTGCATTGCCGTCGCCTGAATTGCATTTGCATCTGCATCAGAGTCCAAAGGTTGTGCAGATAATTAAAGACGCCGAGGAAAAATTGTTGAAAGAAATCCAAGGCGATATAAAATGATTGATTTAGTTGCTAATGTTTATCTTATTACTCTTACCGTTTATTTTTCAGTTTGGATAGTCTATTTATTGATTCAAAAAAATGATTAATTTATTTATGTTCTATTTATTTTTATTTGTTGGCGCATTTTCCGGCGCGATGTTTGGTTCGTGGCTGTGGTCTAAGAGAAAATGGCGATTGGTTATCAATGAGAAGGATCAATCGCTTGATTTGATTCAAGATGACCCTAGCGAGGCGACATTCCTTTCTGATCCTACTGCCGAGGAGTTAGAGGAAATGGAAGCAACGGGATTGAGAAAGTTATTGCTTAAGTTTAAGAAAAATGAACGAACTTGAATTGGCTCGTCAGCGAGTCGCCGATACCCAGTTGTCCCTATCGCGCGAGCGAGAGTTACATAAGATTAAACCCAATCAGAAGATGGCCGAGGATACGCCGGACTTTGTTGAGTCATATGATTTTTGGTGCAATGACTGCGACAAGGATTTTATCGCGCCGGCTTATAAATTTTCTTTGCGCTTGCATGGCGAGTGGCTGATAACCTATGTGGCGGTCTGTGAGTGTGGCCGGGAATGCGTTAGGCTTCTATCTCATCGCGATCTTGATCCATATTATTACCTTTCAGAAAAAATCCAGGAGAATAGAAACCTCTATGCCAATGATGTTTTAAGGCATGACCAGTATGGATTTGAGACACATTATGGGCGGCCATTCAAACAACGCGAGGACGAGGAGCGGGCGCGCGAGGAGCGAAGACTGGCCGCTGAGCGCGATAAAGGATTTAAGTTATCAAGGTTATGATTGATCCATCGGAATTTAGTGTGCCACTTTGGATAGTAAAAAATGGCATTCGCAATGAGAAGAGCGACCCGATTGAGTTTAGGAATCACTTGTTCCTTTTCGATTACCTACGCGACCAGTCAAAGAATATCTGTGCTAAAAAATGCGCCCAGATTGGCGGCTCGGTAGTGGAGAATCTTAAAACATTTCATTTGGCGCGATATCGGAAGATTACGAGCATCTACACAATGCCGAGTGATTCTGACGTTGAGGAGTTTTCCAAGACCAAGACCGATAAGATATTCCAGGCTAATGCCTGCATCCGTGATTCCTTAAAAATTGACAATGTTTTCCTTAAGCAGGTGGGCGATACTTTTTTATATTTCAAAGGCACGCGAAGCAAGGCCGCACCTATCTCCACGACCGCCGACAGATTGGTTCACGATGAGATTGACCGGTCTGATTTACAGATTTGCGATTTTTATCAAAGTCGTATTGCCGATTCAGAACATAAGATGACGGTGCTTTTGTCTAATCCCTCGGTGAAGAATGTCGGCGTGGACTTGGCTTGGAAGGAGTCCGATAAAAAGGAATGGTTCATCACCTGCCTGGGATGTGGAGAGAAGCAGTTCCTTACTTATGAGAACAACATTGACGAGATTGGAAAACGAATTGTCTGCAAAAACTGCAACAAGGAACTGACTGATGATGAACGCAGATTTGGCAAGTGGGAGCCAACTGGGTCTTTTGGGGCCAAGTGGTCTGGGTATCACTTCTCTCATTTGATGTATATTCGCCATAAAGCCGATGAGATTATCGAAGCTAAAGAGAAGCGTGGAGTTGAGTATTTTTATAACTTCGTGTTAGGCGAACCCTACTCGGCCGGTGAGATTACCGATTTTAGGCAGGCCATTTATGATGTTTGGGTTCCTAAGTCACTTGATACGCCGCCGTTCTTTATGGGCATTGACGTTGGCAAGGAGAAACATTGGGCGATTGGCAGTAAAGATGGTATTTTCAAAATTGGCAAGTGCGAGTCGCGCGAGGAACTTGAGGCAGTCATTACTCGTTACAATCCTTTCGTGGTGATGGATTCAGGCCCGGAGCGCATTTGGTCAGAGGAGTTCAAGCAGAAGTTCCCTAAAGTCAATTTGTGCTTTTATCGCAAAGACAAGAACGTGGCTGATATGGTTACCTGGGGGGGAGACAAGGGCAACTTTGAGGATTCAAAGAATTGGGGATATCTGTGGATTGATCGCAACCGGGTGATTGACGCTTGTGTTTATGATTTGCAACGAGGCAACTTTTTCTTTTCTCTTAATAGGGAAGATTTAGAAAAGTTTATTTTACATTGCGAAACTATGCGGCGAATCCCCGAGGAAGTGCCGGCGCTGCATACTTACCGCTACGTTTGGGATTCCACGACTGGGGTCAACCATTGGTTTTCGGCAATGTATTTTTGGTGGCTGGCAATGAAGAGAGGGTCGATGCCGGCTGAGTTTTTACAAGAGAAACAAGTTGATAAAAATAATCTTATTCAGATTAACAGCGAAGGCAATCCCCAGATGGTTGATCTGAAAGAGCTTATCGAAAGTCGTCAAGAATATGATTGACGCTATCAAGCCAAAGAATTACTGCCAGGTTTCAATGACTGAAGAAGAGGCCAATATTTTTTATTGGATGAGGCAGTATCAGGGTATCTGGGAGAAAGCTTTTAACGAATTGCGTCCCGGATCGTTGGTGCTTCACTTTAATGATGTCGGAAAAATAAAGAAGCACGAGTTTCATTTTTATCATAAATAAACTGTGGATAACTCTACCTGTTGACAGGGTTTTATAAAATTTAGTATAATTAAAGTGTACTCATTCCGTCCTACTCTACGAAAGAAGGGCGGGAACAGCATCTAATCTTTTAGATTTTGTTTCCGTCCTTTTTTATTTCTTGCCGTGGCGATTAAATCTTGTAAAAGATAATTGCAACGCGGTTAATCGCCGCGATAGTAAATAAAATGTTTAAAGTATTGTTCGACTTAATCTGGCATCCATTTATTTATATTTTTGTTTATGGATATTCGCTATTTTTAAAACGTTATGGACATTTCTAAATTAACTGATCAGCAGTTAAGTCAATTGATTGAGAATCGGTGGAAGGATTCTGCTTCGCTATGGAAAATTGTCGAGGATGCTTATACAAAGAATAAGCGTGTTTGGCAGAATAACCCCGAGTGGCTTGAAACCTTGCCCCCAAAACGCTCCAAGGCGCGTGACAATCGCACCTTTCTGGCTATGGAGAGCGTTATTAAGACTCTTACCGGCCGTCCCTCTAAGCCCAATGTCCTTTCGACTGAGACCTCGCCTGATGGCAAGCAGATTGCCTCTGATTTACAAGACTTTTTCTTGGCCAAGTACCGCAATCTTATGGTCAAGCCTAAGATGAGGCGCGGTTTGCGGTGGTTATTCCTCTCTCGATTGGTAGTTTTTAAGGTTTTCTGGAATAACGAGACCGATGACTTTGATTTGGCGCCGGTTGATTCCAGGAGGGTTAGATTCTCTAAGCGGTCAACTTCAATGTATGACACTAAGTTTGCCATCGAGGAGGTTCCGGACAAATTAGTTTCCGAGTTAATCGAAGATTTCCCAGATAAAAAATCTAAGATTCTAAAAAAGACTGGTTTTGCCGAAGAACAGGTTTTGGTGGATGATCCTATCTGCTCAATCCGCGAGGCGTGGATCGGTGATTATGTTTGTTGGGAGCTTAATGGCCTTATTTTAGGAAAGGAAGAACATCCCTATTGGGACTGGGACGGCGTGCCGCTTACCGCTTCGGAGATGGCTGATGTTAAAAAAGCCAGCAGCGGGGTTGGCTTGAGACTTAAGATGGCCTCTCTAAAGAAAGGATCGGCTGATCGTCGATCTAACGGCAAGAACTACCAGTCATATCTTTACAACTACTTTGACCGACCGTTTCCGCCTTATGTTTTTGGCACGGTGCTTAACGTTGAGAACCAGCCGGTGGGCGAGACGTCGTTGATTGAACAGGTTATTCCCTTACAGGAGGAGATCGACAAAAGAAAGCGACAGATTTCAGATAACGCCGATATGGTCAATGGAATTGTTAAGGTGGATACCAATCTGACAAAGATTAGCCGGGCTGACGCACAACAAGCCAAAGCTGATCCCAAGGGAATTTGGTATGGAGCTGGAGTAAAAAATGGCGTCACGCGCGAGGTTGGATCTCCTTTGCCAGCCTATGTCAAAGACGATATGGTTCATTCGACCGTTGATTTGGATAATCTTTTTGGGACGGGCAATACCTTTCGAGGAGAACAAGGACCAAAGGAAACTGCTACCGGCCGGGCTATTTTACGAGAGGAATCATATAAATATCTAGACGAGTTTATTGATTTAGTTGATACCCTGCACCTACAAATTTACGAGTGGATGTATCAGCTTATGAAGGTTAGATACACCGAAAAGCACTACACCAAGATTTTAGGTTCTACCAAGACCAAGCGCGTGCTTGAACTATCCCAGGATGATTTGGGCGAGGGAATTGAGATCGATATTATCCCCGGCCAGATTATGCCCGATGATCGGATGTATCGATCGGAGCGCGCCAAGGAGGAGGCGACTGCTGGGTTGATTGATCCGCTTACCTACTTTGAGGAGACCGAGCGCGAGAACGCCCAGGAACTGGCCAAGCGACTGATTATGTTTAAGATGAACCCCTTATCTTTAGTTGATATGACGCCAGAAGATTTACAAAAACTACAGGGTGCGGCCGAAATTTTTAATCCTCAAGAAAATGGCCCGGCTAAGGGAGGCCCACTCGATAAGAATGCCCAGGCGGTTATGCAACTTAAGCAGAAAGCCGAAGCCATTACCCAGAGTCAAGAATTTCAGAAGATGGCGCCGGAGCAACAACAGCAGGCGATTAAACTTATTCAAAATCAGATTAACAAATTATCTCAATCGGCCGCCGCGCCAGTTGAGCAGGGTAAAAATAACAAGTTTAAAAAATAACTATGCCTAGCGCTTTAGAAAACGAATTGAAGCGACGCGCCCAAAAAAAAGGAATGACTGGTGAGCGCAAGAATGCCTATGTTTATGGCACGATGCGCAAGACCGGGTGGGTGCCTAGCACGCAGAAGAAGAGTTCTTTAAAAGACGAAATAAAGAAGCGAAGTAAATAATAATTGCCTAATTTGACCAAGTGGCTTGCCAACTCCTTTGGAATAATTGGCAAGATGGCAGTCAATATGGCTAAAAGTATGTTAGAACCAAACGAATTGGACGATCAAGATTCTTCGTCAGTCGATGACGACCAAGACGATGATCAATCGGACGATGAGGGAGGCGGAGCAGGAGATTCGGTCAATACCGTTAAAATCGGGGATAAAGAATATACCCTCGATCAATTAGCGGAATTTGAAAAAAAAGCGTCAGGTTATGACGCTCTACTCCCCGAGTTCACGCAGAAAAGTCAAAAGTTGGCGGAACTTGAGAAAGCATCTAAGACCAAAGACGAGAATTTACCCTCTTACAAAAAAGAAGGCTGGCAACCCAAAGACTTTTCCGAGTTGTCTAAGGCGCTTGAGGAGGCCGAAGAACGCGGAGTTCAGCGGGCCTTATCAACACTTGAACAACGTCAGGCCGAAAATCTGGCGCGATCGCAGAAAGTTAAGCAAGAAGTTGATGATTTTGTCGCCGAGGTTAAGAAAACCGACAAGGAATTTGATGATAAAGATTTCTTTTCTTATGCGACAAAACATAAGTTTCCTCTTAAGACAACTGGTGATTTGCGCGCGGTTTATTCTTCTTATGCCGAGATTCAGACGCTTGCTGGCGGATTGCCTAGGGGCAGTCGCAAGGACAAGGTCAATATTCCCGGCGGAGGCGATCCTAAGGGGCCAGACCTTTCAGATTTAAGAGGAAAAGAAGGTTCAATTCTTGAAAAAGCTTTGGATGCATTAGACAGATTTAAAAAATAATTTTACCAAAATGGAATTTTCAGGAACAGTTACTTCTATTACCAGGGAATCCATTGTCCCATCGGTTTCGGATACGATACTTAAGGGCAATGTATTCTTGCTGCGAATTTTGGGTAAATCCAAATCGTGGCGGTCAGGTTACAGAATGGACGTGCCGGTTAAGTACCAAAAATCAACGACTGGCGGCATCGTTGAGGTTGGCGGCACGCTCGATACGACTCGCAATGAGACACGTATCAAAATGTCGTTTGAGCCGCAGCGGATTCACAAACCAATTGTTGTTGATGATATCGAGCAGGCGGTTAATAAGGGCGATGCCCAGGTTGTAGAATTGTTGGCGACCGAGGCTGACTCTATCGCCCAGGATTTAGTTGATGATTTGGGCGGGTATCTTTATACCGGCACTGGTGCGACCGGTTTGTCGTTTGATTCAATTTTGAACGCGGCCGATGACAGCACCAATTACTCCACTTATGGAGCGCAAGCTCGCGGTACCTATACCTCTCTTAAGGGATATTATGCGGCTTCGATCGGAGCTTTAGCTCTAGCCGATCTTCGGACTTTGTCTAATACCGTGACGATCGGTTCCAAGAAACCGTCTTTGCTGGTTACTACTCCAAGTATCTGGTCAGCCTATGAGGCATTGCTTACACCGACTGTCCGAGCTGGATACCAAGTTAATGGTTATCCTCAGATTGGTCGAACCGGTATGGCGCCATCTCAGCAAGCATTAAAAGGCGACATCGGATTTGATGGCCTGTGGTGGAGGGGTGCTTTGATGGCCAAGGACGACAAGTGTACTTCCCAGAAGTTATTTGCCGTGAACGAAGATACTTTTAGCTTTTATGGCTTGGATTTATCCGGCGTTAAGGGCTATGAGAAGATCAATGTTACCGGCACCAAAGTAGTTGATGGGCCGCAGGGTATGCCTATTCCTAAGGGATTTAATTACTCTGGTTTGTTAAGGGGAGTCAATCAACCGGCGGTGGTCGGTCACCTGTACTATGTCGGAAACTTCATCTGCACCAACCCGAGATACCAGGGTCAATTAACCGGTATCACTGACTAAAGGTCGCTAAAATTAAAATAACCAACAACAATTATGAACAAC
>Ga0172370_10009009_pt1 | contig 11802 bp, 8 predicted proteins | sample LakKiv5m_FD_114538 | JGI IMG/M metagenome (GOLD analysis project Ga0172370, IMG submission 114538) | Freshwater microbial communities from Kabuno Bay, South-Kivu, Congo - kab_022012_11.5m | ecosystem: Environmental > Aquatic > Freshwater > Lake | place: Democratic Republic of the Congo...
CCAAGCTCCGGATCGTAGCCGGGTCGGGGAAGCACCGCCGCCGCGCTCCGCACGACCGCCCCGACCGCCACCGCCCCACCCCTCCCAAACCCTCCGAGCCCCGGTCAACCAAGACGCCACCGCCCGAGGCCGCGGTCGCCAGCACGCATCGCCCGTCGTGGCGGGGCGTCCGTTCCCACCCTCCACGCCCGGCCAAGACGCGTCAGGTCGGACGGAGGGTGAGGCGCGAAGCGCCGAAGTCGCGAAGCGACCGAGCGCGGCAGCGCGAGCCCGGAGGAGGACCGCCCACGGCGCGCGAAGCGCGACGGGGGGACGCCCAAATCCAGACGCCCTCAAAAATAATCGCCCTCCAAGAGTGTGTAGTCACAATATCCCATAGCGAGGGCCACGATGCGCCCGGATCGCAAGGCGTAACGAAGATGACGACTGAGGCGCTGAGGCGCGTTGGAGGTGCGCCGCCTGGAGGAACCGCGGAGCAACGCCGCGAGCCTGGATGCCGCGTGGGGAGCAGTAGGCGTTCTTTTGACTACACCCACTGACAGGGGGCTCATGCTTGTTTGATTTCGATCACATCTACGGATGCGGATCCCGTGTGTCCCGTGGGACAGCGCTACGTGTCGCTACGCCCCCGCCGGAACGCCCCCGCCGGAACGCCCCCGTCGCGGGCGCGTTGGCAGATGTCCGAAGAAGGGGGTCTCACCGGGCACCCACCGCTTGGCCTCCCGTCGCCGGCGGGACATCCATTATCGCGTCGAGAGAAGAGAAACAATAAAATAAATCAAAACACAAATGCCAAAAAATGAGGGCAGAGTGAGCGAAATTTATCGTATCTCCGCCCGAGCATGCGCGCCTCGGATCGCGTCGAAGCCCTCGCCGCGCCCCCGCGTCGCCCGGAACGCCGCATCCAGCCCGCCGAGCCCGAGCGACGGCTCCAACTCGGCGACGAGGCCTTCGGCGCCGGTCCCGATCGCGGGCGGCGGCACGAACCGGGCGCGCGCGGCGAGCGCTTCTTCGAGCGACGGCGGCGCGGGCGGAAGGCCCAGCGCAGCCCGCAGGCCGTCGAGCGCGTGCAGGTTCACGCGTAGCTTCCCGGCCGCGCTGTGACCCGCGACGTGCGGCGTGGCGAGATCGCAGGCCTCGACGAGCCGGGCGCGCGGCGACGGCTCGCCCGGGAACACGTCGACGCAGAGCGCCCCGAGCCGCCCCTGCGTGCGCAACGTCGCGGCCGCACCGAGATCCAGCACCTCGCCGCGCGCCGCGTTGAGCAGCACGCGATCGGTCCGAGCGAACGCCTCGACGCGCGCCGCCGACATCAGATCGCGCGTGGCGTCCTGCCCGTCATTGCCGAGCGGCACATGCAGCGAGATCGCGTCGACCTCGGCGAGCAGCGCGTCGAGCGGCTCCGATCGAAACCCCGCCTCGCGTCTCGCCCGCGGCGGATCGCACAGGCGCAGCGCCGCGACGCGCCCCGCGAGCATCGCCACGACGGCCTGCCCGACCGCGCCGATGCCCACGACGCCGACCGTCAGGGCGGAAAGCGGACGTCCGGCGCGCGTCGCGCCGAGCGCCAGCGCGTAGAGCGTCCAGTCGGCCACCGCGCGCGCGTTGCCGCCATGGCCGGTGCAGAGCGCGATGCCGCGGGCCTCGAGCGCGGCGACGTCGACGTGATCGGTACCGCTCGAGAGCGTCGCGACGGCCCGCAGCCTGGGCGCGGCGGCGATCGTCGCGGCGTCGAGGCGGGTGACCGATCGCAGCACGATGGCGTCCGCGGCCGCGAGCCCTGGCGTGTGGGGTCCCAGCGCACGGGCCGTGTAGGGCACGACCTCACAGTCGTCGAAGCGTTCAGAAACACACGGGAATCGTGCGTCGTCGAGGACGGCGATGTCTGCCAGGACGATCGGTCTGGCTTGCATCAATCCTCTTCAGCTTCAAGAAACTGCGACAGGCTCGGCAGATCCGCGACGGCCTCGCGCGCGAGCTTGCGCGCCTTTCCGAAGCCACGCTCGTCTGCCAGCAGCCGCTCGTAGGGCAGCGGCCTCGCGACGGGCCTCGCGATAGGCCTCGGCAGGCGGGACCGCTCCAATCGGCGCGCGACCTCCGCTCCAAATGCAGGCATGAAGCCCACGAGCGACGCGCGCGTCGACGGCAGCAGCTCACGGACGATGAACGCGGCGCGCTCGGCGCTCAGCAGTCCGCGCCTCGCGGCGTCCTCGCAGGTCCCGGCCAGCGCCGTGGCCGAGAAGCGGTGGACGCTCACGAGCTCGTCGGCCACGCGACGCACGGTCTCGGCGCTCGCCTCGGCGGTGTCGAAGAGGCTGCACGCAATTTGCAACCCATTGAAAGTAGGCCAGACCCGCCCACAGTAGGCCGAGAAGTGCGACGGCGGCGTGCCCTCCTCCAGGTGGATGAAGATGCGCTCGACCGGGTCCTCGATGGGCAGCACGCTCAGCGTGGCCAGCGCGCGGTCCACCTCGTCGGGATAGGCGCCCGAGCGCTCGAGTATCGACGCCAGCCTCTCGGCCGAGACGCGCCGCGCGCACACATCCGTGTAGAGGCAATAGATGAGCGCGTCGAACTCCGCGTCGTCGCCGAAGCAGATCTCGCGGCCCGCGCGGCGCTCCGCGTGCAGCTTCAGGCGCGTCTCCAGGTGCGCCCGCATCTTGTAGGGCACCTGCTGCTTCATTGTGCGCAGCCGCCCGCGCCGCATGGGGCCCCACACGTCCTTGAGCACGAGCTTGTCGAAGCGCACGCCGTGCAGCGCGAGCGTCCGCTCGAGACGGCGTCGCATCACCGCCGGGCTGCCCGAGACCACGACGACGCGGTCATCCTTGCCCTCCGAGAGCGCCGCGAGCAGCGCCCGCGCGCCTGGGATGGTCTTTTTCGCCCGGGCCGCCTCCACCGCCGCGCGCAGCAGCCCGCCGACCGAGCCGAAGTCGGTGCGCAGGTAGGTCTTGTCCAGGTCCCATCGCCACACGACGCCCTGGGCATCGCGCCCCTCAGATCCCATCTCGGCCCCCTACAGCGCGCCCGAGCTCGCCCACCAGATCCCGCCGCACGCACTTGGCCGCGAGCCTCACGGCGTTCTCGACCGCGCGCGAACGGCTCTCCGGCGAGGCCACGAGCACGACTCCGCGCACGCCGAGCAGCGGCGCGCCGCCGTACTCCGCGAACTCCGACGCACGCCGCAGCAGCCCGACGCCGCGCGAGAGCAGCCGCAGCCCCATCCGCCAGCTCAGGCGCGCCTGCCACGCGTGCCGCGCCGCCTCGACCGTGATCTGCGTCAGTCCATCGAAGAGGCGCGCCACCGTGTGCCCCGTGAAACCATCGGTGACCACGACGTCGGCCTCGCCCCGCGGGATCTCGACGCCCAGCAGGTTGCCCGCGAACGCGATCGTAGGATCCCGCGCGAGCCGCTCGTGGGCCTCCACGACGGCCGTCGGCCCGTCGGCCGCGTCGCTCCCGGTCGACAAAAGGGCGACCGAAGGCTCGGCGACACCAGAGACGACCCGCGCGTAGGCCGCGCCGAGCCTCGCCCAGGTCACGAGCGCCTGCGCCGTCGCCACGTGGTGGGCCCCGACATCCAGGATGAGCGCGAACGGATCCCGACCCGACGCGCGCGGCAGCGTGGGGTAGACCGCGCACAGCGCCGCCTCGCGCACGCCCGGCAGCAGCGGCAGCGCTTCCTCTGCCAGGCGCGCGACCCACTCGCCCGGCGCTGTGGTCACGAGCGCCTGCGCCTCGCCCGTGCGCAGCAGGTCCAAGGCCACGCCGAGCGAGCTTGCGGCCGCCTCGGTCGATCCCACGTCCTCGCCGTGTCGCAGCTGCCCCGGCGCGTGCACCATCCGGAGCCGCGCGGGGTCGTAGCTCTGCCGGACGACCAGCTCTTGCAGCTCGCGCGCGTCCCCCACGAGGATCGCGGTCACGTCGGTCTCACGCGAGATGCGGGCCGCCGCGCGCACGGCCGCGAGCGGCATCCTCTCCCCCCCGTAGGCATCGACCACCACGCTTGGCGCCGGGCCCTGTCGCGTCGATCTCAGCACCGCCCCCTCCTGCCCTACCTCATTCGTCCGCCGTCGCGCGTGTCGCCTCAGGGGGCGATGCAGCTATTCTTGAGCGCGCAGTCCTCGAGCGGCGCGAAGAGCTTCTTGCTCCCCGGCAGGAGGTTGCCGGCGCAGTCGTCGAAGCAGGCCTTGGTGGTGCACTTGGCAGTGCAGAAACTGGCGGAAAGACAGGGGATATCGAGCGCACAGGCCGCCCCTTCCGCCGTGCACTTCTGCGCCACGCAGGACGATGAGCCGCTCGTCGCGCAGTCCTTGATGCAGTTGGCCAAGGTCTCGGCCGGCGCGTCGCACGTGCCATTGCCGCAGGTCGCAGGCACGCAGTCCTTCGAGCACCACAGGGGCGTCTCGACGGGGGACTCGCACACGCCGTCGCCGCACACGGGTGTCGCGCAGTCGCCCTTGCAGGTCAGGAAGCTCTCCCACGGCTTCTCGCATTTCGTGTTTCCGCACGCGGGCTTGGGGCAATCCTGCTCGCACGTCCAGGGGTTCTCTACCGGGTCGTCGCAGTTCGCGTCACCGCACTTGCCGCCGCTGCCGCCGAGGCCGAAGCAGCCCTGTTGCTGGCCGCAGAGCACGGTCGCGCCGAGCTTCTGCTGCGCGCTCGTGTCGAGCTTGGTGCCGCAGCCGGCGATGCAGCCGAAGTCCCCGCCGCAGCCCTGCACGCAGCCGAGCGCCTCGCCACAGCTCGGGTCGCCGAGGCAGGCAGCGACCTCGTCCGTGCACTTGCCGAGGATGCAGCCGACCAATTGGTTTGTGCCCACGCTGCAATCGGAGGGGCACGTGAACGCGTTCTCCTGCGCGTCGAGGCAGCTGCCGTCGCCGCAGTTGGCGCCGCCCGCGCAGTCCTGCACGCAGGTGACGAGCGACTCGTCGGGCGCCTCGCACTTGCCGTCGCCGCACACCGGCCCCGCGTCGGGCGCGGGCACGTCCTTGGGACCCGGTGCGTCCTTCGCCACATCACCGTCCGGCGCACCCGCGTCTTGCTGCGCCGCGTCAACCGGCGCGCCGGCGTCCGGCTTCGCCGAGTCCGCGCTGACCGCGTCTGGAAGCGCCGCGCCGGCCTCCGCGTCGCCTGCGGCCAGATCGCCGGCGCTCGCGTCCCCGCCCAGGCCGCCGGCGACCGCCCCGCCATCGACCGCGGAGGTCGTGTCCGGCGCGGCGTTGTCCGCGTCGCCCGAGCACGCGTGCAGCACAGAGAGGCAGGCAACGAGGGCGAGCGATGGGCGGGCGGGCAGGTGCATATTCTTCCTTCGTTATTTCAACCGCATCGGGATGCGGCCCGCTCACCTTATCTCACCTTCGACCGCCGGATTCCAGTCGACCGGTGCCCCGCGGGGGCTCGTGACGACCGGGCAAGACCCACTCGACCTTCGCGGGGACACGGGAAGGACTGACGCGGATCATGTGTCCTCATCCGCGGAGGTTCGACGCGCGACGAAGGTCGGCGAGAGGGCCCGCTCCCGTAAATCATCTCTACTATATGCGAACAAGCAGTTTACATATATTAAACATTCCCTCGACACAGGCTTCGGCGCCGACGTCCTAACATGATGATTTTACTAGACATATCTCCCTCGGCGTTCGACCGTCCGGTCCCAAGCGATAGACGAAACGCATAAGGGACATGCCCTTGGATTTGGCGGCCCAAATCCCTGATCGGGGCCAATTGAAGCGCCGTTGAGCCCATCCACGTCATTGACAACCCCCCTCCTTTCTCAGAGATTCCCCCCCGCACGTGGGAACGTGCCGTCACCTATTGGAAGGAGTGTCCCCGATGAAACTAGGTACTACCCATCTGTGGTTCGGTGCCGTTGCGCTGACCGTGGCCTTTGGGGTCTCGGCGTGCACCGGCGAAGCGGGCTCAGCAGGCGCGGCCGGCAAGGACGGCGCTGCGGGCAAGGCATGTACGGTCGCGACGACCGCCGACGGCGTCAAGATCGAGTGCGGCGACGGTACGAGCGTCACCGTCAAGAACGGCACGAACGGCAAGGATGGCCTCGCCGGAAAGTCCTGCACGATCGCTGACGACGGCAAGGGCACGAAGACCATCACCTGCGAAGACGGCAAGAACGCCACTGTCGTCGACGGTGTGGCCGGCAAGGACGGCAATGCCGGCGCGGACGGCAAGTCCTGCGCGGTCAAGGACAACGGCGACGGCACGACCACGATCACGTGCGGCGACGGCACCAGCGCCACGGTCAAGAACGGCACGCCGGGCGCGGACGGCAAGTCCTGCACGGTCAAGGACAACGGCGACGGCACGAAGACCATCGACTGCCCCGGAGACGCGACCGCGACGGTCAGCGACGGCGCGAAGGGCAAGTCCTGCACGGTCACCGACGACGGCGCCGGCACGAAGACCATCACCTGCGAGGACGGCACGACCGCGACCGTCAAGGACGGCGCGACGGGCGCGAACGCCAACCAGATCGTCAACCCCTGGATCTCGATGCCGAAGTCCATCAACCTGACGGTCCAGAGCATCACTATCGACAGCCCCGTCCTTGTGAAGTTCACGATCAAAGACAACTTCGGGCGCGGCGTGATCGGCCTCAAGGTCGACGAGACCGTCGGCGGCAAGACCGTCTCCGGCCAGATGCGCTTCAACATCGCGAAGCTGGTCGTCCCGGCCGCCGATTCGGGTGAGCCCGAATATTGGAAGAGCTACATCGCCCGCAAGGCGACCGATACGGCATCCGGCAAGGTCGCGCAGCAGGCCACGTCGGAGCGCGGCGGCAAGCTCGTCGACAACGGCGACGGCACCTACGCGTACACGATGATCCTCGACCCGAAGAAGCCCGCGAAGGTCGTCTCGGGGACGTCCACCACGTGCTACGCCCAGGAGTGCGACACCGACGCGCCCATCCCCTACGAGCCGTCGCTCACGCACCGCTTCTCCGTCCAGGTCAGCGGCACGCTCAACGGCGTCGCGCTGCCCTACCACAACGCGCTCCACGACTTCGTGCCCAACGGCGATCCCGTCACCACGAAGAAGGCCGTCGTCCAGACCGCGTCCTGCAACGAGTGCCACGGGCAGCTCCGCCTCCACGGCAGCCGCATCGAGGTGCAGTACTGCGTCGTGTGCCACAACAGCGGCTCGAGCGATCCGGGCAGCGGCAACAGCATCGACCTCGGCGTGATGACCCACTCGATCCACGCCGCGGCGCTTCGCACGGCCAACGGTTCGCCGGCCTTCAAGATCGGCAACGCCGACTTCTCCGAGGTCACCTACCCTCAGGGCCTCGAGAACTGCCGCAAGTGCCACAACGGCGCGGACGCCGCGACCCCGCAGGGGGACTACTGGAAGCTCAAGCCGACCAAGGAAGCGTGCGGCGCGTGCCACTCCAAGGTGGACTGGGCGGCCGGTACGGGCCACACCGGCGGCAAGCAGCTCGACAACAAGAAGTGCGCCGGTTGCCATGATGCGGACGCGATCGAGGGCTACCACCAGAATGAGAACAACACGCCGAACAACCCCGGCGTGGGGACCGGCCTCAAGGTGTTCACGTACGAGATGAAGTCCGCGGCGGTCGACGGCACCACCGGCGCCATCTCGGCGACCTTCAAGATCACGCTGGACGGCGCGGCCGTCGACGTCACCAAGCTCCCCGAGGACATCACGAAGACCTCGGGCCCGAGCTTCCTGATCGCGTACGCCAAGGTCCCCGCGGACGCGACGCCGACCTTCGGCCTCGAGATCGCGGACTACAACCAGCTCGGCCGCACGGCCGCGCAGCCCGTCACCGTCGGCCTCATCGACCTCGTCTCCGGCAAGAAGGGCACGATCGGCGCGCCCGACGCCAACGGCTACCAGGTCGCCAAGATCACCGACGCCGCCTCGCTCTTCCCCGCGGGTGCCAAGTTGCGCGCGGTCGCCCTGCAGGGCTACTACACGCAGATGGTCGGCACGCCGCCCGTCGCCACCGGGCGGCACACGGTATCGTCGATCGTCGCCGTCACGGGTGACACGGCGCGCCGCGAGATCGTCGACAGCGAGAAGTGCGCGGGCTGCCACGAGTGGTTCGAGGGGCACGGCGGCAACCGCGTCAAGACCGTCGCGGTCTGCGTGACCTGCCACAACCCGAACCTCAGCTCGTCCGGTCGCGGCGCCAGCCCCGCCAACATGAAGGAGCCCCACAAGGCGAACGCGACGGCGGCGGGCTACGACGTGACCAACCCGTTGACCTTCCCGGAAGAGTCGATGAACTTCAAGGACCTCATCCACTCCATCCACGCCGCTGCCAAGCGCGGCAACAACCACTTCAACTTCGTCCGTGATCGCGGCAGCTCGGGTGTCTATTACTACGACTTTTCCGAGGTGACCTTCCCTGGCATCCTCAACAACTGCCAGACCTGCCACAAGCCCGGCACCTATGACGCCACGTTGCCCGCGGGCCTGCTGCCGTCGACCGCGCGCACGACGCTCGCGGACCCGAGCAGCGGTACGATCGACGGCGCGGCCGAGACGACCAAGGACGTCGGCAAGGCACGCACCAGCTTGCCCAACGCCACGGACTGGGTCACGACCCCGCTCGCGGCCACCTGCGGCGCCTGCCACGCGACCCCGATCGCCGCGGCGCACATGGCGCAGAACGGCGCCGGCATCCTCGTGCCGCGCGCCACGATCGGCAAGTACGCCGAGTCCTGCACACTGTGCCACGCGGCCGGCAAGCTCGCGGACGTCGAGCTCGTCCACGCGCCTTAGCGCGAGACCCCTGGCGGTCGCCGGGCCCTGTCGTGGGTCCGGCGTCTGCCGGTCGAGCGTACCCTCTCGATCTGATAATCTTATATAAACGCTAGTTCTTGCGCGCGGCGCGCCGAGGCAAGCGTCCGAAACGACAGGGCAACGCACCGTTGCGCACGCGCAGCGCGTCGCCGCCGAGGCCGAGCGCTTGGGCAACCGGGCCCTCCGCCGCGATGGCCCAGGCCTCCGGCGTGAGGGTGGCGAGGGCCTCGCGGACGTCCAAGGCGAGGCGGCCGGCGTCCACGCGGGCGCCGCCGATGCGCTCGCCGTAGGGCGGGTTGAAGAGGGCGGCGAGCGGGCGTCCGGCGGCGAGCGCCGACCAGCGGTCGCGGTCCGGGGCGGTCGCCTCGCCTTCGAAGAAGCGCACGAGGTCGCCGACGCCGGCGCGGCGCGCGTTGGCGTTTGCGACGGCGACGGCGCGGCGATCCCGGTCGGCGCCGATGCCGAGCGGAGCGCCCAGGCCCGAGAGCTCCGCGACGCGAGCTCTGGCGGCCGCGAGGGCCTCCGCGCGCAACCCGTGGAGCGCGCGGGCGTGGGCCGCGTCGAAGGCGGGCAGCCGTTCGATGGCGAGCGGGCTCGGCACGGCGCCGCCCAACTCGGCGACCACGCCCGGCGCGATCGCTGCGCGCGCGAGGGCCGCCTCGAGCACCAGCGTCCCCGAGCCACATAGCGGATCGACGAGCAGCGGGCCGTCGGGCCGGTCGAGCCTGGCGAGCAGCACACAGGCCGCGCCGAGCGTCTCGCGCAGAGGGGCCTCGCCCGCCTCCTGCCGGTAGCCGCGCCGGTGCAGTCCTTCCCCAGCAAGATCCAGCGAGACGCGCGCGCGCACGGTGCCGCGCCGCTCGTCCCGTGCCGTGAGCGAGACATGGACCCGCACGTCGGGCGCGTCTCGGGACACGGATGGACGCCCGCCCCACCGCGTGAGGACGGCATCCACCACCGCGTCCTTGACCCGCTGTGCCGCGTAGAGCGGGCTTCGCAGCGTGGGCGTGAGCTCGCCGCGCACATGCACGATGAGCGCGTGCTGCGGCCCCAGGTGGTCCGCCCATGGCCCGCCGGAGGCCAGATCCTGGAGATCGTCGCCCGGCCACCTCGCCCGAGCACATCGGCAACAGCACGCGCGACGCCGTGCGCAGCCACACGAGCGCCCGCAACGCGTCCTCGACCTCGCCGGCGAAGAGCGCCCCGGCGCGCGTCTCCACGACGTTGGTCGCGCCGAGCGCGCGCAGCTCGGCCGCGAGCGCCTTCTCGGTGCCTTGCGCGCAGGTGGCCAGGAATCGAAGCGGCATGCCCCATCGGACCCGATCCGGCGCGCGCGTGCAAGCGGCACGTGACGTTTGGCGGTCCGCGGCATCCATGCCTCGCGAACCAAGCCCCGCACGAGAGAGACATGTCAATGAATCCACTCAAGAAATTTGTCGATGCCCCGTACGAGGCCGTGCTCGCGCGCGTGCCCGATGCGCTCAAGACGGAGGGCTTCGGCGTGCTGACCGAGATCGACGTCAAGGACACGCTCAAGAGGAAGATCGACGTTGATTTCAGGCGTTACAAGATCCTCGGCGCCTGCAATCCGCCCTTCGCGCACCGCGCGCTCACCGCCGATCCCGAGGTCGGCCTTGTGCTGCCCTGCAACGTGATCGTCTACGAGGAGGGCGCCGGGACCGTCGTGCAGGCCGTCGATCCCGTGGCCATGATGGGCGGCTCCGAAAACGCCGCACTCACTGAACTCGCTAAAATCGTTCATGAAAAGCTCGCCCGCGCGATCGCGCTCGTCTGACCGTGGCGGCGCCACGACGGCCCCCGAGCTGGGCCCTGAGAGCGCTTGCGCTTCGCCGCCATGCGGGCTAGCGTTCGTGCGCCGGCGCTGGTGGTGTCGGGGGGCCCGTGACAGAGCTGCGCGCACGTCGGATGCAGTCGATACGCGGCGCGACCTGCCTCGCGTGCCTCGCGGGCTTGCTCGTGTGCCCGGGCCGCGCGCTCGCCGACGACCCCCTGCTCGAGGACCCGCAGACTCCGCCCGCCCGCCTGGAGACGCCCCAGGACGACCCGCGCCCGCGCGTCCGCGTGCCCGACACACAGCGGAGACCCCAGCCGAGGCCCGAGCCGCCGGGGATCGAGGTCAAGCCGCAGCCCCCCGAGCCCGTTGTCGTGCCCAAGCCCGAGCCTCGGCGCGAGCTCCCCGTCGTCGCGGCGCGGCCTCGCACACCGGAGCCCGACCGCCCCTTGACGACCCGCGCCTACTTCGACACGCGCTACGTGTTCATCCCGAACGGCCTCGCCGACACGTTCTGGCGCGCGCACCCGGGTCTCGACTCGGTGTCGTTCTCGGGTGGCGTCGTGTGGGAGAAGAGCCGCTCGTGGGGCTTCGAGGCGGGCCTGTCCATCACGCCGGTGCTCACGCCCGCGGCCAACTGGCTGCTCTCGGGCGCCTCGGGCCCGGAGACCAAGTACACGTCGTTCTCCATGGCGCTGGTGAGCCTCCAGGCCTCGTTCCTCAAGCGCGTCCCGATCCGCGACCCCGTGAGCCTCCTCTTCGCGGGCGGCCTCGGCTTCGGCTTCTTCGCGGGCCGCTCCACGACCACCGAGGTGCTGCCGACCTGCACCACCGAAAACGCGGCGACCTGCCCGCACTGGCGCGACGTGGCCAAGGACTCCGCCCCGCTGTGGCCGGTCTTCCCGTCCTTCCGCCTGAGCGCGGGCGTCGAATTCGATCTCACGAAGCAGTTCTCGCTTCGGATCGAGGGCGGCGTGCGCGACCTCTTCCTTTTCGGCGGGGGCGGGATCGGCGTGGCGTTCTAGGTGTCCGGCGGAGTAGTGCCTCCGACGCACGTAAGTACCTGATGCCTCGTTGCGTAAGAGGGTGTCTATGTACGAAATGGCGTAGCGACCAAGCGCTGCCACGTGTGATGTGGCGTCGATTGGAGCACGGCGACGGCGCAGGCGGTGTGGCGAGACGGCAAGGCGTGGACGGTGTGCCGGAGATGGCGTGCCGGAGGC
>Ga0172370_10009016_pt1 | contig 11793 bp, 9 predicted proteins | sample LakKiv5m_FD_114538 | JGI IMG/M metagenome (GOLD analysis project Ga0172370, IMG submission 114538) | Freshwater microbial communities from Kabuno Bay, South-Kivu, Congo - kab_022012_11.5m | ecosystem: Environmental > Aquatic > Freshwater > Lake | place: Democratic Republic of the Congo...
GCAGACCAGGAAGCCGATGGACAGCTCTTCATTGACTTCAACAAAGCGTATTGTCCACCCTGCGCTTTCACCAATTTTGCAACCTGCGTGTTCGCTCCCGAACAAAACCACCTTAATTTCCCAGTGGTGGCGGGTGAAAAATACCCAAGACATTGATCAACGAAAAAACCGCCGAACCAACGGCGGTTTTTTGATTCAGAGATCCTGACAATTACGAGAATAAACGGATCAGCGCATCCGGCACCCAGAATGCGCCAAATCCCATCGCGCTAATTCCAATGGAGGCAACCAGAAGCACCACACCCGCCGTAATGAGAACCCGGTCTCTTGTAGTGTATGTCAGCACATCCAACCAGGTGCGCGGACCTACGCCGAAGGCTCGCAGATCCATCGCGTCGATAATATCTTCGCTGCCAATGATCGCATGGATGGTGACCGGCACGAAGATCGGTCCCAGTTTGCGAACATGCTGAATAATGCCGCCGCTGATCTTATCAAGCTCGTAACCGCGTGCCCGCTGGGCATCCATTGTCAGTTGGAAATCCCTGCCAAAGGTCGGAATGAAGCGCATGGTCAGGTCCATGGCGTAGGCAAATTTATCGGAAAGTCCAATGCCCTTAAATGTAATTCCATACAAGGCGGGGTTGAGCGAGTAAGGAATCAGGATCGTCATGACAGCAATACTGGTTACACGCACAAGCTGGCTGACTGCAAAGAAAGCCCGCTCCACAGTCACTTTCAAAACGGGAGTCCAGCCCAGGATCGAAAAGGACGCCCTGAACTCGCGGATCAAATGCTCACTCTTATACACTTCCGATCCACCGCGCCCAGTAAGGAAGGTAAGAATTGCAAAGAAAAAAACAAAACTAATGATAAATAAGAACGCCCGTCGCATTTCATGCCATTTCACCCCCGAGGTAAGCAGAACAAACATGGCGATCACAAAGAACGGAAGCAAAAAGCGTACATCCCAAAAGGATAGGGTGGCAAAGAGGAAGCATGCATAGAAGATCACCCAGGCACGCGGGTCAAAGGATTGAATGAAGGAGTTTTCGCGTTTCCGGTAACGCCAGGCGACTAACATCTATATGTCCTCCCTCTCCCCTTGCCCCTCTCCCAATGGGAGAGGGGTTGGGGAGAGGGGAAAAAATTAACGACCGGACTGGCGGCGTGTTGAAGCGTACGCCACTACCAACATCGGCACAAGGATGGCGGCGAAGATCAGGTTTGGACCGGCGGCGGGAAGGAATTCACCCACCACTGCGGCGGCAAGGCTGAAACCATTGATCCAGATATCTGAAAGTGCCGCAAAGAGAATGCCGAGGATATTGCCCAACATGCCCCAGGTGACGGCGGTTGCCACATCTTCATTATCCTTGAAGAAGTAACGCACGGCGAAGACCAGCACAAAGCCAACGAGAATGGCAATACCCGCAAAGAGCGAGATCTGTGCATCGCCAAAGATGCCGTTATCCACATCGTAGAATAACATATTGGATTCACCACGATTGACGAAGAACAGCAGTGCAGTCAGCACCGCCAATGCGCCGCTGATATAAAGCACAGTATCCATGCTTTTCTTCTTGTCAGGGAAGAGCATCCACATGCCAGCGACAAAACCGACAAGACCGTTGCCGATGCTCCACTGGGGAGAAAGGCCAAAGCCCGTCAGCGCATCGCCGAACATGTTGCCGACCGCGCCGGTAAAGAAGCCGACAACCGGGCCAAAGGCAAAACCGAAGAACATCGGGATTGCAATGGCAGGGCGCAGGGAGACCTGACTCAACGAGGGCACCACGAAGACGGTCCCATTGAACAGCCATGAAAATACGGCATACAATGCCGCGCCGATCGCCATCCAGACCACTTCACGAGTGCCGACTTCCCACGCTTTGTTTTCCTTGGTCATGTAATAGGCAACGAACGCAATCGCGAGACCGATCACAACGAACACGAAGCGTGAAACCACACTGGCTTGATCGACAGAGAAATTAAACAAAGCGCCTTCGGCGGGTTCCTTTGCGCCAAGCACAAACATCACGACGCCAAACAAGGCAAGCACAACAATTAAGAAGATCAAAACATTTTGAAATTTCTTGTCCATCTTTACTTCTCTCCTTTTTAAATATGCGCCAACGCTTCGGCCCTCATAAACCTGCCTGTCGTGCTGAGTCGCCTGAGGTTGAGAGCCAGCAACGAGGTAGGAACGAGGCGGTTGGCCTTGAGTCTGTCGAAGTCGCGCAAAACATCCTGCGGAGTCCCATCTGCAACAAGTCTTCCATCATTCACCATCAACACCCGATTGGCGTAAATTACCGCCAGATCCACATCGTGCGTGATAAACAGGATGGCTTCAAAGGCAGACATTTGCAGGATCGAATCCATGAAATTCATGTAATTCTGATAATCCTGCCCGGCGGTAGGTTCATCCATCACAAGAATTTTGGAACGCATTGCAAGGATGGCAGCTATGCTCACGCGCTTCTGCTGGCCGAACGAAAGGGCCAGCGGCGGGTCATTCTCCTTGTCAGAAAGGTTTACGATCTTAAGCGCCTCTTTCACCTCCATTTCGATTTGCTGCCTGGGGTGCTTCATATTCGTCGGCCCAAAAGACAGTTCTTCGCGAACCGTCGGCGCAAACAACATGTGGCTCGGGCTTTGAAAGACATACCCCAGCATGCTCGCGATCTCGGCCACACTCGCCTCACGCGTATCACGACCATTTACAAAAACACTGCCGGATTTCGGCTTGAGCAGGCCAATGGCGTGTTTTACAAAAGTTGTCTTGCCTGCACCATTTGGGCCCAACACTGCAATCACATCACCGCGGTTGATTTCAAGATTGATGCCATGCAAGACCTCGCGCTCGACATCATATCCAAAGGCAACATCCTGAAATTTGACAAGCGCCTCTTTTTCAGCGCCTTTGCCTGTCGCGCCGGGTAGGACTTGAATCTCCGCTGGAGGCGGATCCTGCCTCGCGCGTTCGACGATTTGTTCCGCAGGCAATTTCACTTCGCGGTAGTTCACCACTTTAGATAACCCCTGCACATTGCCAAGGTAACGGATTTCGCCTTCACCCATGAACATGACCCGTTCAGGGGCGATGCGCAATACATCCTCCACGCGATGTTCCACGAGCAAGACAGTCATCCCATCGTCCGCCAAGGCGCGGACGGCATCAAGCGTATCCTGCGCGGAGGCAGGGTCAAGGCTGGCAAGCGGCTCGTCCAGAAGCAAGATGGACGGGCGCATGGCAAGCACGCCAGCCAGCGCCACCTTTTGTTTTTCACCGCCCGATAAATTGAATGTTTCCCGGTCCCGCAAATGAGAGATTTTTAGGAAATTAAGCGCTTCATCGACGCGCGTAAAAATTTCATCACGCGCCATGCGGAGGTTTTCCAAGCCAAAAGCCACCTCGTTCAATACTTTTGTGCCGAGAATTTGTCGTTCAGGGTCTTGCAGGACGGTGCCGATCTTTTGCGAAATTTGCGAGAGCTTCCAATCTTTCGTATCCTCGCCAAAGAGGAGCACCTGCCCGCCGATCTCCCCTTTATACGAGCGCGGAATTAAACCATTAATGGCACGAACCAAGGTGGTCTTGCCGCATCCACTTGCACCTGCAATCAGCAGGATTTCGCCGGGTTCCGCTTCAAATGAAATATTATGGATTGCCGTGCCTTGACGGTCACGGTAACGAAAGGATAAATTGTCAATTACAAGGGGCTGCGCTGAAGATGTCATGGCATTGGTATTATCAAGTCGCAAAAGCAGATTGTCAAGTCGGATATTCCCTAAAAACAAAGTATGCCAATTTCACATTTTTACATTCGGTTTTTCCAACACCCCCCAGAATTTAATGCGACGCCGCCAGGTAATCGCCCGGACGAAAAACCACCATTTCCGCCGCCTGTAATCCTTTTGTGAAAAAATACAACTTCATGCTTTCAGGAAACATGAATCCTGCTTATTGATCAAACCAATCAAGGCCTCATAATTCGCGGGAATAATTTTTGGTGATTGGAACGACTCGGTGATAACAGCGGGATCCTTCATCCCATGACCTGTGCACACCACAACGATGCGTTTACCCTTCGCCTCAAACTTCCCGGCCGCCAATTCAGCAATCAAGCCAGCCAGCCCCGCAGCGGAGGCCGGCTCAACCCACACCCCTTCTTGAGCCAAAATTCGCTGCGCCGCCAGTATTTCATCATCTGATACAGCAATAATCCTCCCATTGGATTGCTGAGCGGCTTCAATCGCCTGTTCGCCGCGTGCTGGTTTGCCTATACGAATTGCAGTGGCAATCGTCTCTGGGTTTTCCACTGGATGGCCTAAGACTAATGGGGCTGCGCCTGCAGCCTGCACGCCCAGCACACACGGCAATCCTTTCCGGTATTGTTTGAAGCCGGCCCAATACGCTGTAATATTCCCGGCATTCCCAACAGGCAGGCACAACCAATCAGGCGCATTGCCCAATACATCACAGATCTCGAAAGCGGCTGTTTTTTGCCCCTCGATGCGAAATGGATTGATCGAATTTACCAATGCGATGGGGGTCTTTTGAGCTATTTCAACAACCAGTGTAAGCGCATCGTCAAAAGAGCCTTGAACTTGAATCACTTCTGCCCCATAGGCAATTGCGCCGGCAAGTTTTCCAGTCGCAACCTTTCCTTCTGGTATCAACACAATAGCGCGCAGACCAGCCCGCGCTGCATATGCTGCAGCAGATGCAGCTGTATTCCCTGTGGATGCGCAAATGACCGTCTGCGCACCGCGTCCAACAGCCTCGCTGATGGCGGCGGTCATGCCGCGGTCCTTGAATGAACCCGTGGGGTTCAAACCTTCAAACTTGATATACAATTCACAGCCGAATTCCCTGCTTAAGCGCGGCATTGGGATTAATGGTGTATTTCCCTCGAGCAGGGAAATATTTTTTGTATGGGGCGGCAATTCAAGATACTGCCCGTATTGATGGATCAAGCCCTGGTAGGTCATGGCAACTCCGAGTTTAAGAATGATGCGATTATAATGTCTTGCATGGTAAAAATCCGAGTCCCCGCTACATCTGCAAATTTGGGCCCAGGCTTCGATTGTCTGGGGCTGGCTTTGGATATTTGGAATGAAATCTCGTTTGAAGCTGCCGGCAAATTAACTTATCAAGTTACGGGCGAGGGCGCGGAGAAGTTAAACAAAGGCACAAAAAATTTATTGACAAAATCGTACACTTTTTTGCATGAGATCTGTGGAAAAGAGATGAAGGGCGCACGGATTTGCGCCCACAACGAAATTTTGATGAGCAGCGGTCTTGGCTCAAGCGCGGCGGCAATTGTAGCAGGTTTGTTTGGTGCCAATGAAATGCTGGGCAGGCCTTTGAATGAAAACGAATTATTAAAACTGGCAACCCAATTGGAGGGACACCCAGATAATGTTGCGCCGGCTCTATTTGGCGGTCTGGTTGTTTCGGTAATGGCACGTGAAGAGATCATAATCCAACGATATGAAATCCCCCGCCTAACCCTGGTGATCGTCAAACCGGACGTGGACTGGCCAACACGGATCTCCCGCGCAGTTCTGCCGAGATCTGTTTCGCGCGCAGATGCAATTTTCAATATTGGACGTGCTGCTCTCGTGGTTGACGCATTGCGAAACGGCGATCTGGGTCTTTTACAAAAAGTAATGGAGGACCGCATTCATCAATCCTATCGTTTGAAGAATATTGCGGGAGGCATGCCGGCTTATAAAGTTGCCAAACAATTCGGTGCGGCAGCGCTTTCGGGCGCAGGACCAGCCATCATTAATTTTGTTTTGCCGGAAAATGCAGATCAATCAAAAAAAGAAATTGCCAGGATATTCGAGGAACGTGGAATTTCAACAAGGACGATCGTCACCGTGCCGAGCAAACTTGGCGCGAGTCTGATCTAATATAACCGCCGCCTGAATTTTAGCGGCGGTTTTGATTGGCAATCTCATTTCTACTTTTTCTTGCTCTTCGGTTTTGTCTTCTTGGTGGTCACCTTTTCTGCAGCAGACTCGGGCTTGAGATCAATCGTCTCCGCCTTATATGCCTTGCGCAAATCGATAGGCGCAACATGGCTGTTGCGCACCCTCAAATTGATCATCTCCACAAAGACCGAGAAACCCATCGCAAAGTACACATATCCCTTCGGAATATGCTGATGCAGGCCTTCGACGATGAGCGTGAAACCGATCATGAGCAGGAAGCTCAATGCCAGCATTTTGACGGTTGGATGTCTCTCCACAAATTCGCCAATGGGACCTGAGGTAAATATCATTACACCTGCGGCAAGGATCACTGCGATGATCATGATGGGGATTTCATTGACCATGCCCACGGCGGTAATGACCGAATCAAGCGAAAAGACAATGTCCAATAACATGATTTGAATGATCACGTTTGTGAAATTGGGAGCCACTTTTGCGGAAGTACGGCCTTCCCGGCCCTCCAATTTTTCATGTATTTCAAAAGTGCTTTTTGCGATCAGGAACAACCCCCCCGTCAGCAAAATCAAATCGTGACCTGAAACGCCGAGGTTTAATACGTGGAAAAAGGGTTCGTCAAGGCTGGTGATCCATGACAGGGAAAGCAATAACAAAATGCGCGTGATGACCGCAAGCATAATGCCTGTGGTCCTGGCTCGCGGCTGGTCATTCGTTGGGAGTTTTCCCGCCAAAATGGAGATGAAGATAATATTATCCACGCCCAGCACCAATTCGAGCGCGACAAGTGTGACCAATGCAATCCATGATTCGGGCGATGTAAACCAATTCACGTTTGTTGCTCCTGAAAACAGAATGGGGGAATTTTAATGGGTTTTACAGAAACAGGGTATACAAAACCTTGGAGGTTCTCAAGCCTCCAAGGTTTTGTCCTGCACACTCATTTTACGCGGAACATCCCGCAGGATCGTATAATGTATGCCGGTTTGCGGTCAAATCCTGCAAAAATTTGCGCAATTTCAATTACTTAATTTTGAACATCTGCGTGAGTTTCATCGCAAGATTGAGATCGCCAGCAAGTTTCAACTTGCCCTGCATAAAGGCTTGCATTCCGTCAAGTTCGCCGGTGAAGATTTTGACATAATCCGCCGAGTCAGCGGTGAGGGTCATCTTGGGAGACGCGTGCGTCCCTTTCTCAACTGTGACTTTACCATCTTTAATCACCGAATACCATTCGCCGGGTTCTGCGCCCGTGAATTTAAATTGGATGACCGCATCAAGCCCCGCTGCTTTTTCGGGGATGAATGCGCCAGGCATTTTGGACATGAGGTCTGAAATTGTTAATGGCATCTTCTATTTCTCCTGTTGTTTTCGGACCTGCCAGGTCTTTACAAACCATCAGGTCTTAATGGATTATTGTAAATTCTCAAATATCGCCGCGGCGCCCATACCGCCGCCGATGCACATCGTCACCATCCCGTACCTGGATCTGCGGCGGCCCATTTCGTAGATCAACTGCGTGGTGAGCTTGGAGCCGGTACAGCCAAGCGGATGTCCAAGCGCGATGGCACCGCCGTTGACATTGACTTTACTTTCGTCAATCTCAAGCACCTGGATTACCGCCAGCGATTGTGCAGCAAAGGCCTCGTTCAATTCTATCAGGTCAATGTCATTTAACGACAAGCCTGCGATTTTCAACGCCTTCGGGATTGCAGCAATAGGCCCAATTCCCATCAACTCAGGCGCGACGCCTCCCACCGCGAAAGAGGCGAATCTAGCCAATGGACGCAAGCCCAACTCTGACGCTTTCTCCGCGGACATGACCATCACAGCCGACGCGCCATCCGACATCTGCGAAGCGTTTCCAGCCGTGACCGTGCCCCCTTCCTTGAAGGCAGGCTTGAGCTTGGCAAGAGCGTCCAGGCTTGTATCCGCGCGCGGACCTTCATCTCGTTTCACTGTGAATGCTCGCTTCTCCACCTTGCCATCCAGATACTCTGTGATTTCCACCTCAATCGGAACGAGTTCGGGATCGAAAAGTCCGGAATCAACCGCCTTCGCGGCTTTCTGGTTGCTCTTGAGTGCAAACTCATCCTGCTGCTCGCGAGTGATACCATATTTAACCGAAACGTTCTCGGCGGTGAGTCCCATATTGGTGTAGTAGTGCGGCAAGTCCTGCGCAAAGTGCGGATTGGGCGAAAATTTATAGCCCATCATGGGCACCATGGACATGGACTCCACGCCGCCGCCGATGCCGATTTCAAGGTCGCCTGATTTGATCGCGTACGCAACGTGGGCAATGGACTGTACACCCGACGAACAATAACGATTGATCGTTTCAGCCGGGACAGTATCAGGCAAGCCCGCCCGCAAGCCGATCATACGCGCCACGTTCATACCCTGCTCGCCTTCCGGGAAGGCACATCCCAAAACTACATCTTCAATTTGAGCAGGGTCGAGATTCGGCGTGCGGTTGAGTAATTCTTTGATAACAGTTGCGCCCATTTCATCGGGTCGAACCGTGGCAAGTCCACCGCGCTTGGCTTTTCCAATGGGGGTGCGAACAGCACTAACGATTACTGCTTCTTTTGATGTCATAGGTCTTCTCCTTAAAACTACAAATTAGGAATTAGAAAAATTAGGAATTATTTCTTGTGTCGGTTTTGGTCAGTGACCGTGACTGTGAGCGAATGGCTTGTTGGATAATTTTGACACGCTTTTCAAGAATTTCGTTTCCTAATTCCTAATCCGCAATTCCTAATTCCTTAAAGGCTTACCCGTCTGCAGCAACGACCACATCCTGGCTTGTGTTTTTTCTTCACCGCAAAGGGATAAAAATGCTTCCCTTTCCAAATCCAGAATATATTGCTCACTCACCCAGGTGGGTCTGGACAATTCACCGCCGGCCATCACATACGCGAGTTTCGTGGCAATATGCGCATCATATTCAGTGATGTAATTGCCTTCCTTGAAACTCCATGCACCGACCTTCATCGCGCCGTACATGTCACGCCCGGGCGCATAGATCAATTCCGGAGCGGGTGGTTTATATCCCGAGGCCGCCAAGTGGATGACTTCCTTCTTCGCCTCGGTAAGCAGATGGTCGCGATTGGTCACCACCCGATCCTGCGGATTCAAGATTCCCATTCCGCGCGCTTCTTCAGCGGAGGTTGCAACCTTGGCCTGCCCTATTTGCAGGAATGCTCTTTGAATGAACGGGAACGGTTCGGCGTTTTCAATCTTCATTGCGGGGTTGATGATGCGGCGCATATATTCCTTTGTGCCTCCGCCCGCGGGGATGACTCCCGCACCGAGTTCCACCAAACCGATATAAGTTTCAGCCGCCGCGACGACGCGCGAAGCGTGCATGGTGATCTCGCAACCGCCGCCCAATGCGAGTCCTGCAGGCGCAACCACCACAGGTTTCGCTGAATAGCGCATCCGCATGTTCAAGTCCTGCAATTTGCGGACCGCGCCATCGAGCGCATCCCACATCCCTTGCTGTGCGGAAACCACAACCATGAACAAATTCGCGCCCGCGCTGAAATGCTCGCCTTCGTTGCCGATCACCAAACCATCGAAGTCTTTTTCAACGCGATCCAACCCCTCGGATGCGATCGCAAAGATGTCATCGTCAAGCGCATTCATCTTGGTGTGGAATTCAACCAGCGCAACGCCATCGCCGATATCATACAGCGACGCACCGGCGTTCTTGCTGATTTCCTTCTTCGTGCCGCGTAATTCCTTCAACAGCACAAGGCTTTTGGGCTGTTTCAACTTCATATATTTTTTCCTGGCGACATCGTACACGCCGACTTTATTGGCGCCTTTATATTGATAAAAAGTTTCCACCCCTTCCTTCAACATTTCATCCACCCATTTCGCAGGCACATATCCTTCCGCCTTCATGCGCTTCACGGTCTCTTTCACGCCGAGCATATCCCAGGTCTCAAACGGACCCGCTTCGTGCATAAATCCCCAACGAACTGCGTCATCGATTGGCTTCACCGTATCTGCGACTTCTGGAATAATCGTGGAGACATACTGAAAACTCTGATACGTCAACGCCTTGACCAGTTTCGCAGCCTTGTCATCCGCATCCAGCATGACCTTTAGCCTGTCGCCCAATCCCTCGACATCCTTGGCCGCCTTGACAGAGTCAAAGCGCGGCTTGCCCGCAGGCACATGTTCGAATGTGTTCAAATCAAGCGAATGGAATTCCTTCCTGCCTTCCGCGTTGCGTACTTCCTTATAGAAGCCCACTTTGGTCTTATTGCCAAGCCACTTGCGCTCGAGCAAGGTGTCCATTAACTTGCGCGGTTTCTCCGCGGCGAGATATTTTTGCCCGAGTTTGTCATACGGGATCAAGGGCGCGAGGTTCTTGCCTACATGATCCCACACATCCACACCAACCAGATCGATCAGACGGAAGGTAGCCGTTTTGGGACGACCCATCAAGGGACCGCTGAGAGAGTCCACTTCATCGACGGTGTAATCGTTGTTAAGGATGAAGTCCAGTGCAAAGGCGCCCGTCCCAAATGCGACGCGGTTGCCGATGAAATTCGGCGTGTCCTTGCAAAGCACAATTCCTTTGCCCAAATTAAATTTGCCGAAATGGACGAAAAATTCAGTGACATCCTTCGATGTATCCGCCGTTGGGATGATCTCCAGCAATTTCAAATAACGCGGAGGATTAAAGAAATGGGTGCCAAGGAAATGTTTCTTGAATTCCTTCGAGCGGCCTTCGGCAATTGCTTTTACAGGAATCCCAGATGTATTTGTTGTCACGATCGCGTTGGGTTTGCGCACTTCGTCGATACGCGCCATCAAATCCTGTTTGATTTTTAGATTTTCGATGATCGCTTCGCAAACCCAATCCGCTTCAGCAATTGCACCGAAATCATCTTCAAGATTTCCAAGCGTGACAAAAGTTTTCAGATCGGCAGACATCAAGTTGGCGGGCTTTGCCTTTATGCAGCGATCCCAGCCTTCCTTGACGATCTTGTTCTTATCGGGCGAATCCTTTGCGGGAATATCCAGCAACGTCACAGGCACGCCGATATTTGCAAGATGCGCCGCGATTGCCGCACCCATTGTGCCGGAACCAATCACTACCGCCTTGTGTATTTGGTATTTCATGATTACTCCTTATCCCGCTGGTTAAGTAGTTCCGCGCGAAAGTGAGGAACTACTTAACCAGCAATTTCAAGGTAATTTCCATAACTGGCGGCTCCGATACATCGGACAAACGCCGCCCGCTCAACCAGTTGTCTTTTATCTCAATTCTTTTCCGCTGTAGCCAAGAATATGCCTCGCGACAACCAGGCGATTGATCTGGCCCGTGCCTTCATAAATATCGGTGATCTTCGCATCGCGGAACCACTTCTCAAGCAGGAATTCGCGGCTGTATCCAAGCGGACCCATGATCTCGACCGCCTTCTGCGTGATCTTGGTGACGATATCGCCTGCTCGCACCTTGCTCATCGAAGACTCAAGCGCGTTTGGTTTCTTATTATCCGCCATCCACACTGCCTTCAGCACAAGCAGCCACGCCGAGCGCAGTTGAATATCCATATCGATCACGTCGCGTTCAATGGAGGTTAACTTATTGCGGGGCAGTCCATAGCGGATCTCCACACCGTTCTCTTTCAATTTCTCCTTGAGGAATTCCAACGCGGCTCTTGCCACGCCGATACCTGAAGCTGCCACGAGAGGACGGGTCGCGTCGAAGGTTGCCATCGCGCCTTTGAACCCCGTGGTGGTCTTTTCAACAGTCGGACTGCCGAGAATATTGTCATAGGGCACGCGCGCATCCACAAGCGAGATCGTGGC
>Ga0172370_10009017_pt1 | contig 11791 bp, 10 predicted proteins | sample LakKiv5m_FD_114538 | JGI IMG/M metagenome (GOLD analysis project Ga0172370, IMG submission 114538) | Freshwater microbial communities from Kabuno Bay, South-Kivu, Congo - kab_022012_11.5m | ecosystem: Environmental > Aquatic > Freshwater > Lake | place: Democratic Republic of the Congo...
ATCTCGGGTCTGAGGCTTACGTAGCGCCGCGCACGCGTCCAGCGGCCCAGGTCCTCTCGTAGTTTCGCTCTGACCTCGTCAGCCCCCTCGCGCACCACCTCGCGCATGGCTGGTCCTGACGGTCTCTGCATTGCTTTTCTCCCGGCCACTGCCGATCGGCATGCACGCGGCAGACGGCCCCAGCGACACGCGGCTCCCGGAGACCGGGCGCACGGCACGCGCCGCGTTGCGCCCGGCCCCGGGGCGACTAGAAGCTGAATACGTTGCCCGCGGGCAGACCGAAGAGGTTGCCGCGCAACGTGGCTTCGGGCATGTTCTTGGCGTGTCCGTCAAAGTAGAGGATGTTGAACTGCTGATTGTGCGAAGACCAGCCGTCGTAGTAGCAGTAGCATCCCGGGTCGGTGCACAGGCCCGGCAAGGGCGGCGCCGGGTTCACGACCGAGTAAGAAGTGAGGTACCGGTAGTCCCAGAGCAGAACCGTTTGCGACGGGTTCTGCGCGGCAGCGTCGCTCCTGCCTGCAGCGAAGCCGTTGAAGATGTAGCTAAGCCCAGGCTGCGTCGTGTCGGAGTTCTGCGTCCAGCCGCGCTGCGAACTGCATCGGTAGATGTCGGCGTTCTTCACATAGGGGTATATCGCCCCGGCCCAGTTGGTATAGGGTCCGTTGAGCCAGTTCGGCACCCCGTAGGCCGCATCCATCCAGAACGGGCAGTTGCCCTCGATGTACAGATGCTCCTGGGCGGGCGACTGCGAGTCGTAGTCCATCCAGTACATCACCATCGCTTTGCCTAGCTGGCTGACGTTGGAGATGCACACGATGGCTCGGGCCTTTTCTCGTGCCTGTGCGAACACCGGGAACAGCATGGCTGCCAGGATCCCGATGATCGCGATGACCACCAGCAGCTCGATCAGAGTGAATGCGGAAGTGCGACGCTTGTCCACCTTTCGGTCCTTTCGCTCAACCCGGGCGACGGCCGGCGCAGATGCACCGAGACGAGCAGGTGTTATGGTGCTCACTTACCATTCGGCGGCGGGCTGGATTCCTCTTCCGGCTCCTCTGCCGGCGGCTTCCGAGCGGGCAGTTGCCTGATAATGAGGTTCCGGTACTGGACCGCCGTGTGGTCTCCCTGCAGCATGATGGGCCCCGGGGTGCCCTCCTCATTGTCCAGCGCGCCGCCTGTTACCCCGTCAATCTCCGCTCTGTCCGCGATCAACTCATCGTTCAAGATAATGGTGACCATCGGCTTCGCAATGATCGCGCCGGACTTGTCGCGCAGCGCCTGGAGGAAGTGCACGTCCAGCGTCTGCCACTGGCCAGCGGGTTTTGCAGCATTGGTCAGAGGCGCCAGCTTGCTGTAAACAGCCCCCATCATCGAGTTCGTGAGCTCGGTCGCGCCGGCGGTATCCCCGATCTGGATCTCATACCGGCCCTGCAGGTACACCCCCGAGTTGCCGCCCTGCGGCACATTCACTTCTACGTGCAACTCGAAGTCCCCGAACTTGGCATCCGACACGAGGTCGGTGCCCCTATCCGTGTTAGCGAGGATGCCGTTGTCGGTGGTCCACGCATTCTTCCCGTCCGTATGGCGAAGGTGCCACCCGGTCAGGTCTTTGCCGTTGAACAGCTTCGCGGTCGGGAGCGCGCCGTAGTCCACTGGCTTCTCGCCCGTGGCGGGAGTTGACGGTCCCTTCTGTTCCTTCGCGGAGCCCGTCTGTCCGCCTGTTCCCTGCTTGGTGCTGGACTGGGTGGTGGTCTTCTTTCCGGTCCCGGTCCCGCTCTTCTTCCCCTGTGACTGCTTCGACTTCTGGGTCTTCTTCTTCCCGCCGGTCTTGGACTGGGCAACGACACCCGTTGACGCCCCTACCAGGCTCAACGCAAGCATCAATACGACCAAACGCCGCATATCTCACCTCCGAAATGGCTCGGCGACTGACGGGGCTCAGCCGGGTCCGAGAGCGCCTGTCTCCGCCTGCCTCTTTGGACGTACCGTCCCAGGCCGCCGTTCCGGTTCCCGGGCCCTCTTGCTCGGCCCGATTGCCAACTGGCGCCGCGAGCAGTTGATGTACACCTGATCGCGCAGCAGAACGTCCGTGCCGATCACCCCGGTTGGGGTCCACTCGCCCCCCATCACGGCTATCGCGCGGACCCCTCTGACCTTCGCCGTACCGATCGTAAGCTCCTTCACTTCCACCTCGGCGATGCGTGCCTTGGCGCCGGAAGGGCTCCTGACCTCGCGCAGCGCTGTGCCTTCCTGGGCAGCGGCTCCGAGCCCTCCGGGAGGCAGAAGCGTCCCGGCTATCGCGGTGCTGACGATCCACGGTCGCGCCGCCGTGCCGCCGATCTGCGCCTGGACCTCGATGCGTCCACGACTGAGGTCCATCGGGATCACCTGGGAGCCCCGCGGCGGCGCCGTCTCCGGGCGCGAGAATGTGATCGTAGAGGACGCAGGATCAAGGGTCACCGCGCACGGACTTAGAACGGCGAGGCCGAGCCAGAGGCGCGGAAGCTCCTTGCGCTCGCCGCCCGTGAGCCGGGCGGCCATATCTGCAGACACGAAGGGCAGGTTGTCAACCGCATAGGGGCCGATGCGCGCTCCCGTGCTGCGCAGGGCGGCGGCCTCAAGCAGGCCAAGCGGCCCGGCGATCGCGACATCCCCACCCCGGGCCCAGCCCTTTTCCTGAGCCAACGCAGGCGCTGCCACACATGCGGGGAGCGCCGTGTCGAGATAGGCTCGCTCAGGTAGCCCGGGACCGAGGTGTGCGTCCACGGCGACGGCTCCTTGCTGAAGCGAGTAGCCAACGCGTGCGGGCAATATGGTCGTGGCCGATACGGTTGGGCTGGCGAGGGGACCCGACCTCGGAATCTGAGGCCCTGCGACAATGCACGGCAAGGCGGCCACTGACGCCACAAACGCAAGGGAACGCCGACGAGCCTTCACAACGTTATTGTAACACCTTGCCGCGGCCCTTGAGCGGCGAGGCATTCCAAAGTTGACTCGGTTACATGGATAGGGCTATACTCGCCCGTTGCGGGGCGCCGTAGCGATACGCCCCGCTTTCTTGTGACTTAGGCACACAAGCCAAGGAGGGCAGTTTCATGGCTGCTGCCGTCAGCATCCAAGGACTGACGAAGACCTACCTCGATGTCTGGACCAAGACGGAGATCCGGGCGGTTGACAACCTGAGCCTGGACGTGGACGAAGGCGAGGTATTCGGCTTCCTAGGTCGTAACGGCGCAGGGAAGACTACTACGATCAAGATGCTCTTGGGCCTGATCTTCCCGACCGCAGGCACGGCGACCGTCCTCGGCAAGCCGATCGGCGACATTGAAGTGAAGTCGCAGGTCAGCTACCTGCCCGAGGAGGCTTACTTCTACGAGGGCATGACCGGCTGGGACATGCTGGACTTCTACGCGAGGCTGTTCCGGGTAGGCGAGCCCGAGCGCTCCAGGAGGATCCAGAAGGCGCTCGAGGACGTATTCCTCGATCCTCAGGCCTGGCGCAGGCCCGTCCGGGGGTACTCCAAGGGCATGCGGCAGCGCATCGGCATCGCCCAAGCGCTGATCAACGATCCGAAGCTGCTCTTCCTGGACGAGCCCACATCCGGTCTTGATCCGATTGCCCACGCGGAACTGCGGGAGATCATCGTAAACGTGGGCCGACAGGGCAAGACCGTGTTCCTGAGCTCCCACCAGCTTCCCGACGTCGAACTGACGTGCAGCCGTGTCGCCATCATCCACAGGGGCAAGCTGCTGACGACGGGGCGGACCGACGACCTGACCTCGGGAGACAAAGTCGAGATCACGTTCGAGGGCGGAGACGCCGGGCTGATTGACAAGGTGAAGAGCGTGGCCGGAGCCTGTGAGAAGAAGAACGGGGCGTCGCGAATACCCGCCGTCGACCCCAAGGATGTGAACGGACTCGTAGACCTGCTCCGCGGCGCGAAGTGCACGGTGCGCTCGGTCGTTCCTCACCGCCGGACCCTCGAAGAGGTATTCGTGGAGACCGTGCTCAAGGAGACTGGTAAGTAGCCATGGTTACCCTTGCCATCGCCAAGCAGACGCTGGAGGAGATGCTGCGTAGGAAGATCCTCCTGATCCTGCTCATCGTCGCTGTTGCCATGATCGCCCTCGGTCCGTCGGTTGGGTTCCTGAGCCCGCGCGAAAGCTCGGCGGTGCTTAGGAGCCTCGGCCTGGCCGTGATCCTGCTCGCAGGCTTGCTCATCACCGTCCTCACCGGTATCCAGGTGATCCCAACGGAGATCGAACGGCGCACCATCTACACCGTCCTGTCCAAGCCTGTCCAGCGATATGAGTTCGTTCTCGGGAAGTTCCTCGGCGGCCTCTTCACCGTATTCGTGATGGTCGCCTCGATGGGTATTGTCTTCCTCGGCGTTCTTCGCTATCAGGAGGGCCGCTTCGCACCCGAGATGGCTCAGGGCGTCATGATGACGTTCTTCCAGATGACGCTCCTCGGGGCGCTCGCGATCTTCTTCAGCACCTTCGCCACGCCGGTCGTCAACTTCTTCATCACGTTCGGGCTCTTCATCGTGGGCAACCTGTCGTCGGTCACGGAGTCCCTTCTCCAGAACAAGAACATCGCCACGCGGCTCGTCGCGAGCGCAGTTCACTATGCCATCCCGAACTTCGGTAACTTCAACATCCAGAACAAGCTCATACACCCGCAGGTGGTGATCAAGAACATGAACATGTTCATCATGCAGAACATCACCTATTCACTGATCTACTCGGCGGTGCTGTTGATACTGGCGATCATCGTGTTTGACCGGCGCGAGGTCTAGCGGAGGCGGCGCATGCATCCTGCAACACGTCGCAACCTGATCCTGGCGCTCGTCCCGCTGGCCATCGTGGCGGTCTTCCTCCAGACGCGCATTGATCCGACGGTCGCGGACCTCAACCGCGGCTCGCGGACGCCTTTCGCCGGCCTCTCGACGGAGTTCATCCTCGGCCCGCTTCTAGGTATGCAGCAAGCCGTCGCAGGACTGCTGTGGGTGCGGGCCGACGAGTTCTTCCACGAGGGAGACTACGACGCCATCCTGCCGATGGTCCGGATGGTGACATGGCTGGACCCGCACAACCTGGACGTCTACATTACTGGCGCGTGGCATCTGGCCTACAACTTCACGGATGCCAGCGAACGTTCCGACCGACGGTACATCCCGGCGGCCCAGAAGCTCCTTGAAGAGGGCGACGCCAACAACTCCGGCGTATACGACATCGCCTTCGAGCTGGGCTGGCAGAACACGGACAAGATCAAGGACTACGCCAGAGCCCATCACTGGTACAGGCTGTGCGCCTACGAGCGGAAGGGCGCCGACGCCGGCGGCGAACTGACCCAGCCGGTCCCTATGTTCGTCTGGCACCAGCTCGCCCACTCGCTTGCGCGCCTTGGGCGCATAGACGAGTGCATCGAGGTGTGGCGCAAGGCCTTGGCGATGAGCAATGAGCTTGTCCGGAAGGACCCCAAAGACTACAGCCGCCGCAACGTCAGGGATAGTGAGCGGCACAACCTGGAGCTGACGCTCAAGCGCAAGTTCAGCCGGTACGCGCATGAGATAGACTGGACGCTGGACAGCAAGCGTACGCGCAGTACGGACCCGGTGACGGGTAGCCCGACGCCCATGGATGCGTGCCTCTTCCTGTCGAGTCAGGAGGTCCAGCGGAAGGCCGAGCAGTTCAGAGCCGTCAGCGCGCCGGCGCCCGCGATGAGCGTAGGCTCCCCGCGCCCACCGGCAGTGGTTCCCCAGTGGGAGACGGCGTTCGACGTACGGCCTACGTTCAGCGCCGACAAGGTGCTGGACCTGAAGGGCCAGTTCAACGTCGGTGATGGCGCGCGCGTGACGATCAGGCTGCACGACGAGAAGTGGAGGCCGCCGCAGCTGCAGGCGTTCACGTTCAACATTGACCAGGACGTGACGCTCATGCAGGATCAGCATTCGGTCCGCCAGGGAACCTGGGGTCGCAAGATAGACATGAGCAAAGACCCCAAGATGTACAGCTTCAAGAGCGAGCGGTACTTCCTGGTCTTCGAGTTCGATCCGCGCGGCACGTCGCCGTTCGTACAGGATCGGTTTGGCTGGTCGGGGGAGGGGATGACCGACCGCAAATACCTCCACGTAGAGACCGACAAGAACCCTCCCAACCGGATTCTGCGCAAGGTCTACCGAATCACGAGGGCGCAGGTCCTGCGCCGGGAGCCCATCACGGAGGCCGATGTGTTCCCCTCATCGGAGTATGTCGCTCTGCAGTGGGGTGGCCCGAGCCGTCCGGACGAGCGGTAGGGACGGGCCAGGATCGTGTTCGAGCGGGGCAGGCCGGCGGCCTGCCCCGTCTTCGTTCGCGGATTCGTCGGACGGCCTTTCGCCAGCCGCCGGACATGGCGTACAATAGGGGTGTGATCGTGCTAGACGGGGAGCTAGCGGTGCCCTGTACCCGCAATCCGCTCTAGCGGGGTCGATGTGCCCGCTCTCGGGGCGCACGCTGTTCGGTTCAACAACCGCCTGCGGCGCTGACGGCGTGGTTCCGCGCATCGGCAAGCATCTGAACCGTGTCAGGGCCGGAAGGCAGCAGCACTAAGGATGACTTCCCGAGTGCCGCGTGATTACCGGGCCGGAGCCGCCTGGTGAGTGCTTCCGAGCGGCGACGCAACAACGGTGGGACGCACGATCACCCTATCGCGCATTGGCGACGATGCACAGGAGCGCACCCCTTGGCCTACGTATCCCTCTATCGCAAGTACCGCTCGCAGACCTTTGAGGAGTTGCTGGGCCAGGAGCACGTCACCACCGTGCTGAAGAACGCTCTGGATCAGCAGCGCGTGGCACATGCATACCTCTTCTGCGGCCCGCGGGGATGCGGGAAGACCAGCACGGCGCGACTTCTCGCCAGGGCGCTTAACTGCACCGCATTCGACAAGCCTACCTCCCGACCGTGCGGCTCCTGCCCAATGTGTACGCGAATCCGCGACGGAAGCGCCATAGACGTTGTCGAGATGGATGCCGCGTCGGAGACCGGCATTGACGACGTTCGCGAGAAGATCATCGAGAACGCCCGTTACGCGCCGGTCGAGGCCAGGTTCAAGATATACATCATAGACGAGGTCCATGACCTGTCGCAGAAGGCCTTCGACTCGCTCCTGAAGACGATCGAGGAGCCGCCGGGCCACGTCGTCTTCGTATTGGCAACGACCGAGTCACACAAGGTCCCGCTGACGATCCGATCACGTTGCCAGCGCATGGACTTCCGCCGCGGCCGGCTCGAGGACCTGCACGCCAACCTGCGGCGTGTGGTTGAGGCCGAGCGCTTGGACTTCGAACCGGAGGCGCTGTACCTCATCGCGCGCGCAGCCGAAGGGTCGTTCCGGGATTCGCTCAGCCTTCTCGAACAGGTGATGGCGTTCGCCGACGACGGCGGCGTCACCTCGCAGTCGGTCCGCCAGGCGATCGGAGCCATCACCACTGACACGCTCGACGCGGTGATGTTGGCCGTGCGCGCGCGAGACCTCAAAGCGGTCTACGAGGCCGGCACCACGATCATCGCGTCTGGGGCAGACACACGGCAGGCCCTGGTAGCGCTTCAGGAACACGTCCGTGACCTCCTCGTGGTTGGGCACGCCGGATCGCCTGAGGCGCTCGGCGGGGCGCCTGCGGAACGTCTCGGCACGATGAAGGAGCAGAGCTCATGGTTCGCGCCGGGGCACCTGCTGGCCATGCTGGACACGCTATGCGAAGCCGAGAGAGACCTGCGCTTCACGAACCAGCACCGCCTCGTCTTGGAGCGGGCTCTCTGGCAGCTCGTGGAATGCGCCGACCCGGTGCGCGGCGAACCGGGCGGAACACCCCAGGTTCGCCCCAGCGAGGCGAGCATGCGGGCGCCCTCGGTGGAGCGTAAGGAGACGCGGCTGCCGCCCAGCGAGGCGCCTGCCGCTAAGCCTGGCGCTGCGGACTCGAGAGAGGACGTGAGCGTGGACGTCCTGAGGCGGCTCTGGCCGCGGGTCCGTACGCGGGTCGTGCAGAAGGCGCGGTCGGCCGCGAGTGTGCTGACGGATGACGTAGTCGTGGCGGGACTCGAGGACATGGTGGTGATCCTCTCCTTCAAGAGCGACTTCGCACGAGACCGGGCCGACAGGCCCAAGTCGAGGGCGCTGATTGAAGAGGTGTTGTCTCAGGAACTGCGACTACCCGGCTATCGCGTCAGGTGCGTTCTCGCCGGCGCCACGGGGGAAACGCCTGGCCGCGACCGGCCTTCGGCTGCTCGCGCTCCCGCGTTGAGCGTGCAGCCCAGCCTCATCGAACAGACGGCCGAGGCCCTGGACGGCGAGGTCGTTGAGGCCGAAGACGCATGATCTGGGACCAACACTGAAAGGAGCTTCACCTATGTCACCGGGCTTCGGCGGGCGCAACCCCTTCGGGGGTTTGGGGGACCTGAGCAAGCTGATGAAGCAGGCGCAACAGATGCAGGAGGACCTGGCGAACGCCCAGGGCGAGCTGGAGGAGGCGCGAGTCGAAGGCTCCAGCGGGGGTGGCGCCGTGAAGGCCGTGGTCAACGGCAAAGGGCGCCTGACCGACATCGTGATACAACCCGACGCCGTGGATGCCGACGACGTCGAGATGCTCCAGGACCTGATCGTCACCGCTGTCCGTGAGGCACAGGGCGCGGCCGAGGAGTTGGCCAAAGAGAAGATGCAGGGCATCGCGGGCGCGGCGGGCGTCCCCCCCGGACTCCTCTAGCCCGCGGAGCAGCGCTCTTCGGTGGCTCGGGCCGGCGCAGAGGCCGACGCCTCTAGTGGACGATCAGGCCGTGGTATCGGGCCATCCAGTACGCGAGGAGCCAGGCACCGCCGTCGTCCTCGGAGGATCCGTTGCCGCCACCGTCCGGCTCAAACGGGTTGCCGCTCCAGCGCATGATGCGGAGTTCACTGAAGGGCAGCGCTCTCGTCAGCCAGGGGGAGCGCCTGCCCCTGGGTATGCGCAGCGCTACGTCCTGCCTGTGGCTGTTTCGGACGGCCCAGTCCGTCAGCTCCCAGGGCCAGTCCCGAAGGCATTCGACGGCCGCGCCCAACCGTCCATCCGCGCCGGTCAGCGCGGCGTACTGCACGTTGTACCACGCCCGGTTCTCCTCGCGCAGTCCCTGCCACGTGGTGGCCAGGCTGGCGCGGAGGACGCTCCTGCGCTCGGGCCGCTGCTCCAGGCTAACCAGCGGGTAGTAGACGCAATAGGCTAGCTCATCATCCGAGAAGTTCACGGCGTCCCAGGCCGTCTGCCTTCGGTACAGCAGCGTGTTGATGAGGTAGTGGTGCTTGGCGATCAGGTCCTCGTACGCCGCCGCGAACCGCTCATCGCCGCAGATGTGGGCGGCAACCTTCAGATAGCAGAGAAGCTCCAGCGAGTTCAGGCCGCGCTCTTCCACCCACCGCGGGTCTTCGTTGAGGTACTGCGGACCGAAGACGCCCCACCGTGTCTTGCGTCCCGTGTGACCGACCAGGGTGTACTCGTGCTGGAGCAGGTTGTCGGTGACTGCCCGGCAGATGCGAGCGATCTCCTTCTTCTCTTCAGGGCCGGCGACCAGCTCGTGGTACACGTACCAGGCGAAGTAGTGGCCGTCAAGCTCGTCCGATGAGGTGTCGCCCTTGCAGAGGATGTCAGGGTGGGTCGGTGATGCGTACCAGATCCTGTCGGTTTCCCCTTCCACTCGCACAGTCTCACCGGCATCGTAACCTGACACCGTCTCTCCCTTGCGAATCATCGCTCGGGCCGGAAAGCCGTGGTATCCGCTCAACCTGACGAGGTCCAGAAGGGCCTCCATGCTCTTCCGAGCGTAGGAGCGGGCCTCCTGCGACCTGTCTACCGCGAACCGGAACGACTCGGCCGCCACGTAGATCGCCGTCCACAGGCCATCGTTGTCGCTCGCGTGGGGGAGGACGCCCTTCTCGGGAGAGCCGGGAACGCGCAGACCACACTCCGCAATCCAGCCGCCCCTGCTGTGGCGCGACTGCGTCATCTCCTCGTAGTGGCGGGCTTTCTCCGGGAGTGTCATAGGCCGCTCCTCGATCCGCGACACGCCTGCATTCGTGGCGATCCAAGCCCGGCCCTGAGCATCCGCCGCGATATCGGCGACCGCGTTCCCCGGCAGCCAGCGTGGCCCCCAGAAGTAGCGCCACTGGCCGTCTCGCAGCCGCCAGGCGCCCTCGTCCGTTCCGCCCCAGACATCGCCGTTCGAAGCCACCGTCAGGCAGTTGAGCGCGGTATACGGCATACCGTCTCGCTCGTCGAGCGGCTGCCACCACTCACCGCCATCGGTCAGGTACGCGCCGCGGTCAGTCGCGAGCCAAACCTGCCCCGACCGGTCCTGGACGACGGCCCGGATGGCCATGTCTATGTCGGGCATGGCCTGGTGTGCTACGTACCGCCGCGGGATCTCGAGGGAGCGCCAGCCGCCTGAGCTCTTGCGGTAGGCGCCGCGGTCGGTGGTGCCCCAGGTCTCACCCGACCTGGTGTGGGCCAGGGTCAGTATGGGTCGCCCGTCGGGTCCGGGTCCCTCCTCGGGTGCCTTGAACGCCGGCGCGTGTTCGTCGGGGCGCGCCTCGCGCCAGCGTCCGCCATCGAGTACCAGGACCTTGTCCATTACCTGCGCGAAGACCCGCTCGCCATCGCATGCGATGCGGGACACAGCCCCGGCGGGCAGACCATGGTCGGTGGTGTAGCGAACCGCGACCAGCTGTGGAAAGGCGCCAACGCGCATGGCCTGGCTGGGCACACGTGGCGCGTCCGCGACAGAGATCATCCCGATTCCCCCCTTATGGTTGCTTCCTGCCGGGCGACGCAGAGACGGGCGGCGATCACCGTCCATGAAGCGCTGCTATTCGTAGATCGGGCGCACCCGATACGGAGCCGGATCCGGTACCGCAGCCCGTTGAAATCCCCTTAGCCTTAGGGCACACGAGTCGCACGTTCCGCAAGCCTGGTCCTCGTCCCGGTAGCAGGACCAGGTGGCATGAAGCGGCGCTCCGAGCTCCGCTCCCAGGCGCACGATGGCCGCCTTATCGAGGCCGATGACCGGGGTCACAACCCGGATATTCCGGGCGGCCGTGCCGACGCGGAGCAGGGCGTTGAAGGCTTCGTAGTACTCAGGCCGGCAGTCTGGATAGCCGCTGGAATCCTCGCTGACTGCTCCGATGACGATGAGCTCGGAGCCGGTCACCTCTGCCCAGCTCGTGGCGATCGCCAGGAGGTGGGTGTTCCTGAACGGGACGTACGAGAGCGGCATCTCGGCTCGTTCCAGATCGGCGGCTTCTACCTCAATACGCGGATCGGTGAGAGACGAGCCGCCCATCTCCGCCAGATAGGTGATCTCGACCTCCAGCCTCCTGTCCGGCGGCACGCAGTAGTAGTCGGCGATCTCCCGGAAGGCCTGCGCCTCGCGACGCGCGGTCCGTTGTCCGTAGCCAACATGCAAGACCCGCAGAGACCACCCCTGAGCTGCCGCCCAAGCCAGTGCGACGCAGCTGTCGAGGCCGCCGGATACGAGGACGACCGCCTGATCCGGTTCAGACCCGTTCATCGGGCTCCCATCAGCTTGTGCGCCTGCGGGATAACGCGTACGTCGCGCAGGTGTTTCAGCGCGACTGCCTGGAGGTCCAGCAACAGGCTCGGACCGGGCGCATCGAGCACGCGGTGTGCAGGAGTGCAGGGCTGGAGCACGAGCGACACGTCGGGCCACGCGTCGCGGATGAGCTCCGCGCACGCCGCCACCTCGTGGCGAAATGTGGACGCGCA
>Ga0172370_10009019_pt1 | contig 11786 bp, 11 predicted proteins | sample LakKiv5m_FD_114538 | JGI IMG/M metagenome (GOLD analysis project Ga0172370, IMG submission 114538) | Freshwater microbial communities from Kabuno Bay, South-Kivu, Congo - kab_022012_11.5m | ecosystem: Environmental > Aquatic > Freshwater > Lake | place: Democratic Republic of the Congo...
AACCGGGCAGATTGACGTGGGAGGTGACCCATGACACGCGTTTCCGTTCGTCCCGAACTGTTGCGATGGGCCTGGGAGCGGGCCCGGTTCGATCCATGGGAGATCGAAGACCGATTTCCCCAATACGCCGCCTGGGAGCGAGGGGAAAAGCAGCCCACCTTAAAGCAGCTCGAAAGATTCGCAAAAGCCACCCGCACCCCCATCGGCTATCTCTTCCTGCCGGAGCCGCCTGAAGAGCGGGTGCCGATTCCGGACTTTCGCACCATGGTCGATACGGAAGCAGGACCGCCAAGCCCGGATCTTCTGGATACCCTTTATCTGTGCCAACAGCGGCAGGACTGGTACCGCGAATTTTTGCTCATGGAGGGCGTCAGGCCCGTGCCCTTCGTGGGTTCGACACGTCCTGGAGATGATGCGGTAAAGGTCGCCGGGGCGATGCGACGGATTCTCACGTTCGACCTGGAGGAGCGCCAAACAATGCGCACTTGGACCGATGCCCTGCGCGGATTTATCGGGCAAGCGGACGGTGCTGGAATTCTGGTCATGGTCTCCGGCGTGGTGGGCAGCAACAACCGGCGCAAGCTGGACCCAGGGGAGTTCCGCGGTTTCGCCCTGGCCGATGAACTGGCCCCGTTGGTGTTCATCAACGGCGCGGACACCAAGGCGGCCCAGATGTTCACCTTGGCCCACGAACTGGCGCACATCTGGATTGGGCAAACGGCCCTATCCAATGCAGGGGTTTCGGCTCTCCCAAGTCGAGAAACCGAGCGCTGGTGCAACCAGGTGGCCGCTGAGTTTTTGGTGCCTATGCGGCTCTTCAAGCAGGAGCTGGCCCCCAACGCCGAGCTGCGCGACGAGCTGGACCGTTTGGCAAAGCAATTCAAAGTGAGTACCCTGGTGATCCTGCGGCGCATGCACGACGCCGGCGCCCTGGATGCCGACAGCTACTGGGCTCTATTTAAAAAGGAACTGGAACGGCTAAAACAGGTCGCCAAGGGCAGCGGCGGCGATTTCTACCTCACGCTGGGTGCGCGGGTGGGCAAGCGTTTTGCCCGGGCCCTGGTGATCAGCACCATGGAGGGCCGCTCCTCTTTTACCGAAGCCCTGCGGCTGCTCAGCTTCCGCAAGATGTCCACCTTCGACGAATTGGGGCGCAGCCTGGGAGTGGTGTTATGACCACCTACCTCCTGGACGCCAATGTCTTCATGGCCGCGAGCCGTCTGCATTATGGCCTTGATTTCTGCCCGGCGTTTTGGGATTGGCTCATCAAGAACAATCAAAAGGGCCGCGTCTTTAGTATCGAGCGTGTTGCGGACGAAGTGCAGGCCGGAGATGATGCCCTGGCCCAATGGGCGTCCGAACGGGGTACTGATTTTTTGCTGTAGCTGGACACAGCACTCCAACAAGCTTTAGGGACCGTGGCGCGCTGGGCCACCGACCAGCAATATGAACCGGCGGCCATCAGCACGTTCTTTCAAGTGGCGGATTACTATCTGGTTGCACACGCCCTGGCCCATAAGTGGGTGGTCGTCACCCATGAAGTCTTTGCCGACTCCACCAAGAGAATCAAGATCCCCAACGCCTGCATGGGCGTCGGCATCCGACATATGAGCCCATTTGAGATGCTGCGGTGCGAGAAGGCGCGATTTATACTGGGGAGGTCGTGATGAAGACGACCAGCGAAGCTTCTTTTGAGACCGTTATCGAGACTCACCTTCTTGGAAACGGTTATGTATCCATAGCCAAAGAGGGCTTCGACCGCGAGCGGGCGATCTTTCCTGAGGAGGTGCTGGCCTTTATCCGCGATACTCAGCCCGACCAGTGGGCCAAGCTGGAAGCGCTGCACGGGGACAAGACCGGCGAGCAGATCCTGAGCGACCTGTTCAAGTGGATGGACGCCAACGGGTCCCTGGCCACCCTGCGACACGGATTCAAGTGCTACGGCCGGACCCTGCGCGTCGCCTTTTTCAAGGCGGCCCATGAGCTGAATCCCGAGCTGGAGGCACGCTATGCCGCCAACCGACTGGGGCTCACCCGGCAGCTCCATTATTCGCCCAAATCGGAAAAATCCCTTGATGTGACCTTGAGCTTGAACGGCATTCCCGTTGCCACCCTGGAGCTGAAAAACCCCCTCACCGGCCAAACCCTGCAAGATGCTGTTTGCCAATACCAGCGCGATCGCGATCCACGGGAACCGATTTTTGAATTCAAACGGCGCACGCTGGTCCACTTTGCCGTGGACACCGAGGCCGTGCGCATGACCACCCGGCTGGCGGGTCACGCGACCCACTTTCTACCCTTTGACAAGGGCTGGGAAGGTGGTGCCGGAAATCCACCCGATCCAGCCGGCCGCACCTACCGCACCTTTTACCTGTGGGAAGAGGTGCTGGCCCGCGACAGCCTGCTCGATATCCTGGCCCGTTTCATCCACCTCCAAATCGATGAAAAGCGCGACGACCAGGGCCGCAAGGTGAAGGTCGAGACCATGATCTTTCCACGCTACCACCAGTTGGATGCGGTGCGGCGGCTGGTGAGTGCTTCCCGCAAAGAAGGTGTGGGTCAGAATTATCTTGTGGAACACTTGGCGGGTAGCGGCAAGAGCAACACCATAGGCTGGCTGGCCCACCGGTTGGCCTCGCTGCATGATGTCGAAAGCCGGAGGGTGTTTGACAGCGTTATCGTGGTGACCGATCGGGTCGTGCTCGACCAGCAGCTTCAGGACACGATCTACCAGTTCGAGCACAGATACGGGGTGGTCCAGAAAATCGATGAAAGCTCCCGGCAGTTGGCCGAGGCCCTGGAAAGCGCGGTTCCCATTATCATCACCACCTTGCAGAAATTCCCTTTTGTGTCGCGGCAATTGATCAAAATGGCCGAGGAACGTGGGGAGGAAGGCACGGGAACGCTGCCCACAAGGCGTTGCGCGGTCATTGTGGACGAGGCCCACAGCTCACAGAGCGGGGAGACGGCCACCGATCTCAAAGAAGTTCTCGGCGGCGAGGAACTGCTGGAAAGTGCTAAGCGCAAGGCGGTTGAGGAGGGCCGGGAGGATATGGAAGCGCTTTTCCGCAGCATGGCTAAGCGCGGCCGGCAGGCGAACCTGAGCTTTTTCGCCTTTACGGCGACACCGAAGCACAGGACCCTGGCGATCTTCGGCCGCAGAGGCGAACCGATCCACCGCTACACCATGCGGCAGGCTATCGAGGAAGGCTTCATTCTCGATGTGCTCAAGCATTACACGACCTACGCGACCTACTACAAGCTACTCAAGGCCTGCGAGGACGATCCCAACGTGGAGCGCAAGCAGGCGGCCAAGGCCCTGGCGCGCTTCATGCGGCTGCACCCCCACAACATCGCGCAGAAAACCGAGGTGATGGTCGAGCATTTCCAGAATGTTACCCGACACAAGATCGGCGGCCGGGCCAAGGCCATGGTGGTCACCGGATCGCGCCTGGAGGCGGTGCGCTACAAGCAGAGTTTTGACCGCTACATCCGGGAAAAGGGGTACGCCATAAAGACGTTGGTGGCCTTTTCGGGGGTGGTCCAGGACGACAAGCTGCCCGGCGTGGATTACACCGAGGAGAAAATGAATCTCGGCATCCGTGAAAAGGAATTGCCGGAAAAGTTTGCGACCCAGGAATACCAGGTGCTGCTGGTGGCCGAGAAGTACCAGACTGGCTTCGATCAGCCGCTTTTGCACACCATGTACGTGGACAAACGGCTGGCCGGCATCCAGGCCGTACAGACGTTGTCGCGCCTGAACCGAATTCATCCGCTCAAGGAGGACACCTTTGTTCTTGACTTCGTCAATGACCGCGACGAGATCCGCGAGGCTTTCAAGACCTATTACGAAGGCGCAGAGATGGGCGAGGAGGTGGACCCGGGCCGCATGTATGCCATCAAGGGCGAGCTGGATACATGCGGCATTTATCTTGACGGGGAAGTCGAACGCTTTTGCGCCGTGTACTTCAAGCCCAAGCAGCGCCAGAGTCCTCAGGACCACCAGGCCATGAACGCAGCGCTCGATCCGGCGGTGTCGCGTTTTACTGTTCTGCAAAAGGAAAAAGAGCTGGAGGCCGAGTTGTGGCGGGGCAAGGTGCAGGCGTTTCGAAACCTTTACAGCTTTTTGAGCCAGATCATCCCCTACCAGGACTCGGACCTTGAGCGTCTCTATGTGTTCCTACGCCATCTGTCGGCCAAGTTGCCTCGGCGCCGGAGCAGGCCGGCCTACCAGTTCGATGACTTTGTGAGGCTCGAATATTATCGCCTGCAGAAGATCAGCGAGGGCTCGATTTCGTTCGGAGAAGGCAAAGGCCAACCGCTGGACGGCCCCACGGACGTGGGGTCCGGGCTGGCGCGCGAGGAGAAGGTGGCGCTCTCCCAGCTGATCGACATTGTCAACCAACGTTTCGGCACGGATTTCGACCAGGCCGATCAACTCTTCTTTGAGCAGATTGTCGAGGCGGCGGTCACCGATGACAACCTGCGTCAAGCTGCCGCTGTGAATCCGGAAGACAAATTCGAGCTGGTGTTTCGCAGCATGCTCGAGCGGCTCTTTGTCGAACGTATGGATCAGAACGAAGAAATTTTTGTCCGATATATGAACGACCCATCCTTCAGGCAGGTGGTAACCAATTGGATGGCCTCGGAAGCGTATCGCAAATTGCGGACCTCCTCGTCTTCCGGGGACGGAAAGGGGGACGTTCCCAACTTGTAAACTTGTCATGTGAACAGGATGGTGGACGCCGGTACTTTTGTTACGTTTTGCCAGGGCCTCATTCTCCAGAATTGAATTCAAAACGAAAGGGACGGAGTAAGGGCTAACTGACCGGAAATAATGTGAAATCAGTGGGCTCAAAACCTGAGGGATACGTCCATGAACATGGACTCGTTACGGGATCAGATCCCCTTCTCGCCAGGTGACTGGGTTGCCGACAAGAACAATCCCGTATGGGGGCTGGGGGACAATCCTTAACTAATCAAATAACTGTCTTAACACGCGTATAATTGGCTTAAAACGTTTCTGTGTGCGCGTAATGTGCACGTAATGGGGGAGGGGCGTAATGGAGGATGCCGGTACTTTTGTTACGTTTGGCCAGGGGCTTATTCCCCAGAATTGAATTCAAAGCGAAAGGGACGGGGGCAGGTCTCTTCCGTGCAGTCCCGATCAAACTCAAAGACAAGGACCGGGGCACCGAACCCCATCGACCCAAGAAGGACTATCCCTGGTTCTGGTGCGAAGAGGAACCTGGCACTGACCCTGTGGGCGGGGATGAATTCGTGGGGGCAAGATGGAACAACGTCCACCTCACCCTTGACCGGAAAAAAAGTTTTAACATGGATGCACAGGATGGACAGGATTAGGGGCGGTTCATACGGAACCGAAAAGCAGGGACACCGCGTTGCGCTTTTGCATGGGGCTTTGAGTTGTGAATTTACAGAGTTCTTTTTATCCTGTATATCCTGTGTATCCATGTTCATTGAAGAAAAGGAGAAGAACCATGATGGAACGAATTGAGGTGAACCCAGAGGTCCATTTCGGGAAACCTTGCGTGGCAGGCACCCGAATCCAAGTCCAAAATGTCTTGGAGTTGATAGAAGAAGGTATCTCTTTCAATGAGATTGTCCAGGACTACTATCCGCAATTAGGCATCGAAGATATCAAGGCCTGTGTCAGATATGTCGTGAATCTGGTGGCTGCTGAAGAAGTTCACCTGCGGGAAGCATCATCACTGTGCTGACGAACTGGAAAGATCTTTTGTGGTGGTCGAGCCTGCAGGACATAGGTTCCGTCGGCCTTTTGAATACTGAGTCCGGGGGCACGATCTGAAAAGCATATTAACATGGATGCACAGGATGGACAGGATTAAGGGCGGTTCACGCTGGACCGGAAAACAGAACCATCACATTGCACTTTTGCCTGCAATGTTGGGCGAATAGCCCGTGCCATCTTTTTATCCTGTATATCCTGTACATCCATGTTCATTAACCTGTAAGGATAACGTCTTATGACCGTTATTACATCCATGATCCAGTCCATTCGGAAAGCGGCCGCTTACAACCGGCACGAACTGGCCCCGCCACGGGTCATCCTGTGGCCGGATGAAGAGCGCCTCTGGATGGAGGTCATCGATCTGTTGCGGGCAAGTTATCCTCTTTTGTGGTCGCTCGGAGACTATGTCCCCGACAGGGCCACAGGTCCGGCCGCCTGGCTCCGATATCAACTGGAAATCCAGGCCGGAGAGGAGGCGCCGGTGATCTATCTGCCCGGAATCGGGCGGGCCGCCTTCCGCAGCGCTGATCAGTGTCCGCAACCGGCCAGGCATCTGTTTGCTCTTCAATTCCAGGGCCAGTTCTGGACCCAGAAGAACGGGAAGGACTGGACCCCGTTTGCGTTTCTATCCAGCCCGATGGGGGGGCTGGGTCTGGATGTTTCCGGCGATCAGGATACGAAGCAGGCGATTCAGGAGTCGCTCCCCTATCTGATGGAGATCGAAGTGGACGCGCTCAAAGGGCGCAGGCTGGAGGCGGGGGACTTTCGCGCCATCGTCACCAAAGACCCTGTCAGGACCCTGCTGCGCTGGATGGGCGATCCGGTCAAGACAAAGACCGAACTGGAGAAATCCGGGGCCGAGTGGAGCAGCTTCTGCGCCGTGTGCCGGGATACGTTCGGCTTCAATCCTGAGAAAGACGGGGCCATCACGGCTGCGGAAAAGCTGAGCAGCGGCAAGCCCTCGTGGCAACTGGCCTGGAGACGCTATAAGGAAGCGCCGCGATCCTATCCGGGGGTGAAAGATCTCTTGGAGGCCCTGCCCCCGCAGCAGTTATCCATGTTTGAGGGGCCTGGTGAATACAAGGTGAGTGAATACAATCCCGGTTCCAACCGTCAGGAGGAACAGCGTCTGGAAAAGGCCCTCTGTGCCCTCTCATCTGTCTCTCAAAAGGATGCCCTGGCAAAAATCCACACCCTGGCCGCTGAGCACGTCCTCCGCGCCTCCTGGGTCTGGGCCGCCTTGGGCGAATCGCCCCTGGCCATCGCCATCGGTCATCTGCGAAACCTTACAGAGGTCATCGATGCCTCTGGAAATCCCTCCATCTGTGAGGCGCTGGCTGACTATTACGCGACAATCGGTTGGAAGGCGGATTGGAGCGTCTTGAAATCTCTGAGTGCAGCTCGGACCACTGCCGCTACTAAAGCCGTGACGGCTGCGATTCGGGCCGTCTATCTCCCGTGGCTTGAGAAATTTTCCACGCTCGCTCAGTCGCTCGCAGGGAGTTATCCGGTCACAGGTCCGCAGACGTGCCGCGCCCTGCTGGTGGAGGAAGGCACGGTTTATCTGTTCGCCGACGGTCTGCGCCTGGATGTGGCCCGAATGCTGGAGGAAACCCTTGTGTCATCCGATTTAGATGTGACATTTGAATATGGTTGGTCTGCACTGCCGACCGTCACAGCGACCGCAAAGCCTGCCTGGATGCCCCTGGCCGATAAGCTGGAGGGTCCGCTGCAAGGGGCTGGATTTGAATCGCGAGAGAAGGCCAACGGCAAGGCCCTGACGCATGGCCGATTCAAGGACTTGTTAGGCGAGCTGGGAATGTCGTTTTTGGGATCTGACGAGGTCGGATCGGCAACGGGTTGCGCCTGGACGGAATTGGGTTTCCTGGACACCTACGGCCATGATCAGGGATCAAAGCTGGCGTGGCGGGTCAAAGAGGAATTGGCTGCCCTGGAGCAACGGATCAGCGATTTGCTCCAGGCAGGGTGGAAATCCGTCAAGGTGATTACGGATCATGGCTGGCTGCTCATGCCCGGCGGGCTGCCCAAGGCTGAACTCCCCAAGCATCTCACCGAATCCCGCTGGGGCCGTTGCGCCATCCCAGGCCCGGGCGCCCAGCATGGCTATCCCATGACGCCCTGGTTCTGGGATGCTGCCGAGGCCGTGGCCCTGGCCCCCAGTGTATCGTGTTTTATAGCTGGAAAGGAATATGCCCACGGCGGGCTTACCTTGCAGGAGGCCCTGATCCCATGCTTGTCCGTATCTGTTGGGACGACCGGCGGTGCAGGCAAGACTATCGCGCTGAGGGAGATGAAATGGTCCGGGATGCGGCTGAGAGTGGTGCTGGAGGGAGCCGAGGGGCTGCTGGTTGATATCCGAAGCAAGGTGGCGGATGCGGAAACCAGCTTTGCAGGGGGTGGGACAACGGCTGCGGCTGATGATCAGAAGACCAGCCTCATGGTGGAAGACGACGAGGCCATTGGCGCGGCGGCCTTTCTGGTGGTTTTGGACCCGAATGCCCAACCCATTTTCAAACAATCCATCGTGATTGGAGAGAACTGAAATGAAATCCAGGACGTTGGGCCAACTGATGTGTGTGATTTGCGACTCCTTGACGCGGGGTATTTGACTGAAGGATAATAATCTTTGGGGTTTTATTGGCGAATGGGTCTTGAATGGATATAGACTGGATTAAGCAGCAGGTGAATGCAGGGAACTATCAGCTCAGTCTCCACGCGATGGAAAGGGCTTCTAATCGTGGGATCGATCCGCTTGAGGTTAAAGAGGCGCTATTGGATGGAGAGATCATTGAAGACTATCCTGAGGATAAGAGAGGCCATAGCTGCCTTGTATATGGCAAGTCCCACATTGGAAAGGATATTCACGTTCTATGCGGTCAGGCCTTTGACGTGTTGTGGGTGATTACCGTGTATGAGCCGGATGCGGCAGAATGGGTCGATCCAAGAACGAGGAGGGCTGTAAGATGAAGTGTTTTGAATGCGGAGGCGAAGTGATTCAGACCATCGGTTCTGTCCGAATGACCAAGAAGGACGGCAGCCTGATTATTTTCAGGGGAATTCCCTTGAACCAGTGCCGCCAGTGCGGAGAGCAGTACGTTTCAGGAAAATGGACTGAAAAGATTGGAGAAATGATGCGGCAGGAAGACAATCTGGTGCCCGATGAGACGATTTCAGTACCGATCATCGTTTTTTCTTGAGGATAAGGAAGAGGCGACGGATATGCAGTTAGATGATCTCGATCAGATTGCTGCCAGGGCATTTGAGGGATTTCTCGTTCGGAAAGACCTGGTGCGCGAATTCAAGGGGCAGTACCCGGTGCCCACCTACGTGGCCGAGTTTCTTTTAGGCCGCTATTGCGCCAGCGTGGACGAGGCTGAAATCCAGGAGGGGCTGGCCATTGTTCAGCGGCAACTAGCGAGCCGGACGGTCCGTGCAGGGGAGGAAGAGCTGTTCAAGGCCCGCGCCAAAGAGCAGGGACGTGTGAAGCTGATCGACCTCATCAAGGCCCGGCTCGATGCAAAGAATGATTGCTTTCTGGCCGAACTCCCCAGCGTGCGGCTCAACGATGTGCGGATCGCAGACGAGCTGGTCAACACCCACGACCGGATGTTGACGGGGGGCTTTTATGCGGAGGTGGACCTCAGCTACGACCCCACCATCGCAGAGGAAAGGAACGGGCGGCCGTTCGGCATCGAGTCCCTGCGCGAGATTCAGCTCTCGAAGCGGGACGTGCTGGAAACCCTGTGTCGAGGGAGGGCGTTTTTTGAATTCGAGGAATGGAAACACCTCCTCCTTCGCAGTGTGGGGTTGGAACCATCGGCCCTGGGGGAGCGAACATGCGACGTGATGCTGCTCCGCATGGTCCCCTTTGTGGAAAACAATTACAACGCAGTGGAACTCGGCCCCCGGGGCACGGGCAAGAGCCATCTGTACCAGCAGGTCTCACCCTATGCCCATCTGGTCTCGGGCGGCAAGGCCACCGTGGCGAAGATGTTCGTCAACAACGCCAATGGCCAGCGCGGCCTGGTCTGCCAGTACGACGTGGTCTGCTTTGATGAGATCTCCGGCATCTCGTTCGATCAGAAGGACGGGGTCAACATCATGAAGGGGTACATGGAGTCCGGGGAATTCAGCCGGGGCAAGGAGAGCATACGGGGCTTTGGCGGCATCGTGATGGTGGGCAACTTCGAGGTGGATGTGGAACATCAACAGCGCATCGGGCACCTGCTGGGGCCGCTCCCGCCCGAGATGCGCGACGATACGGCCTTTATGGACCGTGTCCATGCCTACATACCGGGCTGGGACGTGCCCAAAGTCAGCCGGGACATTCTGACCGATCATTTTGGACTGGTCAGCGATTTCCTGTCATCCTGCTGGAACCACCTGCGCACACAAAGCCGCATCCCTCATCTCCAGGGACGCATGCAATTCGGGGGGGCCTTGAGCGGGCGGGACACATCCGCCACACAAAAGACGATGAGTGGGTTGCTCAAGCTGATGTTTCCGGACCCCGAATCCGAGATCCCGGACGAGGCCATGGAGTGGGCGGCCAGACTCGCCCTGGAATGTCGGCGACGGGTCAAAGAACAGCAAAAGCGGATTGGGGCTGCCGAGTTCCGGAACACCCATTTCAGCTTTACCATGATCCCCGACGGGATCGAGCAGTTCGTCTCCACCCCTGAACTGCACAGCGAAAACAGCATCGGCACCGATCCGCTCCCTGCCGGTCAGATATGGGCGCTGTCTCCAGGCGGCCCGGATGAAAATCCCGGACTGTTCCGCATCGAGGTGACCGAAGGTCCGGGAAGCGGGGTGAAGATTCTCAACCAGAGCCCTCCGGGGCCGCTCAAGGAGAGCGTGCGCTGTGCAGAACAAAACCTCTACGCCCGCGCAAAGGAATTGGTGGGCGACCGCGACCCCCGCGCCCATGAGTTCACCATTCAGTTCCGTGCCTTCGATGCCTGCAAGAGCGCAGCGGCCACGGGAATTCCCGTCCTCCTCGCCATGAGTTCCGCTCTCGTGGAGAGAAGCCTGGAAGGCGGACTCGTGATCGTGGGCGGACTCAATCTGGGGGGCTCCATCGAGCCCATTTACAACGCCGTCAGCATCGTGGAACTGGCTGCCGACAAAGGCGCCCAGAAGATCCTCATCCCTGTCTCGGCCCGCAAGCAACTCTTTGAACTACCCGACGATCTGGCCACCCGGATCATTGTCGTCTACTATGCCGACGCCAGAGACGCCCTGCTCAAAGCAATCAGTGAATAAAAAACGGACGCAAGATCGAAGTCTATAAGGAACGGTATATCCATATTGGATGCTATAGATTTTTCAACGAATCTACAGCGGCAGCTGAAAAAAGGGTCCAAATAGCTTCATCATTTATTGGAATACCTTATGATTACAAGGGGGCAATTCTGTTGGGAATTAAGATGCTTCTTGGTATTCGCTTATTGAAACAAGATCCAACCCCAAATGGATTGATATATACTGGTGCGATGTATTTGGTAGATTATGTTTAGAGTTGGTTATTCATCGGTTAGGCAACATAAGGGACGGGTATGATTTCGTGCTTTACCCCGTTGCCGATGATCCATTGGACGATGATCAGGGTTTTTTCACTTTATGGACTTTTTGACTACAGGTACGGGGAAGGATTAGTCCACCAATGGCAGGAACCAGGTAAGGTAAGGATTGTTGTGGAGTGAACATGGACGCAAACGGACTTTCTCGCGTAATGCCAGTGGGTATCGATCTATTTGATCGCGTCGTTTCTATTCTTGAACAGGCGCGGGCCAATGTTGTTCGGTCTGTCAACAACAATATGGTCATCGCCTATTGGCTCATCGGGCGGGAAATTGTTCAGGAGATCCAGGGCGGAGGTGACCGTGCCGAATACGGCAAACAGGTAATCGAACAGCTTTCCGCAAAATTGGCTGGGAAGTACGGCCGCGGATTCTCCACAACCAACCTTCGCTACATCCGAACTTTTTAT
>Ga0172370_10009020_pt1 | contig 11785 bp, 7 predicted proteins | sample LakKiv5m_FD_114538 | JGI IMG/M metagenome (GOLD analysis project Ga0172370, IMG submission 114538) | Freshwater microbial communities from Kabuno Bay, South-Kivu, Congo - kab_022012_11.5m | ecosystem: Environmental > Aquatic > Freshwater > Lake | place: Democratic Republic of the Congo...
CGGCAACAAGATCCGATGCGGAGTAATACTCGCCGGTTCCTTCCGGACGGAACACGGTCCTGACCGGATTGGATCCGTAATCGAGCATCGCTAAATGAAAACCCAGCGATGAGCTCAACATCGTCAATGGCAGGACCAAGTCCACGTTATGAAATTTTGTATCGACAAACCATTCCGTCTGCGACGCCTGCAAGGATATGGATTTCATCCTTGCTATTCCTGCCGGATTCCAATAGAGCGCGGAGGGATCATCAGCTATGGCGACAAACGCACCACCTAATGCTTCTGCTCGCGCTCCGACACCGATTTCAAGCATTGCCCCGGCAGAAGTCCCACGCCTGGTCACATTGGTGTCGTATTGCAAATCCCCTGGATTGACTTGGGATATCGCCTGCTTTTCTCTGATCAAGCTGAACAGTGCCACCAAGAACAGAGTCAAACCGAATGGTCTAATAATGCTGCAAGCCATTAGTAAGATTCCTTTTTAGAATTCAAAAGATAATCCAAATTGAATTAAGCGTGGTCTTGAATAATCCGTCGGGTTATAATCAGCTTCATTACGAGTAAACTCTCCGACCTGCGCCAATCGATAGTATCTTTTTCTGGCAATTTCCGGCAAATAGGCGCTTGGCCCCGCTCGACCGGTAATGCCATCTATCCCATTTTCATTCAATTGATTGAAGAGATTGTATACATTAACAAATGCACCAAACTTGAAATCCGATATTTGAATCGCCTTATAAATCTTCATATCGACGTTCCATTGGAACGGCTTTCTGCCGGTATTACTCCACCATCCACCTGGAATCTCGATATTGGGATCAAGAGTTGATGGCGTATAGGGCAGTCCGGAGCCAAGTTGGCCAATCAGACTCAAGTATAGATCCTGCCTTGGACGTAAGCTTACGGAAGCATTCAGCGAATGCGTTTCATCCCAGCCAAGAAAATCAATTCTTCTTGTCGCCAAAGTATATGCACCGCGCCCGGAACCGGAGAGAATAGCAACGTCCCTAACCGCTTCCGCACTTGACGCAGTGCCTTTTGCTACCATGTAGGTGTAATCAATATTCGCATTCAGCTTGCCATTGAAACCGTTCTGGTTGAATGCAATGGTAACGCCAGCAGCGTTGCCGTATTCTTTATTAATGTATCGATAAAAAGTCGTCGCATTGCTTAGCGTCAAGATTTCCAGCCCCAAAAGGTCGCGAATATCCTTGTAAAAAACAGTCAATTCAAATCCAAGCCCATCCGATAATTCTTGTTGCAGTCCAACCTCATATTGAACGGTCTTTTCCGGTTTGAGATTGGGATTACCGATACTCGTATTCATAATGCTATATTGATTGTAGTAAGGTAATACAGGATTTTGGTACATTTTTTCAAAACTGGGAGCTTGAAAAAAGTGGCCATAAGATACTCGCATTGCGCCACGATCAGAGATAGGAAAGGACAACCCAAAACGGGGGCTCACTTGATACTTGGCCTTGGCTTTTATGTAATACGCATCCGCACCTACAAACTCCGGATAGACCTTTGAGTAATCAGGACAATATCGATCTTTGGGCCGGAAAACGTCTATCCTGACACCGGCATTGAGAATGACTTCGTTCAAATTCAATTTTGTTTGAACGTATCCTGCGCCCTCTTGCGGGCGGCGGTGGTAATCTACATAAAACAAATGATCTGACAAGCTGTCAGGGCTTGTCTGCCTCAATTGGATATTACCAAACTCGTAGTTTCGAGTTGCTTCCCGAAAAATCTCATAAGGTATTTCCCAACCTCTAATCTCATTACTTGTGTAAGGAAATTGCAGCATTTCATGTCCCAACACCTCTTTTAGCGGCGAGTTCTTATAGTGCAGATCATAGGTTTTTGCTTCAAAACCGGACTTGACTTCAATGACTTTGTTGATCTGCCAGGTTATGTCTCCATTTACCAAATGCATTGCCCGGTCCTGATAATTGCGATCCCAAGTGGAGATGCCACCATAGTCATACCCGGTAATCTTGCCGGGATCCCAGGCATTCACCGCTGCGGTTTGATAGCGGGGATCGTTCGGATCCTCGAATGCGTAGTACTTACTGTGATTCTCTTGGTACGAATATCTCAAATTATAATACAAGTTGGTGTGAGGTGTGTGAGTAAGAACCAACATGTGAGTGACTGCGTCATCGAACCAATACGGCAGTCCATCCGGGCAAAACCTCCAACTTTGCGAATAAGATTTTCCCTTCCCCTTGCTCAAGAACAAATTATAAGCAAGCATAACACTGGGAGTTGGCTCATAGACGAATTTGGTGTTGATGCTATATTTTTTGCTCCAATTGATAGGCACGATTTTTCCGTCTCCCGTGTGCATCGAATCCGGAATCGGAATGATCAATGGATCAACCGGGTCGTAGGTCGCTTCGTACCATTCCCGGAACACTTCAATCTCCCAGCCATCGTTCGGCATGAACCGCCGCTCACCATTGAGATAGCCGCCGTTATCAACCAAACGGCCGTTCAAGAAAACACCCAGTTTTCCCAGCGATTTTGGAAAGGGAAGAGGACCAGAAAGCGAAAATTTCACTTCTTTATCAGTATAAGGATTATAAGAATCCAATCCAATATACATGGGCTTATTGGGGGCATAATACCCGCCGCTCAGAACATCAAAAGTGCCGCTGTATTTGGCTTCCGGCAATTTCGTTACGACATTGATGATCCCGGATTGAGCCTGACCATATTCTGCGTTGAAAGTTCCTGTTATAACTTGCAGTTCTTTGATAAAGTTATTTTCGATGCTCACGTTGGAGCCGCCACCCTGGCTAAAGGTGTTGGTCACCGGAACGCCGTCGATCATGTAGGCTACTTCTCGGCTTCGTCCACCGCGGAAGTGCAGCTCTCCTCCGGAGCCGGCAACAACACCAGCTTGCAATTGCACAATCTCCGCCAAGGAGGATACCGGCATGGCTTCGATCTCTTCCTGACGCACATACGCCGCTGTGCTGGTTCGATCGAACTCCACGGGCGCGCGCCCAGCAACGATCGTTACTTCCTGGCCGGTGATGACCGTTTGCGAAAGCTTGCAGTCCACCATGGCAATGCGATCACTAAAGACCCGCACATCTGTTATTCTTGTTGGGTCGTAGCCGATCATCTGCACCCGCAAAACGTAGGTGCCCGGTGGCACATTTATCACCACGTACTTGCCGTCGGCGTCCGCGGCAGCACCCATATTGGTATCTTCGAGGAAAATATTAGCACCCGAAAGAGGGTCACCGGTATTCTTGTCCTTGATAGTCCCGGAGATCTTTCCGGTCACTCCCGCAAACGTCAGACTGCTCAAGAGCAAAATGACTGATAGAACAATAGGAAGCGTCATTCTGCGTAACATTTTTGTTCCCAAGGTGCGGCTCCTTTTTGTTGAAACGATTTATGTTGATTCAGAATTTGCTGCGTGGTGATTTACAATCCTTTTGGCGAGGCAGCGACGAAAGGTTCCATTGCATTGCCACGAAAAAACGATTCTAACTGCAAAAATATTTTCTACCGCCAATTCACATGAATGAACGTTTATGCTACGGCTATGATTATGAGCATCGATTCGTGTTCTAAGACTTTGGCAGCGGTTAGTTGCCGCACCGCGCCGCAACAGTCACGCTATCAGTGGAACTGCGCTTATTCAATTGAGTTTTGACTACGATCTTTGCATTCGGTCGCGTTTCTTTGGATTGCATGTGGTCGAGCAAGACTGCAAATGCCTTTTTCCCCATTTCGTCTAAGGGGTGTGAAATCGTTGTAAGGGGGCAGAACAAATAGGGAGACAAAACATTGTCGACAAAGCCGATGATCGATATATCGTCAGGGATGAGCAAGCCACGGTCCAAAATGGCCTTGATCGCGCCAATGCTAATGGTATTGCCGGAAAGTAACAGCGCAGTAGGGGGATTGGGCAGGTCAAGCAGCTTTTGCATCGCTGCATATCCGCTTTCGAAGGTAAAACTCTCGCCGCATACCAGGTCAGCTCCGTTGCAAAGGCTGAATTGCGTCACTGCTCTCTTATATCCATCTAATCTCTTCCGAATGGTATAGATGTTTTGCCGTCCGCTCAGAAATCCTATACGGCGATGCCCGAGTTGATTCAGATAACACATGGCATTGAACGCCGCCTCTTCATTATCACCAATGACGAAATTGGTTTCCAGATCTTCAAAGCGACGATCGATGAGAACGAAAGGGAACTTTCGATTCTTCAGCTCGCGAATGTGCCGATCGGTGTCCTGAACAGGAGCAATGATGAGCCCGTCGATTCCACGGCTTACGAGATTGTTTACAAATCGAATTTCTTTTTCTTGATCTTCGTTGGTATTGCAGACAACCAGAGTATACCCTGCTTGGTAGCTCTCCGCTTCGATGGCGCGAGCGATTTCAGCAAAAAAGGAATTGGAGATATCCGGAATGATGAGGCCGATGGTGTTACTTTTTTTTAAGCGAAGGGCACGTGCCGTTTGATCGGGCTGGTAGTTGAGCTTTTTCGCAGCGTCTTGAATGCGCTTGCGAGTCTCGCTCGCAATGGGCAAGTTTTCTTTTCCCCGAAGAACTCTTGAAACCGTTGATGTGTGTACGCCCGCTAAGGCGGCAACGTCCCTAAGGGTGGCCGACATATTGGCAACTTTGCTTTTATTTTTTGAGGGCGGTTAATGCAATCGTTTGTTACAAACGTTGGCCACATTATCAAAATTATTGCAAAATGTCAAGCACTTTTTGAAGATTTTTTTCTTGCTCATTGTGATACGGCTAAAACCGTCATGCATGACAACCGAAAGGAAATGCATGAGGGGTCACAGGCAGGTATTTTCGTGTTCAATGAATGAGAGAGAGGATTTCAAGTGATAGCAATGGCGCGGTGATGTCGCAACCTAAAGGTCAAAACGATTAAGTCAGAATGATTTTGTCTCCAATAATTTTGATCTCAAAGAATCTATAGGGCGTGGTGTTCTACCGGATCAGGACGATTCTTCTTGTGGTGACCAATTCCCCTGCTAATATTCTACAGACATAGATGCCGGATGGGACATCGACGCCGTTGGCGTTCTTGCCGTTCCAGGAAACGCTGTGCAATCCTGGGGTTTTGTTGGCGTTCAGCAACGTGGTCATCCGCTCCCCCGTCACGCTCAAGATGTCCAGAACGATAAACTGGCTCTTAGGTAGGTAAAATGAGATGGCTGTTGAGGAATTGAAGGGATTAGGATAATTCTGATTGAGTTGAATACTTTTGGGAAGACCGTTGCCGACCTGTACGCTCACCGGCTCGCTCAAGGTAATTGTTCCATCTGTTCCGATTTGTTGGATCCTGTAAAAGTAGATTCCACTGGAAAGCCGCTGCTCGTCTTTGTAAGCATATTCACCAGAACTGACAGACGAACCTTTCGCCTCAATGAGCCGATCATTGATCTGGGCAAATGGACCTTCTTTACGCTTGCTGCGAAAAACGTTGAACCCAAAATAGCTGGTCCCTCCTATCGCCTTCCAATTAAGCGCCACATACTGCCCTTGAAATGATGCTTTTATCAGGCTCATCTTCACCGGTGTGGGGCTCTCCCAGCCAGCAATTGCGGCGAGCATCCACCAAAAGGCTTTGCCCTTGATCTCGCAGCTTTCAAACGTAGTGTGGTAAGCTTCATCTCCGTTGTACTGAGGGTGCTGCAGCGGGATCGATTGACCAACGCACACGCACCAATTGGGGCTCTCATACGTGTTCATTTCGCCATTATACCAAACATCCATATCAGCAAAGTCGAAGAGAACCTTGTTATGCTCACGACAGTACTTTCTTAGCGCTTCGTTGAACCGATGCCTTCCGCAGCCGGCGCAATCATTTTCCTGAGCGTTGCCGGTGGTGTAGACAAACGTCACTTTTGGGTTGGCTGCTTCCAGAGCTTCGATAGCTGAAATGTATTTGTTAACATCGTAGTCGCTCGTCTGGCCGCACCAAAAGTACATGGCTACATTGATGGCAGAATTCGCATCCAAGTAGCTTTGCGCGCCCGTGAAAAAGAGCTCCGGCTCGTACCAGCTCTGGTGAAGAATGCACAGCGAGTTCGCTTCCGTAGGCAGGCTCCAATCATAGGCCATGCTGTACTTGGCTGCGCCGGTTTCAAGGCGCGACATTCCCTCGATCGGCTGCATGCCATGGGAGGTTGAGGCATGGAAAATTCTGATGTTCTGCCTTGCATTTTCGATCCATGAATCAGGAATCAGCGAAAGATCGCTGCAAGTGTGATCGATAATGATGGGAGCAATCCGGGCTGCATAAAGAGCCTGGCAGGCTGCCATCAAGAGTACAATCACAATCAAAATGAAGAATTGGTGTGGCAGAAATTTGTGAGTTGAGTACTGCATAGCGGACCTCCTGCTAATTTCGCGTTGTTGACAGAGAAACGGTATTTTGGTTAGGAATGGTGCATAACATGTCCGCACAGGTGCTTCACCATAAAGACCGGCAAGCAAATATCCACCAACTGCCGGAGATTTCGCTACTCGTCACTGAGTTGACTTTTGCAGGCTACCTAAGGAGCAACATTTTGTTTGTAATAGCAAAGGCTCCAATCGTCAGGCGATACAGATAGACTCCGCTGGGAACCTGCTCCCCGTCATCGTTTCGACCATCCCATCGAACGGTCGCTTCGCCCATTTCCTGCAATCCCTTAATAAGCGAGCGAATATGGCGACCCAGTGAATCAAAAATATCCAGATAGACTATTGTCTGTTTTGTCAACTTGTACCGGATGACAGTGGAAGAATTAAAGGGATTGGGGTAATTTTGCAATAGACCAAAGCCCTCAACCTCTTTTTCAGGCGTATCTATGCTTGCCGTACCATTGAACTCGAGTGCGCCCAAGTCAGGCGCAGCGCCCGAGTACGGAATACCAACTTCAACGCCTGCGTCGATTGCAGGAGACGTGGGTTTTAGGCGAAAATCGTTATTTGTCGGATCCACGAATAGAGGGTCTGCCACGTGAGCCTTGGGATCTAAGACGCCCTTTAGGCGCAGCGGTGTGGGCCAATAGAGATTGTGCTCGGCTATGACGTTCGCAGCATTTTCAACTCCGATGTGACTGCCCTTGTTCTTGAGCGAAATGATATTGTTTCGGATTTCAACGCCGCTAACGCCGCCGCTGATCGAGATACCTTCGTTACCAGTCCAATCGATGTTATCCGTGTTCACGTCATAGATGGTGTTGTTGTAAATCTTGATGCCGCTAACGTCATCACGGATCACAATGCCATCCCCAGCATGATGATAGATCGTATTGTTGCGGATGACGACGTTCTGTGCCTTTGCTTCGTCGTAGGCGGAAACAATAATCCCGGCCCGTTCTTTGGAGCTAAAGATGATGTTTTCTTCCACGAGAAAGTCAGTGATCAAGCGCGGCGGTTCTCCCGCCGCACGCCGCTGATCAAAGATGTGAATCCCATACCCGGTCATTCCTGAGATGTTATTCCTACGAATGACGGTGTGCGCTCCCTGAGAGGCGTAGATCCCATGGCCTTGAGTGCCTACGGTGCTTCCGGAGAGCGTCATGATATTGCCCTGAACCAAGTTATAATCGCCGCAGATGCCGATCGCTTCCCAGGAGAATTCACCGCTAAAGTAGTTATTGATCAACTCCACATGATGGCTTAACCCGGACCAATCCACATTGTAGAGTGACTTGCCATTTCGGAAATGCAGACCGATCACCCGAATGTAGCTGGCGTCAACAATCATTCCCCTCTCCCCATTGGTGAAAATAGGCGTTTCATAGGGAAAGGCGGAAATGGTCATATACTTGCCATCGGCGCCTCCCATCCAAGAGCGAATCCATATTTCCCCTTCCCTATATGTGCCGCCTCGCACCAAAAGGGTATCGCCGGGCCGCATCTTTTCGATCGCATAGGAAATGGTTAGCCAGGGCGCACCCATTGAACCTCCGTTGGAATCGTTCCCTGAGGGAGCGATAAAATAAGTGCCCGCAAAACCAGGCGCCGATATTAGAATAACCATTGCAACGATTATGATCCCCTTCAACGCGCACATAATGGAAAGGCTTCTCATACTGTCCTCACTCTTAACCACCCATGCACGATCCTTTTGATGCCCTTACCAATCCGTAATTGTTGTTAACGACAATTGTAACCGATAAGCAGCAAACTATTATTTTAAGATTGATGCATAGGCTGTTGGCAATCATAATGCCATGAATCCGGCCCGGTTTCATGCACAATCCTGACGCGACGAATAGATGTTAGCTGACCACAGAATAGTACAGAGTCTCCATGCGCCGGAAGACGATATTCCAGTCGTATTTTTCCCTTATCAAGCGCCGGCCTTGCTCGCCTATTCGTTCTCCTTTTTCAGGATTCTGCCAAAGCTCCATTATTCTCTCAGCAAAAGCGTGCGCGTCATCCGCGATCAGGACATCTTCACCAGGCACTGCTTCGATTCCTTCAATGCCGATGGAAGTTGTGATGACAGGAATGCCCATGGCCATGGCATTCAGCACTTTTATCTTGGTGCCGCTTCCACTCAGCAAAGGAGCGATGAAAATATTAGGCCGTATCATTAGCGAACGGGCGTCGTCCAAATAGCCGGTGACGCAAACGGCTGCATCCTTTTCCGCCAATTCCTGAAGTAAATCCGGCGGATCGGCTCCGGCAAAGATCACCTTCGCCTCCGGCAAGCTGCGCTTGACAAACGGCCAAATCTCTCCGGCAAAATAAAGGACGGCATCCCGATTGTACGCGTTGGTCATAGCGCCTACCCAAACCAGCGCTTTGAATTTGGTTTTGATCGACGAAGGCTTGAAATAGATCACATCCACGCCGTTTGGTATGACCTCTACGTCTGTGCATTGGCAAATATTTTCCAAAGCCAGACGGTCAACATCGGAAACGGCAATGCATTTGGCAAAACTGGCGCACATTTTTTTCTCGAACCGTCGCATCAGCCGGCTCTGCCAGAAGAGGAATACCTTCCACCCTAATTTCTTTTCGATCTGCATCCACCGCTGCAAGCGCAAAAACTCTACGTTGTGGTTGGTCAAGATCGCCGGCTTGGCCCGCAGGTATTTTTCATAGATCGCCAGATGCAGCATGTCAATGTGAATCAGATCGATCTCTTCCTGATCAATAAGCTGCATAATCCTATTTGCAGCCCGGCGGTCGAAATAGCGGTAGGCAGTAAATGGCAAGCATAGCAGGAGACTCTTCAAAAAGCTCAGGGCCAAAAGGAGCCTGCTTTGCGAATACGGGGCTTGAAAAATGTCTACGGTGCTGCATAAGTGATCAAGCTCCGGATGGCTGACTACTTCCTCGGCCGATTTGGCGAAACCAACAAAATGGATTCTATACTGACGAGAAAGGAATTTGAGAACATTAGCGGTTCTGATATGGTGGCCGTGATCTTCCGGAAATGGATTCTCTGTTGATAGAAAAAGCAGGTTCATGGCCGCCAGCACTACTCTTCTATGAATTGCTGATACCAAAGGACGAATATGACCAACGCCCAAAGCTGCAGGTTGTTATTCTCTTTGCAGCGCAAATGTTCGTTAATCATCTGTTGCACAAACGCTGGTTGAAATAGTCCGGTCTTGATGACATTGCTCTCACTTAAAACCCGTTTTAGATAGCTGCGCAACTCGTTTCTAAACCACAAAACCAAGGGGACCGAAAATCCTTGTTTTCTTCGCGCCAGTATCTCTTTCGGCAATATCTCAGAGAACGTCTGTTTGAAAAAATACTTCTTGGAAAGTCCTTTTAGCTTGTATTCAGGCGGCACCGTGGCCATGAATTCGACCAATTCATGGTCCAAGAAGGGCACCCGAACCTCTAAGGAGTTCGCCATGCTGGTGCGATCGGTCAGGGTCAGAAGATCATCCGGTAAATACATTTTCAAATCGGTAAAGAGAGCTCGATTGAGCCAATGAAGATCGCCGTTTAAAAAATATGAATTGAATTTGCCTTCATAGGAGCCGTCCACCTGCCGCAAGAACTCGGGGGTGTATAGCTTCTGCTTTTGAGCTTGCAGCAGAAAGGTAATGAAACCGAGGTATTCGTTCCCTTCAGGCAGTGCTGCATTATGAATGAATTTTTTGATCCGCTCGGAGAATCTCCCACCTTTCTGTGAATCCGGAAGAACATCGGCGAGACTGACAGCCATCTTTTCGCGGACGAAACGAGGAAGCAGGTGATAGTATTGCGCCCAGCGCAAGGCGGCATAGCGATTATAGCCGGCTCCAACCTCATCTCCACCGAGACCAGAAAGCGCGACCGTGACGCTTTGGCGGGCCACTCGACTAATGGCAAAATTCGGAATTGCGGACGAATCGGCAAACGGCTCGTCGAATTTGGATATGGTCTCCTGAATCAATTCGTCAATATCCGGAGTAACAATTTCTTCATGATGGTGGGTGGCGAATTTCTTCGCTATAATCCGGGCGTATTGGGTTTCGTCGAAATCAAATACGGCGCTTCCGTAGCCGACCGTGAAAGTCTCTACGGGCAAATGGGAAAACTCGCTCATGGTAGCGACTACTGCACTCGAATCGATACCGCCGCTTAACAGAACTCCCAGCGGCACGTCACTAATCATTCGGATGCGAACCGATTCACGAAATTTTTCTAAAAATTGCTCCTTTAGATCGGCAAGCGAATGGCGCCGATCTATGTTGTAGCTTACCTCCCAATACTTTTTGATCGTCGTCTTCTCGCCATCCCAAACAAGATAGTGTCCCGGCAGCAGCTTTTTGATGTGTTTAAAAATCGAATCGGGCGCCGGGATATAAAGCAGACTTAGAAACGCGTCGACAGCGCTTAGATCAAGCTCTCGGGAGACCCGAGCATGTCGCAGCTGAGATTTCATCTCGGAACCGAAGAGCAACAGGAGATCATCTTCAAAATAAAACAGTGGCTTTACTCCGATGCGATCGCGGGCCAGGAGTACTTTTTTCTGCGCCTTGTCGTAAATTGCAAAGGCGAACATTCCACGCAGGTGAGTAATGCAATCTTCACCAAACTGCTCATACAAATGCACAATGACTTCCGTATCCGAGCGGGTATAAAAGAAATGCCCCAATTTTTGCAGAGTCGAGCGCAGTTCCGGATAATTGTAAATCTCGCCGTTCAAAACCACCCATACGGTTTCATCTTCATTGTGAATAGGCTGATGTCCGGTTTCAAGATCGATGATACTCAACCGACGCATCCCTAGTCCCACGCCATCATGCAAAAAATAACCCTCATCATCAGGGCCGCGGTGACGCATGCTCTGGCACATGTTCTCCAACTGCTGCTTCTGAGGCGGACTACCAGTTTTATTTATGATGCCACAAATTCCGCACATGATTCTTTTCTCACTTCAGCACTTTGCCATTTGGGTTCAAACCTCTTCCACGCCATAAATCAAATGGTACAAGTGATTCAACGTGGCTTCACTGATGATAAACTCTATCAATTTTCTAAGTCTCTGTCTCTTTCTCATCCTTTCAATAAATGTGCTGTCGCCGCGGACGGTGTTGGCAAAATCCTGCAACGAGTACCGGCTGGTAATGGAAATACGTTTCAACAGATAGGGATCAGAATTTACGTCCCAGTAGCCAATGTCGGAGGTGCATCCTCCTAAATACCCAGCCTTTTTTGCCAAGGCCGGATATCGTTTGTGATAACTACCATTGGGCAGGGAAATATAGTGCACTGGGACAGCCAAGCGGCTTTCGATGGCTTGCTTAGAGTCCAACAGCTCACTCATCGTTTCTTGATC
>Ga0172370_10009027_pt1 | contig 11774 bp, 10 predicted proteins | sample LakKiv5m_FD_114538 | JGI IMG/M metagenome (GOLD analysis project Ga0172370, IMG submission 114538) | Freshwater microbial communities from Kabuno Bay, South-Kivu, Congo - kab_022012_11.5m | ecosystem: Environmental > Aquatic > Freshwater > Lake | place: Democratic Republic of the Congo...
AACGTTCGAACATCATTCACAAGATGGATAAAACTCTTTTGGACGAAGGATACAAAGGTGTTAGAGAAGCTATTACTTCCGCCGAAAGTATTTACAAAAGAGCGATTACCTTTTTTGAGACAAGAAAACCGATGAAAGTAAGAACAAGTTTAAAACAAAAAATCGGCAGTGGAGAGATTCTACTTCTTCTACGTTGTATATTTACTCTTGGAATTATTGACGGGAATCGAAAATATTTTTGGAAGTTAATAATATGGCTAAAGCAACACGGGAAACTCCGCTACCTTGATTACGCATTGCTTTTTACAGCCGTCTTGTACCAATATAAAATGATGGCGAAAAATGGAGATACCGAAAGATGAAAAGAGTTTGTAACTGTTCGCTTATGAAAGAGAAAAATGAAAAAAGCATTGTCGCGCTATAAAATATTGGGGATTGTCTGCATCGTAATAGGCGCTGTCGGTTATTTTACTATTGCTGATGAATTGAGACACTACGGCGAATTAATCGGTGTCTCAACGATACTCGTATCGGGAATTATTTTTTTTGCAGCCGGTTCAAAAACATTAACGCTAAAAAATTTCTCCATTCAATGGATTGCGATTTTGCTTTTGATCAGTATTCCTATCTCAGGAATCATTCTGGACAACATGCCGCTGGGGATAAGTCTGGGATTTTTAATTGGAGTGATACTTGCGTACGTTCTTGGAAAAAGAAAACAAAACACAAATAGGGAAGAATAAGATTTTGTTCTTTTCAACAAAGTTAAACCGTAATAGGAGCAGCCGCCGATGAATGCAGATTTTTATATTCAAAAATTGGGATTGACAAAACACCCCGAAGGCGGCTATTACAAAGAGGTTTACCGTTCGGAAGACGTGATTGAAGAGGAATCGCTGCCCGACCGCTACACGAGCAAGCGAAATGTTTCTACTTCAATTTATTTTCTGCTTGATAAAGAGGATGTTTCCCATTTCCACAAATTGCAGTCTGATGAAATTTGGCATTTCTATGAAGGAAGTTCGCTTACCATCCACATGATTGATGAAGCTGGAAATTATACTTTGAAAAGACTCGGAAGGGAAGTAACCGATGGAGAAGTGTTTCAATTTGTAATTCCAAAATTTACCTGGTTTGCTGCGGAAGTGAATGATAAAACTTCCTTTACATTGATCGGCTGCACCGTTGCGCCCGGATTTGATTTTGCCGATTTTGAATTAGGGAAGAAAGAAGAAATGACAAATCAATTTTCGCCGCTTAAAGAGATAATTGAAAAATTTGTATAGAACCATATTTATGTAACATGTATTAAGGTGTCCCGTACGTCTTGAGAGAGGAAAAATTTTACCACTAAGGTACTAAGGGCACAAAGTTACACTAAGAAAAAGAGATGCGTCAAACTTAGGTTGGAATGTCATCTTCAAATTTCTTTTTTGGTTGCTAACTTGATTATAGTTTTGTCTGCGATGATAACTTCTGAGTAAAATGATTTATTCTTTCTTAATTCTTTTTTTTGTTTTAGATTTAATGCAAAGATGAAGGATTTTATGAGCAACACCGAAATAACAACAGTTTTAGCCGAGTTAAAGGGAGATATTCAAAACGAATATCGTACTGAATTGATAGGACTTTTTGGTTCCATTGCAAGAAACGAGGCTACGGATAGTAGTGATGTTGACTTACTCGTAAAATGTGAAAAAGGAACTTCACTTTTTGATTTGGCGAGACTTAAAAATTTTTTAGAAATGAAGCTTCAGAAAAAGGTTGATTTAGTAACTGAAAAAGGATTAAGAAAAGAAATTGCTCCTTACATTTTAAAAGATATAATTTTCCTATGAGGGATTATTTACTATTGATGAATGATATTTTAAATGCTTCTAAAGCAATAACCGATTTTGTTGGTCAACTATCTTTTGAAGAATTTGTAAATGATGTTATACGATTTATCAATTAGCTATTCGGGCGTTGCATACGTCTTGAGAGAGGAAAAATTTTACCACTAAGGCACTAAGGACACAAAGTTACACTAAGAAAAAGGATTGCATCAGACTGAGGTTGGAATGTCATCTTCAAATTTTTTTTTCGTCCCTTGGTAGAGTTCATACTCAAGGAGTCTGCAGTCAATAGTTCCATTGAAGAAAGGAATTTTTCTTTTGGTGCGTAACCCAATCTTTTTTGCCAGATCAAAATTGCCGGTGAAAACATATCCGGTATAACCCTGGCACTTTTGTTTGAAGAAATCGCCGATAGCTTTGTAAACACTTTCCAATCTCAACTCTTCACCAAGCCGCTCGCCATATTCGGGATTAAGAAAAACAATTCCGCCGCCATCGGGAATTTCAGTTTCTCTAAAATCACACTGCGCAAATTCAATAAGATGATCCACACCGGCAGTCTTTGCATTTTGAACTGCCGCAGTAATTGCGTCTTTGCTTATATCGGTAGCGATGATTCTTCCGTTAAAACTTTTCAAACTTTTGCTTTTTATTCCGGAACGGATTTTTTGCCAGACAGCCTCATCATATCCTTTAATATGCATGAAAGCGTAATTATCTTTCAACAATCCGGGAGCTTTATTAAGCGCCATTAAAGCGGCTTCAATTGCAAGCGTTCCGCTGCCGCACATCGGATTAACAAAATTTCCTTCACCTTTCCAATTAGCCGCGAGCAAGGTTGTCGCGGCAAGCGATTCCTGCATTGGAGCGAGAAAAGGCATTTTGCGGTAATTCCTTTTTGATAGCGTTACGCCGGATGTATCATAAAATACCTGGCAGTGATTATCCTTCCAATAAAAATAGATCATCGCTCCTTTGCGTTCCGATCCGGAATTTGGGCGCTTGCCGTAGATGTCTCTCATTCTATCAACAATCGCATCTTTGCATTTTAAGTTTGGGAAACGCGAATCGTTTACCATCGGATGGTCAACCGCAGAAGAGATGCTGATATAGCCATCTTCGTGCAAATACTCTTCCCATTTTATTTTTTTAAAATTATGATAAAGTTCGTCGGGAGTTTTTGCATCGAATTCATCTAAATAAAAAAGAACCCTATAGGCGGTTCGCAGCGATAAATTAAGAAGCATCGCATCTTCCATCGTACCGGAAATTTCAACAAACGTTTGCTGTTCCGATTTAATTTCGAATCCGAGAGAGACAATTTCTTCTTTTAGAATTGGAACGGTGCGGAGCGCGCAGCTGATGAGGATTTTATTTTGTTGTTCGAAAAAAGTCATGATAAATAGGAATTAGGAATTACGAATTAGGAAAAAAATAATTGAAATTGAAAGTAACTGATAATTATTGTTTTTGATTTTTAATCCGCCGCCGGCGGATTGAAATTTGACCTCATACTCCAATATCTTCGTTCCACAAAACGGGATTTTGATTTATGAAGTCCGTCATCATGGTGATGCAAGTTTTATCATTTAAAACTTCAACATGAACACCGCGTTCTTTTAACAACGCTTCATCTCCAAGGAACGTTTTATTTTCACCGATTACGACATTTGGAATTCCGTACAGCAGCATCGCGCCGGTACACATCGGGCAAGGGGAGAGCGTTGTGTATAACGTGCATTCACGGTACACGGAAGCCGGTTGTCTTCCGGCATTTTCAAATGCATCCATTTCGCCATGAAGAATTACGCTTCCTTTTTGCACTCGGCAATTATGTCCGCGCCCAATAATTTTTCCTTTGTGAACGATAACGGAACCAATCGGAATTCCTCCTTCACTTAATCCTTGTTTAGCTTCATCAATTGCGGCTTGTAAAAAAATATCCATAGTGATTCCTTACTTAATAAATTCTTGAATATCTATTTTCTGCACATCCTCGTAAACTATCGTAATCAATTCATCATCGGAGACATTTGCAAAAGAAGCGATGCGTTCCTCTTGATTGCCGATTGCTTTGTAGAGAAGATTTCTTGCAGTGCGCGCGTTTCCAAAATTTTTATTTCGAATTTGATAGAGATACGTAAACGTCTCCATCAAAATTTGCAGCGCGCCTTCATCAAGTTTGTAGCCGCTTTTTTCACTAATGAGCGAAGCAATTTCCAGCAGTTGGCGCGGGGAGTAATCTTCAAAATTAAAATAATTTGTGAAGCGCGATTTTAGTCCCGGATTTGTTTCAAGAAAATCATTCATCTCGCCCGTGTACCCGGCAACAATAACGGCAAACTTGTCGCGATAATCTTCCATACGTTTCAAAAGCGTTTCAATTGCTTCCTGCCCAAAGTCGTTTCCGCCGCCTCGCGTAAGGGTGTAAGCTTCATCAATAAAAAGCATTCCGCCGAGAGATTTTTCAATCATCTCATCGGTTTTCTTTGCGGTTTGCCCAACGTAACCGGCAACTAATCCGGCTCTGTCGGTTTCAATCAGATGACCTTTTTCGAGCAATCCCATTTCTTTATAAATTTTAGCGATCAATCTGGCGACAGTTGTTTTACCGGTTCCCGGGTTGCCGAGAAAAACAGAATGAAGATTTTTGGCGAGAACTTTTAATCCTCTTGCTTCACGTAGTTTAGAAACTTTCAAACTGTTGATAAGTTTTTCAACCGATTTTTTAACAGATTCGAGTCCGGGTAGTTCTTTTAATTCCATGAGATATTTTTCAAGCAAATCTTTATCGCCGATAATCTGAATTTTATTTCCAGCTTCTTTAACGGAGTGAAGTTCTTGAATATCATCAACAAGAATTGTTTGCGTAAGTTCTTCGGTCAGATTTTCCTTCTGCACGTCAACGATGCGTAATACTTGCTTACGAATTGCGTTGCCGACAATGTTTCTAACCAGGCGCGCATTTCCAAATGTTTTATCGCGCGTGCGATAAATTTCATTAAAATATTTCGCAAGTTTTTCTTTTGCGGTTGGGTCTAACTTCAGATGCTTCTCGGAAATAGAATGTTCGGTAATGGTCATCAATTCATCCGGAGTGTAATCTTCAAAAGTGATAAACTTGGTGAAGCGCGATTGCATTCCCGGGTTGCTGTCTAAGAAAGATTTCATTTGATCCGTATAGCCTGCGGCAATCACAATAAATTTTCCTCGGTCGTCTTCCATTCTTTTTAACAGAGTGTCGATGGCTTCTTTGCCGAAGTCGCTGCCGGTATCTCCGGTTTTTACAAGGGTGTAAGCTTCATCGATAAACAATGTACCGCCGAGAGAATGGTTGATTAGTTCGGTAGTTTTTTCAGCAGTTTTGCCTACAAAACTTGCAACCATCGCCTGCCGGTCGGCTTCAACTAAATGCCCTTTTTCTAAGATGCCGAGGTTTGCGTAAATCTGACTGAACAATCTTGCGACCGTTGTTTTACCGGTTCCGGGATTGCCGGAAAAAACAATATGATCCGCAAACTTTGATTGTAAATTTTCACCTTGTTGATGATAAAACTTTGCAAGTTTTACGAGTTCGGAAATTTCTTTTTTAACCGAAGTTAAACCGGTAAGATTTTCCAATTTTGCAAGCGCAGCTTTAAGATTTTCTTCATCAATACCGGCGTGAAAATTTTTCGTCTCGGTAGTTTTTAAGATGGCTTGAATATCTTCCTGCATTATAGTTGATAACGCTTTTTTAGTTCTTTCAGCCTGCGGAAGTTTAGAACTTCGTTTACCGACTTGCATCTTTGCATTATTGTAAGTAGTGCGTACAAGGCGCGCGTTGCCGAATGTTTTATCGCGCTTACGATACAACTTGGTAAACTCTTTATCCAGATCAATGCAGGCTTCAGCCGAAATAATATATTCTTCCTTCTTCGCCATCTGTTTGAATATTTCGATCATTTCTTCCGGAGTGTAATCTTCAAAAGTAAAATTGTGAGCGAAGCGGGATTTCATTCCGGGGTTTGATTCGAGGAAACCGTTCATCTCATCGGTGTAGCCCGCAACAATAACGGCAAACTCACCGGCTTTATCTTCCATTCTTTTTAATAAAGTATCAATTGCTTCCTGTCCGAAATCTTGTCCTCCTCCTTTTTTTACAAGGGTGTACGCTTCATCAATAAAAAGTACGCCGCCGAGAGCATCGGTAATAAGCTTGTCGGTTTTCTGAGCGGTCTCGCCAATATATTGTCCAACCAAAGCAGAACGATCAACTTCAACAATGTGACCTTTTTCCAAAAGACCCATCGCTTTAAAAATATTTCCGAGCAAACGTGCGATTGTGGTTTTACCGGTGCCGGGATTGCCGAGAAAAACCGTGTGGAGAGAAATACCTTCTTGCGTTTTTAGTCCAAGTTTTTTTCTTTCATTGATGAAGGTAAGGTAATCGACAAAGTCGCGCATCGCTTGTTTGATGCTCTTCAAACCGGTGAATCCATCTAATTCTTTTAATAACTGTTCAAGAGATTTTTCACCTTCGGGAAGTGGAGTTTCAGCCGATTCTTTTTTCGGTTTTGAATCTGAAAATCCAAGTGTTGGCGCTTGCGAAATAATTTCATCTTCTTCGTTGTTGGGAATTTCTTGTTTGCCTACTAAAAACCATCTCGAACATGTGAACTCTTTATTGAGATAAATATCAACGCGCCCTTGTCCGCGTTTCCAAAATCCGGCTTCATCGGTACCCCAGCTTTGAACAAATTCAAAGTGACTCCATTTTTTATCAACGTTCACGGTAAAAGGATACGAACCAACCTCTTCATCATTCAGAAACCAGACGGCATTCCCTTCGGCAACAACATCGGCATAATTGTAGTATGGATTTGTAACCACAACCTCAATACCGATGTAGCGAATTTTATCTTCTTGAAACTGATAGAGATAATTCCGTTTTTTTGCATCAAGATTTTCGATAAGGTCGAACGTTTTAGCGTGAAGCGGGGTGTGTTTAGAGATTTCCGCTGCTACAAATTCAGTTTTCTTGGTAATCGTTTTTACCGAAGATTTCTTTTTAATTTCTTTTTCGCTTTGGAGTTCTTTGGTAATAGATTTTTTTTCTTCCGGTTCCGGCGTAAAAAAGTAGTCGTCCTTGGCGTTAATTTTTGTATAGAGCGTTTGGAATTTCTGATTGTCGTTTAAATCTTTTTTGTATTCATTCGCCTTGGTAAGCGCTTTCTTATATTGAAATAAAGCGATGAGCGTTTCAAGTTCCAGCAGTTTTGCATCCGCAAAAGAATCCGATGATTCCGGATCGTTTAACACTTGATGCAGCGCCCACAATGTGTACCAATACTCTTTTATTTTGAACGCTTCATGCGCTTCCTGAAGAAAATTCTTCTCCTTCTCTTTGCTTAAAAGTTTTGTAAGGAACGTACTTTTCTGTCCGGCTGCGGTGCGGTACCAGAGGCGAAGTTTTTGAGATTCTTCATTTAAAGGATTTGAACTCGCTAAAACCGATGATTCAAATGCGTCTAATGCGTCGGTATATTTTCCAAGACCGGCAAGGCATTGCGCTTTAAAATGAAAAGCCTTTTCAACAGAAAATTCTTCTTTAAAAATCACATAATTTAAATCTTGAATTGCGCCTTCATAAATGCCAAGCCGTAGTAAAATATATCCACGGTAAAGGTGGGGGAAAGCTTTTTCTTCTTCAATTTGGCAGGCAAGGTCGGCGTATTCTAAAGCGGAAGCGGAATTTCCGTTTTCTAAAAAAGCCCAGGCGAGGCACACAATTGCACGGTAATCATTTTGCCGTAGTTCGTAAACTTTTTGAGCGGTACTCAAAGCCATTCGAAAGCGGCACTGTTCTAAGTGCTCGAAGGCTTCTTTCAGTAAATCCTCAAATTCGTCTTCGGTGTGAAAAGATTCCATGCGTAATAATAATTTGTTAATGCACTAAAATAAAAATATAAAATTGATTGAGAAAACATTTTGCCGGATTTAAAACAAAAAAGGCGAAGTTTGACCTTCGCCTTTTTTTAAGCAAGAGAACGATTAATACATTCCGTCCATACCGCCCATGCCGCCGGGAGGCATAGCAGGCATAGCTTTTTCTTTTTCTTTCTGTTCGTAAACTACGGCTTCGGTAGTGAGAAGTAAAGCTGAAACAGAAGCGGCATTTTCCAACGCGGTTCTGGTAACTTTTGTAGGATCGATAACGCCTGACTTAACGAGGTTCTCATATTTCTCAGTTTGAGCGTTAAATCCGAAATCATCTTTTCCTTCTCTAACTTTTTGAAGGATAACAGAACCTTCAAGACCAGCGTTGAACACGATTTGTCTCAACGGTTCTTCGAGAGATTTTCTGATAATTTGAATACCGGTAGTTTGGTCTTCGTTATCGCCTTTTAATTTATCGAGTGAAGAGATAGCGCGAACAAAGGCAACGCCGCCACCGGGAACGATTCCTTCTTCAACGGCTGCACGTGTTGCATGAAGAGCATCTTCAACGCGGGCTTTCTTTTCTTTCATTTCAATTTCAGTTGAAGCGCCGATTTTTAATACAGCAACTCCGCCTGAAAGTTTTGCAAGACGTTCCTGCAATTTTTCTTTGTCGTAGTCTGAAGTTGTTTTATCAATCTGCACTTTAATTTCGTTGATTCTCTTTTTGATATCATCGGTTTTGCCTGCGCCTTCAACAATGGTGCAATTGTCTTTATCAATTACAACTTTTGCAGCTTGGCCAAGATAAGAGATGGTAGCATTTTCAAGTTTAAAGCCTCTTTCTTCAGAAATAACCGTACCGTTTGTAAGTACAGCGATATCTTCCAACATGGCTTTTCTTCTATCGCCAAAGCCGGGAGCTTTAACGGCAGCAACTTTCAACGTTCCTCTTAATTTGTTTACGACCAAAGTAGCAAGAGCTTCACCTTCAAGGTCTTCAGCAATAATTACAAGCGCTTTTCCTTGTTGAGCAACTTTTTCAAGAACAGGGAGGAGGTCTTTCATCGCGGAGATTTTTTTATCGTGAATTAAGATGAAAGGATTTTCCAATTCTGTTTCCATCGTTTCTGCGTTGGTTACAAAGTAAGGAGAAATGTAACCGCGGTCGAACTGCATTCCTTCAACAACTTCTAAATTTGTCTCGGCAGATTTGCTTTCTTCAACGGTAATAACGCCGTCTTTGCCGACTTTTTCCATAGCATCTGCAATTAAATTACCAATGGTTTGATCGTTGTTTGCAGAGATAGAGCCAACCTGAGCAATTTCAGTTCTGCCTTCAACAGGTCTGCTTAATGATTTTAAGAATTCAACAATTTTTGTAACAGAAATATCAATACCGCGTTTCAAATCCATTGGATTAGCGCCGGCAGTAACATTTTTTAAACCTTCGCGGTAAATAGCTTGAGCCAAAACGGTAGCGGTTGTTGTTCCGTCTCCGGCAACATCGCTTGTTTTAGAAGCAACTTCGCGTACCATTTGAGCGCCCATGTTTTCAACCGGGTCTTCAAGTTCAATTTCTTTAGCAACGGAAACGCCGTCTTTAGTTACGGTTGGCGCGCCGAATTTTTTTTCGAGAATTACATTCCGTCCTTTAGGACCTAAAGTAACTTTAACTGCATTGGCTAATTTATCAACGCCTTTTTTAATTTTGGCGCGAGCCTCAACATCATATTCAATTAATTTTGATGACATATTTTCTAACTCCTCGTTAATTATTTTACAATTGCAAAAATGTCGCTTTCGCGCATGATTAAATATTCTACCCCTTCGACAGTAACTTCTGTTCCGCTGTATTTACCATACAGTACTTTATCACCGGCTTTAACTGTTAAAGCGGTAACTTTACCTTCGTCATTAACTTTGCCGGAACCAACGGCAACAACGGTTCCTTCAATTGGTTTTTCTTTTGCGGTATCGGGAAGAAATAATCCGCCCTTAGTTTTTTCTTCCGCTTCGAGTGGTTTTACAATCACTCTATCATGCAACGGCTGCAAATTGATTTTACTCATAGAGAAAATCTCCTTTTATTTTGTTATTAAAAAAAATAGCACTCATTTTTTACGAGTGCTAAAATAGTTGATTGAAAATCAAAAGTCAAGGGGATTGATAATGAGATTGAAGTTAAACACTTATGATGTTGAAGATAGGAAAAGGAATAACGGGATATTGTCTTGCATGCAGTAGGGGCTTTGAATAGAAATAGGAAAGAAATAGTGAACTGGTTGAACCGCATTTAAGATGTATTCAAAGCGAAGTAAAAACGAAATGAGAATTTAATGCTTGATGGATTATGTATGAGGTTTGAGGCGAAAGGTTTTTAATGAAAAAGAGTTTATAATTAGAGGTTGCTGAAATATTTGCTACCCTATACTAAATACTTAAAAGTAAGATACTTTGTCTCCTGGTTCTTCAAAATGAAATCAAGTCGAGATTTTTCAAATGTTTCATATTTAACTAATTTTTAACGAAATAGAATTTCACGGAAGGGAAAATGTTTTTTCTAATACCTCGCCTATATCGATAAATTCTTCATTAATGTATCTTGTTGTTGTAGTTAACGAATGATGACCTAACAGATGTTGAACCATTAAAGGATCTTTTGTGATTCTGTAGAGTTGTGTGGCGTATGAGGCGCGGAAGGAATGAATCGTTAAATCTTTTCTAATGCCCGCAATTCTTTTCCATTTCTCAAATCTATTTACCGCCTGCCTGCACGAAAGAAAATCCTCCGTTTTATTGCCGGGAAATAATGGTAATTCACAGTTGGAATGCTTGAACCGGAGATCATTATTTAAATACTCATCCAACATAGAAGCAAGAATTGATGGTATTGGCTGTAACTTTTTTTCTCCACCTTTTGATTTTGGTAACGAAAGAATTTTAGCCATCCCGTCATAATCACAAATTCTAAGTGCAAGCGCTTCCGCTCTTCTTATACCGCTATAGGCATAAACAGAAAAGAGAGCTTTGTCTCTTTGTGAATGCAGGTCGTTTGAAGTAGAAATTGTTTTAAGTAAAGCAGAAATCTCCGCAGGGTTTATTGGAGTTGTACGCATTGAATTACTTTTTACTAATCGTATATCAAAAGTAAAATCTTTATCAATAAAACTTTTTATAAAGCACCACTTAAAAAATGATCTGTAAACACTTTTAATTTTATTCATGGTTACTATTGAGCGGGCGGATGAATTAGATTCCGTTTCTCTTAGTTGAATTATGTGTCTATCTAACATAGCGGTGTTAAGTAAATTTAGTTGGATGTTCCCAATGTTTTCTAATAAGCGTTTTAAATCTCGAGAATAGCAATATATGGTGTTTTCTGCAAGACATGATGCTTTTAGATGTTCTAAGTAAGCCTTAATTGCATCCTCTAAATTAATTTCGGTTCTTTTGCCTGAACTAAATTCTGAGTGTCTATCAAAATGCGACAAACTTATTTTTACAATGTGGTTTATATTTATATTAAACGATGTTGTGTTTAATACCTCTTTCATATTTTACTCCTCGAAAATTGGTTATTAGAGAATTTAGCGCTGCCGCTTGCGAAAATACTTAACCGGACATTTATATTTGTACGGCAAATGAGAGGTTTAGCAAACAAAATAAAATAAGTTTTCTGCGCTTACGTGGCTATTTTCGAAAGGGTAGGAATTTGATTAGATTATAAGAGGTAGTAAGTAGTTCTTTTACAATAACTTGCGGCAAAATTCGCAGGTGGGTCAACATAAAAAGTCGAAAAGAGATTTTCGAAAGATTTTTATGTATAGTTAAGCCGTTGTAATTAAACGACTTATAAATTAAGTGAAATTAATTTCCCGCATAAGTTCTTTTATTCACGCCGTTTCCTATAATATACATTATGAGAAATCATTTTACTTATTTCCTATAAATCGAATTACAATTTTTCGGCATCTTTTACAACGATTTTTTCTCTCAACGATATCGTTTACGGTATCG
>Ga0172370_10009029_pt1 | contig 11773 bp, 8 predicted proteins | sample LakKiv5m_FD_114538 | JGI IMG/M metagenome (GOLD analysis project Ga0172370, IMG submission 114538) | Freshwater microbial communities from Kabuno Bay, South-Kivu, Congo - kab_022012_11.5m | ecosystem: Environmental > Aquatic > Freshwater > Lake | place: Democratic Republic of the Congo...
AAGGTCTTGCCGCAAGCGCTCACCACCTTGGCGCTGCACGCAGCGAAATCGCCGCCGCCGAGTTCGTCTTGCAGACTGCACGCCAGCAGCTTGTCGGCGCACTCGAGAATCGCGCCGGTGCGTTTCTTGAGCAGCTTGGAGGAAGCCTCGAGGTAGGCACTCTGGCAATCGACGAAAGCCGAGCGGGAAATCGGCGCCGCCTCTGCGTGTGGGGCAACAACGGCCAGCGCGGCGGCGCCGCACAGGGCCAACGCGGCCCCGGCTCTTGCGGAGAACTTCGAACGCTTCATCGAGACACCTCCTGGGCCGCGGTCCTATGCGACCCGATTGCCTTCACCGAGGCGCGCAGCAAAGCATACTGCACGAGGTGGGGCCAGGGGTGTTCTCGGGGTGTCTTTGCGCGCCGCCCGCCGGGGCCTCAAAGGTCCGTATTACCCCGTTGCCGCCCTATCAGCCCGTTGAAAAACCGTCCGTCAGCCTGTTCAAAATGGTCCAGATGCAAGGCGCGCGCGAAATGCCGCGAGCGGAGGCGTAGCGGAGCTACGTCGTAGCGAGTGGTTTCGCGCGCACGAGCCCCGAGTTGGCGAGGGGCGAGCTCGAGTAGACAGGCGTGATCCTCGCGCGTCGCCAGCTCCGCGCTCGTGGGCCATTTTCAACAGGCTGCTATGGCGCGGCGCAGAAGTCGCCGTACTCGAAGACAGCCAAGCTCGTTTCGTTGGAGAGTTGGCAGGTACGCGGGGCCGCTTCGTCTATCGCCAGAAAGGCGGCCGGGATCGCCAGACCGCGCACGCAGTTCGCTACGGCGTATGGCGTAGCCGCGCCGGGGCACAGCGAGGTGAGTCCCAGGCCGGCGAGTATGTCTGGAACCGGTACCGCGTCGCAGGTCAACGCAGCTTTGCCGGGAAGCGCGGTGCCGAACGTGGCGCTGATCTCGCCGAGGGCTTTGTCGCAAGCGATGATGTTTTCCTGGCTGCTGAAGCAGGCGGGCGGTTGTTCCACCGCCGCGTCTCCCTGGTCGGCGCGCAGTTGGCATTCGAGCAGTCCGCCCAGGCAACGAGAGACAACCCGGGGCATCTTGTAGAAAGCCTTGGCGTAGGTTTTGGTCAGTCCCTTCTCACAAGTTGCGAGCGCCTTCAGATCTGAACCGGGTGTGGCCGGCGAATCGACGCGCACATCGAGGCACGAGGTCGTCTCCGGGTGCGAGACCAGCAACCCGGTGCGATCGAACAACTCGTAGGTGCGGGCGTCGAGGCCTTCTGCGATATCGGCGGCGCGGCAGCGCATGCTCGACACGAAGCAGGCCGTTGCCTCGGCCTGATTGGTGATGGTACCGCAGCGCGGATCGAAGCGGCTGAACCCGAGCCCAAGGACGCTGGCAAAGTCGTCGCCCGTCAGCGGGCTGCACAGAATCGCGAGCTTGGCGGCCGCGGCGTTCTCGTTGTTGACGATCTTGGCGAACGCCCTGTCGCAGTTGCCGACCAGCTTGGCGCTGCACGCGGCGAAGTCGCTGCCGGCGAGTTCTTCTTGCAGACTGCACGTCAGCAACCCGTTTGCGCACTTGAGGATGGCGCCGACGCGCTTCTGCAGCAGCCTGAACGACGCGTCCAGGTAAGCCGACTGGCAGGTGACGAAGGCGGGCCGAGGGGTTGCAGCCGCCTCGGCATACGAGGCCGTCACGGCAAACACGAAGAGGCCGCACAGAGCTGCGGCGGTGCACGAGCGCGCTGGCAAAGGGCTTCGGATCACGATGGTTCCTCCTGAGCCAACGACTCTCGCCCGCCAAGGCGCGCTAGTCAATGATGCTTCTGAAAGAAAGATCCTCGCGCTCGCGGGGCCTGTCGAGGTAGGCGGGATCGCTGCGGGTGGTACCGATCCAATCAAGAAAGATCCTCGCGCTCGCGGGGCCTGTCGAGGGGGGTCAGATCCTCTCGATGGCCAGGGCCGTGGCCTCACCACCGCCGATACACAAGGCCGCCACCCCGCGCCGCAGGCCGTACTTGCTGAGCGCACCGAGCAGAGTGACGACTATGCGTGCGCCTGAAGCCCCGATCGGGTGGCCCAGCGCGCACGCGCCGCCGTGCACGTTCACTTTTTCATGAGGCAGGTGGTGTTCGCGCATCGCTGCCAGCGCGACCACGGCGAAAGCCTCGTTGATCTCGTAGAGGTCGACTTGCTCGGCGCTCCATCCGGTCTTGTCCATCAACTTGGAGATCGCGCCCACCGGCGCTGTGGCGAAACGCGCGGGTTGCTGAGCGTGGGTGGTGTGGGCGACGATCACGGCGAGCGGCGTGAGGCCGCGTTTCTCCGCGATCGACCGCGGCATCACGACCAGCGCCGCCGCGCCGTCCGAGATCGACGACGAGTTGGCGGCGGTCACCGTGCCGTCTTTGCGGAACGCCGCTTTGAGGCCGGGGATCTTGGACGGGTCGGCACGCAAGGGCTGCTCGTCGTTCTCGACCAGCGTTTCGGTCTTGCCGGCCGGCGCCGCCAGCGGGGCGATTTCCCACGCGAACGATCCGTCCCGGCCGGCCGCGAGCGCGCGTTCGAGCGAGGTGGTCGCGAACTCGTCCTGATCCTTGCGCGAAAAGCCCATCTCGGCCGCGCAATCCTCGGCGAACGTTCCCATCAGGCGGCCCCTGTCATAGGCGTCCTCGAGTCCGTCGAAGAACATGTGATCGAGCAGTTGCTGGTGCCCCATGCGCAGTCCGGCGCGCGCCTTGGGCAACAGGTACGGAGCGTTGGTCATCGACTCCATGCCGCCGGCCACGACCACTTCGGCGCTGCCCGCGCACAGCAGATCGTGGGCCAGCATCAGCGCCTTCATGCCCGAACCGCACATCTTGTTGACGGTGGTGCAGCCGGCCGAGAGCGCAAGGCCGGCTCCCAACGCTGCCTGACGCGCCGGCGCCTGCCCTTGCGCGGCCGGCAGCACGCAGCCCATCAACACCTCTTCGACGGTGTCGCTCTGCAATCCGCTGCGTGCGAGCGCAGCGCGAATCGCCGCGGCGCCCAGTTGCGGCGCCGCGAGATCCTTGAACACCCCCTGGAACGAACCTAACGGAGTGCGTGCGGCCGAGACAATGACGATCGGATCCATGTAAGGTTCACCATCCTCGTTCTATCGAGCAAGCTCAGCGCCAGCGCGGCGGTGACGGTGGCGCGGGCGCCGTCGGCATCTGCGCGGCCGGCTGTTCGGGCTCGGCATCGACTTCGCGCTCTTCGTTTCGTGCCGGCGGTGCCTGGCCGTGCCACCAACTCATGTCGCCCGGATAGACGTCCGGATCGAAGACTACCCAGTACATATGCCACACCAAGATCGCCAGCGTGGCCAGCACTGCCTCGTAGAAGTGCAGAGCGGTGGCGACGTCGGTGAACCACTTGGGAAGATAGCGCAGCGTCACGTCGGCGAACCACAGCGGCAGGCCGGTCGCTCCCATCAGGAACATGCCCCACATGAAGGCCCAGTACTCGGCCTTCTCGATGTAACAGAACTTGCCGGTCTTGGGACGCAGGCGCCTTATTCCGCTGTAGTAGGCGAGCATCGCGAGCATGAAGCGGACGTCGCTCCACGCCCACCACATGCCGCGCATGTACTCGCGCTGCTTGGCACTCTTGAGCAGTCCGCCAAGATGCCACAGCACCGCCAGTATCAACACGATCGCCGCGCTGCGATGGGTCCAGCCGCGGAAGTCGTAGGTGGTCTCCAGGTGCAGCAGCGGGCGCGCCCACCAGCTTTCGGGCGAAGTCAGCGCGAAGCCGCTGAAAACCAAAGTCGGGAAACTGATCATCACCAGTCCGTGCTGCCAGCGCAGCACGCGCGGCATACGCACCACGATCGGGCTGTCTTCGTCGATGTGGTGGACGGTGGGTCTTCGTACCTTGCCGACGAAGTCGACCAGATTGTGCAGTAACATTCCGCCGACCACGGCCGCGATCATCCACAGGTAGACGAGGCGGATCCAGTATTCGAGCCGGGTCTTGGAGAGCGTCGCCGAGACGTGAACCGGTCCCACCGCGAAGCGCTCGCCGGCGCCGGGATGACAGGCGCCGCAGGTAGTCGCCAAGTTGGCGGGGTTGATATTGGAACGTGGGTCGGCAGCCGGCAGGATGTCGTGCACTCCGTGACAGCTCGAGCAGCTGGCCACCGAGGTTTCACCGGCGCGGATCGCCAAGCCGTGGAAGCTGTCCTGGAATGCCGAGAAGTTCTTGTCGCTCAGGTTGTGACGCTCGACCAGCCGCGTGTTGCCGTGGCAGCGGCCGCAGGTGTCTCTTGGAACGTTGGCGACGAACACCGGAGAATCCGGGTCCGACACCGACAGGATTCGGTGCTCACCGTGACAGTCGGTGCACCCCGGTGCATCGCGTATGCCCAGCGTGAGCGCTTGTCCGTGGACGCTGCGCTGGAACTTCTCGAGGATGTCGGCGTGGCAGTGCCCGCAAGTCCTCGGCACCGTCATCGGCCAGATGCTCGAACTCGGATCGGTGGGCGGCAGGGTGCGGTGCGGTTCGTGACAGTCGGAGCAGACGGCACCGTGCTTGCCGGCGCTGACCGCGCGGGCGTGAGCGCTCTTCAGGTAGGCTTCGACCGGACGTACCACGGTCGCGTCCAGTTGTGCCGCTACCTCCGGGTCGGCGTGGCAGCGCGCGCAAACTTCGGCAAGCGCGGCCCAGTGCTCGGGAGACTCGTCTGCGGTGTGGTCCTTGACCTTGTGGATGTCGCCGTGGCAGTCGGGGCAACTCGGGGCCGCCTTGAAGCCGATCTCGCGGGCCTTCCAGTGGCTGCCCTGTTGGTAGGTTTTTACGATGTCGTCGTGGCAATCCGAGCAAGGCGCGAAGCCGACCGGCTTGAGTTTCGAGTCGTGCGGAACGTCGGTGACATCGGTGTGGCAGGCTGCGCAGTCGAGGTCCGCGTGAGCCGACGCCGCGAAATCCGTTTGCGCCACGATCGGAGGGTGTTCCTGCTCCTTGGCGGCTTCCTCTCCGTGACACTCGAAGCAGTCCTGGTTGGTCGGATCTGCCAACGTCACAGCAGGCCATGCCGTGCACGCGACAAACCCGAGCGCGGCAAGCCGAGCCGCGAGCAACACCTGAGGTCGTACACAGACTCGCAACGAAATCATCGAGGCTTGCATACTACCGGCGTGTAGCACTTCCTCGTTACGCGGAACAATGTTGTACAGCATTCGCACACCGGTTTTTCGTCTCCGACTGCTACGAATGCCGTGAAGTAATCACGTCTCTTTTCGCACCTTACTCGTCTGCTAATGTTCGGCGCGGCCGACGGTTCGCGCTCGACCGACAATCGATCTGCACGACAGCCACTTTACCCCTTTTGCGACCGAGTCTTCGGACTCCAGGCCGAGCGCTCAGTGCGGGAAATCTTCGCCTGACGCAACACGACCGGCTCTCAACGAAAGAAAACGCTGGCGTCCTCGATCGTCCGGTACGAGTCTGCTCGGTAGCGGACTCATCGGTCGCCTGACTTGCATAGCGCGCACCCCACAGGGCGCGAACGACAACTTCGTTTTCATCGAAAGTAAAATAGAGATGACAGCCGACCTAGTTGAGATAGATCCTGCGGAGGCTTGGAATCGCTGCCGCCGGATACGCCGAACTGGCCCCGGGCAAGACTTCCAAGATCCGCAGCGCGTCAGCAAGTTCGAGGGCGAACACCTCGAGGTGAAAGCGATTCTCGATCCACCACGACTTTTCTCTTTGAACGTGTCGGCGCGCCGTAGCCTTAAAGCGCACGCGCGGTCGCTTCAAGACCGGGCGATCTCCTTCAATATCTGCGCAGCGTCAAACAGCCGGCCGGTGGCGATATCGACTTCCGATTCGCGCAACGCTTCGTGCAGTGCCGCGCGGTCGGCTTTGATCCAGCCAGTCGCCTGGATCAAGGGGCAACAAGTTGATCTCGGTTCCCTCGGGAAGGTCCGTCGGTTCATCGACGACGAAATATCCGTCGTGCACCCGCGCTCGCAGCGTCATGGCAGGCACGGTACCACTCCATTGGTCGTGCAACAAGTGCGCCCAAAGCGTGCGCGCAAGACATTGCCACTGCGTCATATGCGGTCCTGGGGCTCCTCGTGTGCGAGGACGACGGTGATCCGCGCTGGCGGCGCCAGTCATCACCGCACCGGCGTCCACCCCGATGTACGAGTATCCAACGATCGTTCCGTGCGCGCCGCGTCCTTGGCGGCGTAGATGCGCATGATCTCAGCCGCTGCGCAGCAACTCGGGTGAGCGACCCGAGACCGGTATGCATCTCTGTGAACGGGAGTGGCGATGGGTGGACTCGAACCACCGACCTAGGGATTATGAGGCCCTCGCTCTAACCGCCTGAGCTACATCGCCACGAACACGGCCCCACGCGCGGGGGCCCACGAAAAGGTCTGACGAAGCCGGTCTGTTTCGCCGCCGCGCCGTCCGATGTCAAACGCTGTTTTACGGCTTTCGGCGACCGACCGCGATATCCGCCTTGCTGCCCCGGTCGATTTCGAGGCCGTTGCCGACCGAGTTCTGATTACGCCGCGATGTCTCGATCGGCGTCAGTCGCCACCGCAACGCTGGGGGTTGCGCGGCGGCAAGTACGTTCATCTCCATTCATCCTTCGACGAGATTTCGCGACAAGATCGCCGCCAGTCGCGCGCGATCGCCGAGGATCTCGAGCGCCGCACAATACGGATCCTTGGACCCGTCGCCCACACCGGCGAGGATCGCCTGCACCGAGTCGTCGCCGGCCGCGCGGCGCAGACGCCGCATAATCTCTTCTTCGCAGATCTCGAAGACTTCGCCGCGCAGTCGCTGGGCAGCGGCGCTGCCGCTCCCGTGCGCCTTGCGAAAGCCGCGGTGCTCGAGACACGCGTCGAGTACCTCTTGGGTTCCCTCTCCTACCGAAGCCTTGGTCAGCAGCACCGGTGTCTTCCAACCCTCAGGGTCTTCGCTCGACTTCAGCGCCAGCATCATCTCGAGTTCGGTGCGCATGCGGGTGGCGCCTTCGCGATCTGCCTTGTTGACGACGAAAACGTCGGCGATCTCGAGCAAGCCGGCTTTCATCACCTGCACCGTGTCGCCGGACTCCGGCACCAGTACCACGACGACGGTGTCGGCTACCTCCATGATGTCGAGCTCGGTCTGGCCGACGCCCACCGTTTCGATGATGACGACGTCCTTGCCCGAAGCATCCATCAAACGCGCTATGTCGCGCCCCGCGCGTGCCAGGCCGCCGTGGCTGCCACGCGTGGAGAGGCTGCGGATGAACACGCCTTCGTCGAGAAAGTGTTTCTGCATACGGATGCGGTCGCCCAGCACCGAGCCGCCCGAAAACGGACTCGACGGATCGATCGCCACCACTCCGACACTGAGTTCTCGGGCGCGGCAGTGTCCGATCAGTGCGCTGGTGATCGTCGACTTGCCGGCACCGGGCGGGCCGGTAATACCGATCGTGAAAGCGCGGCCGCAGCGCTGGTAGACCTTCGACATCACCGCGGCGCTGTCGGCGCTGCGGTTCTCTACGACGGTGATCAGCCGGGCGAGCGCGACGCGGTCGCCCGCCAGCAAGGCCTCGGCCAGCGCGTGGGGTTCACGGGACAGGGTGGACATCGTGTCGTCGCTCTCGCATCCGCTTGATGATGTGCGCAGTGAGCCTCTCGGAGACCTCATGGTCGGCCACTACGCGGCCGGTTTCCGCGGCGATGGTTGTCACGCGCTCGGCGCGCACGCCGCAGGTGACGATATCGGCAAAAGCCGACGCATCCAAACCAGTGTTGAGCGCCACGCCGTGGTAGCTGACGCCGTTCTTTATGCGTAGGCCTAGCGAGGCGATCTTGCCCGCGTGCGTCCAGATCCCGGCGGTGGCAGGCCGGCGCAGGCCCTCGATGGCGTAGTCGCCGAGCGTGTCCAGGAGCGCCGCTTCGAGAAGGCAGACCCAGGACTTGACACCGAGCCCGAGGGCGTCGATCGAGACGATCGGGTAGACGACTACCTGGCCGGGACCGTGATAGGTGGCGCGGCCGCCGCGATCCGTTCGTATGACCTCGACACCGCGGCGCGCGAGTTCGCCGGGGTCGGTCAAGACGTCACGCGCATCAGCGTGGCGGCCGAGCGTTATCGTCGGCGGGTGTTCGACGACGATCAGAGTATCGGAGACCTCGCCGAGCACGCGCGCGGCGTGCAGCATAAGTTGGCGCGCCAACGCCCGGGCGTAAGGCACCCTGCCCCACCGCTCCACGGCGACTTCCCGTGGCGCGCCGGGAGCAGCCGCGGGCCTCCCGCGCCGCTGCCGTCTCGACGATGCGCCTTCTCCGCTCACGCCGCGACCCTATAACGGCAACCGTCGCGGGCAACGATGGACGGTGCCGCGCCGCGCGGACCACGCCGCCGCGATCGGCAACGGCCGCGGTAATCAGCCACGCGCGGCCACACCGCTGCCACTGGACAGCCCCCGAGTCGCGACGCGGCTGACGGACTGCTACTGTGCCTGCGTGCGTCGTCGTCCGCGCTCATCGTTGATGCTGGTCGTAGGAGCCTCGCTGCTCGCGCTCGGCCTCGGCAACACAGCGATGGGCCTGTTCAAGCTGACCGACTACAGCGCCAGGATGCAGGCCGCCGTTGCCAGCGGCGGCGAGAGTGCCCGCAAGCCGGCGCAAGGCACGGTGTCGATTCTCGACCCTTCGACCGACGCCCAACTTCTTTACGAAAGCGCCTATCTCAAGTTCGAGTACTACCATGTGGTGCTGCGCGGAGGCTTGATGTTGCTGACGCTCGGCAGCCTGCTGATCGGCGGCGCGGTGATCCGCAAATTTATTGCGTGGAACCGCGGCCAACGCGGCGCTTTTGCGCTTCCCCAAAGTTGACCCAGTAGAGGCCGGCGCGGTATCCTGACAGAACTCGATCCGACTTGCTCGGACCCGGGTGTGCCGCAGTTCCCAGCGCAAAGGTGGGAAGGCGATGTGTGGTGGAGGGGTGCGGATGCGGCGATACTCCCGCCGGAACGATCCGGCTGTAACAGTGTGTGAGTGTGGTCTGCGCCGAGAGGCGTCGCGCCGGGTGTTGCCGTGAACGCCGTGGCGAGACCGTTGCATCACGCCGACGTGGTCTATGCACTCGACCGCGATCTGGGCGACGCCACCTCCGCGGCCGATTTCGCGCGTACCGCGCTGGAAGTGCTGGCCGACGCCCTCGAGGCCGCGTACTCGGGCCTCAGCTACGGCAGCGCCAGCGAGGGTTTTCGCTGCGGCGACGCGACCATCGCCTCCGATTTGGAGGCTTTGATAGAGGCTTTCTCCGGCCTCCCGCTCTCGACGCTGACCCGAACCGAGGCGTGGACCCGCGAAGGCGTGCGAGGCGCGGGCCTCGACGCGGTCGAGAGGGTCATGGCTCTGTCGGCCCTGCAGGTCGCAGTCCCGCTCACTTGCAGCGGCCGTCTGCGTGGCGTGCTCGCGCTTGGCCCGCGCCGCGACGGTCGGCCCTACTGCCAGGCGGACATCGACCTTTGTGTGCGAATAGCCTCGCGGGTTTCGCTGCTGGCTTCGCGGCAGTACCTGTCGATAGAAGTCCAGAGGCTGCGGACCTTGGCTGCCGGCCAGGAGCGCATGGCGGCGGTCGGTCAGATGGCAGCCGGACTGGCCCACGAAATACGCAACCCGCTGGTCTCCATTCGGACCTTCACGCAACTTCTTCCCGAACGGTATGAAGACGAAGAATTTCGCTCCGGTTTCCTGGACCTGACGCTGGCCGAGATCGATCGCATCAGCGCCTTGGTAGGCGAGTTGCTAAGCTTTGCCAGACCCGAAGCCGACGCTCCGCCCGAGAGCCGCGTCGACGTGACCGACGCGCTCGAACGGATCTGCATGCTGCTGCGATCACAGGCGCGCGGTGCAGGTGTCGTTCTCGAACTCGAGATCGACGGCGAGGTTCCCAACGCCGCTATCGACGAGGATCGCTTGCGCCAAGTCGTCCTCAACCTGATCGTCAATGCCATTCAGGCCAGCCCGGGCCACGGCCGCGTGGTGGTGTCGGCCAAGGCTCAGGTCGCAGACTCGGGCGCCAGCGGCATTTGCATCGAAGTGTCTGACGACGGGCCCGGCATGTCGCCGGAAGTGGCAGGGCGGGTCTTCGAGCCCTTCTTCACGACCCGAGCCGAAGGAACCGGCCTCGGTTTGCCGCTGGCCAGGCGCATAGTCGCAGAACACGGCGGCCGTCTGGAACTCGAAACCAACGTCGGCCACGGGACTCGCTTCTCGGTCTACCTGCCGGCCGCCGACGGCATGTGCGACGAGCTGGCCGTCTCGCTCGCAGCCAATGGCTAGGATCGCGCTGATCGACGCGACGCCCGGTGTCGTTACCGGAGTGGAGGCGGTGGCCGCGGGCCACGACCTCGTCGCTTGCGACCGGCTATCGGTGCCGCAGGACGTCGACCTCGTCATCGTCGAGGTTTGCGGCAATGGGCCGGTCGGCCTCGATGTGATCGCCGGCGTTCGAGGCGGCGGGTCGGCCGGGGTCCCGGCCGTTGATGAAGGTCACCGCCTCGTACCCACCTTGCTGGTCGTCGAACGCGACGTGCGTGTCCACAAAGAGTCTCGTGACAGCCACGCGATTGAGCTGCTGCGCAAGCCCTTCGACCTGTTCGAACTTCGCGCGAAGTTGCGCGGCCTTCTAAGCGCCGGGCTTGGCGAACCCGCGTCGCACACTGTTTCGGAGCCGGCCCGCTCGCTCGACTGGCTCTGCGCACCGTTGGTACCGGCCGCGATCGCGGCGACCTTGCAGGCGGCGCCGTATCCGTCCACTTCGCTGTGGTTGGTCGGAGAGACCGGCACCGGGCGCCAGCGCGTGGCCGGCGCTCTGGCGCGGCAGCGCCGGCCCGATCGAGCTCTGTTGTCGTGGCATCCGGGCGAGGATCTCCGTGCTTTGCTCGAGCGTGCCGGAGCGGCTGCCGGTCCGCACGCGGCGCCTGCGGACGTGACGCTGTTCGTTGCCGACGTCGATGCGCGGTCGCCGCGAGAGCAGCGCGACCTCGAAGAGTTGCTTTCGATGCACCCCGACGTGCCGGTGATCGCGACCGCGGGCGACGACCCGGGCCGAGCGGTGCTCGGCGGCAACCTGTCGCGCGGCCTCTATCACCTGCTGGCCCGCGTCGCGGTACGGCTGCCGCCGCTGCGCGAGCGCCGCATTGACATCGCGCCGCTCGCGCAAGCGTTTGCGGGCGGGTTGGCGCAGCGGTGCTACGGCGGCGCGGCGGTGTCGTTTAGCGACTCCGCTTTCGAGAAACTCGAACTCTACCCGTGGCCGGCCAATCTGACCGAACTCGAAGGCGTCGTCTGCCGCTCGGTGATGGCGGCGGCATCGCGCCGCAACGCTGGCGGCAGTCCTCCGCGAGCCGGCGAATTGGTGATCGACGCCGCCGATCTGCTGTTCTCCCCTGCGCTGGCCTCGCCCGATCTTGGGGAAGACAGCGGTTTGCGCCGCGCGACGCCCACCCCGCGGCGCGGCGCGGTCGTGGTGCCGCTGGCGGCGGCCGAGCCATCTGAAATCCGTGCTGACGCTCTTGCGCAGGCCGCTTCGCCCGCGGCGAGTACTGCACCGCCGGCGGCTGCGACGGCCGGCGCGATCGAGCCGATCCTTGCCGCCCTCGCCCACGATCTTCGCAATCCGATGACGACGCTCAAGACCTTCGCCGAACTGGCGACGGCAGCGGCCTCCGGCGACGACGGCGCTCTGGCTCGCGAGGCGGTCACGGCCTGCACGCGCATAGACGCACCGCTCGAACTGCTGC
>Ga0172370_10009030_pt1 | contig 11773 bp, 10 predicted proteins | sample LakKiv5m_FD_114538 | JGI IMG/M metagenome (GOLD analysis project Ga0172370, IMG submission 114538) | Freshwater microbial communities from Kabuno Bay, South-Kivu, Congo - kab_022012_11.5m | ecosystem: Environmental > Aquatic > Freshwater > Lake | place: Democratic Republic of the Congo...
ATCCTTTAAAAGCCGACACTGATGGCGACGGTTATCTGGACGGAGTTGAAGTCGTTCACTGTTATAACCCTTTAGGTCCCGGTCGTTTAGCTAGTTGCGCTGTCACACAGCCAAGCGCTGAAAAAGTTACCGGCCCTTATTACGGCCAGCCGCGTTTAAAAAGCTTGACTGCCGAACAAAATCTGGCTCGCGAATTAGCGGAATTATTACAACCATATAAATTAAAAAACAAGCCCTCTCCCAAGAGCCCTAATTGGTATGTTTTGGTAAATGCTTATATTTACGGCGGTTATCCGGTAAAAGCCATCGCTCAAGCCGTGCGGTTTGGCGGAAAAACCGTTCATCCTAACATCAAATGGAGCGAATGGAAAACTTCTTCCGACTATCTCAATTATATTGATCGCTAAAATTCATGTTTAATAAAAAAAGATTGTTACTTTTTGTTTTTATTATTGCCGGCCTGATTTTGGTCGGCTTATTCTCGCAGCTAGCGAGTCCGCCTCTGGCTGAGATTCGTGGGAAAATAAATACCTGGCGCCAAAATTTATTTACTAAAAAAACACCTTTACCAAAAGCCCTGGATTATCAAGCTCCATTAACAGATAAAAAAATTGAACAGTCGGCGACGACTGCCATAAAAGACATTGTCAAAGCGGAGCAAACAACCGCTGAAATAAAATTGGCGGAAAAAATAAATTTGAATGTACCGTTTATTTCCCAAGCGCCGAGCAAAAACTGGGACGCGACTTTTAAAGAAGCGTGCGAGGAAGCGAGTATTTTGATGAGCAAGGCCTATTTTGAAAAAACGACGAGCAATGTAAAAACCAACGAACAAAATATTCTGAATTTGGTCGCTTGGCAAGAGCAAAATTGGGGCGGACATTTTGACTTAACGACCGAACAGACAGCCGACCTCGTCCAAAAAAACTGGCCGAATTATCAAGCCGAGGTAATAAAAAACATAGACATTCCAACAATCAAAAATTTCTTAAATCAGGGCTTACCGGTAATTGTTCCGGCTGCCGGCCGAGAATTAAAAAACCCTCATTTCAAAACCCCTGGCCCGATTTATCACATGCTGGTAATCAAGGGTTATCAAAGCAACGATTTTATCGTAAATGACCCCGGCACCCAATACGGCGCCGATTATCTCTACGATCAAAAAAAGTTATGGTCGGCTATTCACGATTGGTTTGCCGCAGATATTTTACAAGGCGCGAAAACCGCCTTAATCATTAAACCGTTGTGATAAAACCGCATTATTGTAGGGGCACAACATGTTGTGCCCCTACAATAATGCGCAACCAAAAACCGCCGATTCCAATCGACGGTTTTATGATATATTTTTTCTAATTTTAACCGCGCTTCTTTAACGCCTCTTTCAGATTCTTGCCGGCCTTGAATTTCGACACCACGACTTCTGGGATAGTAATTCTCAGTTGCGGATTTCTCGGATCAACACCGCCGCGCGCTTTTCTGACTCTTGCGGAAAAGGCGCCAAAACCGGCTAAAACCACTTCTTCGCCGGATTTTAAAGTCGCGGTAATAATTTCGGTTAAATTATCTAAAATTTCCTCGCCTTGTTTTTTGCTAAAATTCATTTTTTCAGCCAATGCTTCGGCTAATTTTATTTTATTCATAAGATTGTTGGTTACCGCCAAAAATGACGGGCTAACTGCTTATATCTATATTATAACTGTTTCACAGATTCTCTCAAGGGCTGTGGCTTTCTTAGTTTTCGGATCAATGGTTAATAGAACGCCATTTACGCCAACCTCGCCTTCTTCCGGAGATTCAAAAATAATCGGCCCGTCGGTTAAAAATTTCTCAATAATCAATTCTTTGGTAATGCCAAGCACCGAATCTTTGGCCCCGACCATTCCCAAATCGGTAATATAAGCGGCGCCTTCCGGCAAAATCCGTTCATCGGCAGTTTGAATATGAGTATGTGTTCCTAAAACTCCAGCCACTCGTCCGTCAAGATACCAGCCAAGCGCCGCTTTTTCAGCGGTGGTTTCGGCATGCATATCAATAATTAAAGGCGCGTCAATTTTTGTCTGCAATAAAATATCCGCTTCATGAAACGGACAGCTAACTTTTGATTCTTCTACCATAAATACTCTGCCAACCAAATTGGCAATGGCTAATTTTTCACCGCCGGTTTTAGAAATTAAAACCTGCAGACGTTGAGAAGCGACAGTCCGTTCATCATTGGCCGGTGTCACCAAAATCGCGCTCGCGTTTTTTGCGGCGATTGCCGCGTCCTCTTTTGTCCAAATATGATTTCCGCCGGTAAAACCGTCAAGTCCCAGATTGGCCAATTCGCGCAAGGTCTTGGTGGTAACGCCTTTGTGATGAGCCAAATTTTCCACATTGGCCAACACAAAATCCGGCGAATATTTTTTTCGCAATTCAGGTAAAATTTTAGCGAGTCCTGATCGACCAATCGCGCCTACCACATCGCCAAAAAATAAAATTATCATAAGTTGTTTGTTGTTGGTTGTTTGTTGTTGGTTATTGGTTGAATTCAACAAATCACAAATCGCCAATAACCAATCACAAACTTATCTGGCGTATTCAATGACTCTTTTCTCTCTGATCAAAGTCACCTTTATTTCACCGGGATATTTGAGTTTTTCTTCAATTCTGTCGGCAAGCTCGCGAGCCATTTTGGTAGCCGCCCAATCATCAATCTCTTCCGGAGTAACAAAGACCCTAATTTCGCGGCCGGCTTGAATAGCGTAGGTCTTTTCCACGCCGGTAAATGAATTGGCGACTTCTTCCAACTCGGTCAAACGTTGTAAATAATTTTCATAAGAATCCTTGCGAGCGCCAATCCGAGCGCCGGAAATAGCATCCGCTACTTTAACGATAATACACTCCAAGGTCTCAGGCAAATCTTCATGATGACTCTTCGCTATATAAGCCACTTCTTCCGGCAAACCGAATTTTTTCAAAATATCATAACCAATTTGCGGATGTCCGCCTTGAATTTCATGATCAACCGCCTTGCCAATATCATGAAACAACGCGCCTTTTTTGACAATATTCACGTCAGCGCCCAGTTCCGATGCCAGCATTCCGGCTAAATGAGTAACTTCCAAAGCGTGCAATAATTGATTTTGACCATAGCTGGTGCGATATTTCAAACGACCCAAAATCTGGACCAAATGAGGATCAATACCGGCTATTCCCGCCTCTCTAACCGCCGCTTCGCCGGCTTTTTTTATTTCCACCGCCAATTCTTTTTTGGCCTCCTCAATCGTTTCCTCAATTCTTCCCGGATGAATACGACCGTCAACAATCAATTTGTCCAAAGCCATTTTAGCAAGCTGTCTTCTGATCGGCGAAAAACTGCTGACAATAATCGTTTCCGGCGTTTCGTCAACCACGATTTCCACGCCGGTCAATTGTTCCAAGGTTTTAATGTTTCTGCCTTCACGGCCGATAATTCTGCCTTTCATTTCATCACTTGGCAAAGTGACGGACGAGGTGGTGGTTTCGGCGGCGTGCGAAGAAGCGCAACGTTGAATAACGCTGGTCAATAAGTCCTTGGCTTTTGCCTCCAATTCTTCGGATGACTGATCTTGCAGTTTTCTAACGCGATCAACCAAATCGCTTTTTACCATATCTTCGGTTTTTTTCAATAACATTTCTTTGGCTTCTTCCATGGACATTTTGGAAATTTCCTGCAATCTGATCAAATGATCGTCTTTTAACTTCATGATTTCGGCTTTCAAAGCGTCAATCTTTTCGGCTTTTTGATACAATTCGGTCTGTTTGTTTTCCAATTCCAAAAGTTTTTTATCAAAAGCGGCTTCTCTTGATTCCATACGCTCTTGCAAATGCTTAACCTCTCTTCTGCGCTCTTCGGCTTCGTGTTTGGAATCGTCAATAATACTCAAAGCTCTGTTTTTGGCTTCTAATAAAATCTCCGCCTGTTTCTCCTTGCCTTTTTTAATGGTTTCCTCGGCTTTGCTCTCGGCGGAATCAAGTTCTCTTGAAGCCGCTAATTTGCGAAAATAATAACCGACAAAACCGCCACTTGCCAAACCGGCGATCAAAATAATAACCATGATAATACCTTGTGTGTTTTCCATACAAAAAATTTCCTATTCTTTATGTCAAGGATTTTGGCCGTTCTTTTAAATTTTTTAGATAAAATCTTTTTTCCGACTTAAATAAAAAATCTAAGTCGCTGTTTTAGCTAACTGCGATTTTTAGAGAGTAAATTGAGATTCAATTTCAAATTCATGAGTTTAAAATACAGTAGAAAAATTCAGTTAAAAAGAGGAAAAGTGCTTAAAAAATGTAAAATAATGAAGGAAATAGCTTATTTTAAGCAAAATTCTGACTTTATCCAATCACTTAAAAACCGGTGGTAAAATCTCTGACGCTTATGTTTTTAAAGTATTTACATGATATCATAAATAACATTTTTAGTCAATCACAAAAACCCTACATTCTGGTCCCAAGCTTAATTAAACGAAAAAGACACCTAAGTTGAGGTAAAATAATTATGTCACTAATTATTAACCTAAAACCAACCGTTTAAGGTTGGCTTTTTTATAAATATTTTCAATCGATTATTTTGTGATACTATTTAATAAGGGATATAACCTTCTCTCTTAAACCAGCGGTTCTGGGCAAGTAATTAATAGATAACTCTCCCACACTTATCTTCTTTATCATTTCGCATAGTTCATTGGAGGTATAAAATCTTTGAGAACCCTGAAGACCGGAAATATTTCCTAAAACGGAAAGTATTTCATCTGTAGTGCCAGCGACTCTTATGTCCCGTTCCAACTCTTCTAAACTTAACTCTTTGGATAAATTAATTTTTTCCAGATCCGCTTGTTTAACCCTCTTGTCAAGTATCTGAAGACCATTTTTTTTATAAACCAAGTAATAACCGTCTTCAAAATAACCAATCGTCCAACCGGATTCAATTTTACCACTACTTCTTTGAACCTTGACGCTGGTTCCAATTTTTAAATGCTTCAACCGTTGATTTTCCGAGTGATCTTTGCTTTTCATCATTTTTTCCCGATGGTCGGATAATTCAACGACTACCGCAGTCATATCATCAAGTTTGGAACGAGCTTGACCTTGTCTGCTAATCATCAAAGCTTGATCGATTAATTTTTTTGCCGGATCGGTTGGAACGGATTCTTTTAATAAACCTTCAATCTGTAAATCGGTAAGGTTATCGGATACGCCGTCGGAACAAAGCAAAATTTCATCTCCCGGCAACAAGTCAAAAACCATAATATTCGGGTTAAAATCTTTTTGACCGAGGAAATTATAAATTACATTGCGGTTATTGAATAATAATACTTCGTCAGCGGTTAATCTTTGAGCGTCAACGGTATTATTTAATCTTTTCTGAACTTGTCTTGCGGCCTCATTGTTATTTTTATAACGCTGTCTGACTATATTATCATCGATCGTTAACTGAGATAGCTGGCCGTTTCTTAAAACATAAACTCTGCTATCACCCACATTACCGATAATCGCTTTTTTAGCGCCTATTGGGTCTTCCCAAATTTTTACTACCGAAGCAGTTGTTTTACCGGCAGTTTGTTCTGTCAGACGATTATTGGCTATTACCAAAGACTCTCGTAAAGATTCTTTTATTTGTTCTAAATTATCGTCTGATAAATTATATTTTAAAAATTCGGTAACCAAATCTTTAGCAATCCTTGAGGCCTCAGCACCATCCCGTTCACCACCCACACCATCAAAAACACCAAACAAACCATTTTCCTGATTTACAAAAAAATCATCCTCATTACGATCGGGATGACCCTCGGAAGCGATTGTAGCCGAAAAACAAGCCGGTTTTTCGAAAAATTTTTCTGCTTGTGAGATCGGTTTTGGCGGTAGTGGTTGTTCGGCTTTGTCTTTTTTGCCAAAAGGATTTTCAAAATTAAACATAATTTTATTTTTTAGTTAAATTAATGACTTTATCAATCAAACCGTAATCCTTGGCCTCCTGAGCGGTCATATAATAATCGCGATCAGTATCGGCCTCCACTTTCTTTAACGATTGGCCGGTGGTTTCAACCAAAATTTTATTCAAACGATCTCTGATTTTTAAAATCTGCTCGGCTTTAATTTTGATATCCGAGGCCTGACCCTCAGCGCCACCCATTACTTGATGAATCAAAATCTGCGCGTTCGGCAGAGCGAAACGTTTGCCTTTGGCGCCGGCTGATAAAAGAACCGCCGCCATACTGGCCGCTAAACCGACGCAAACCGTTGAGACATCGGGCGCGATATAACGCATCGTATCCAAAATCGCCAAACCATCCGTCACCGAACCGCCCGGGGAATTGATGTAAAGTTTAATCTCTTTTTTCGAATCTTCGGAAGCGAGAAACAACAACTGAGCGATCGCGCTGTTCGCCACATTTTCATCAATCGCGTCGCCTAAAAAAATAATCCTCTCCTTAAGCAAACGGGAGTAAATGTCATAAGCCCGTTCGCCTGACGAAGTTTTATCAATAACCATCGGTATTAACTGCATACAATTAAAGATTAAAAATTAAAAATTTTAAGAGTAAACAAATCCGTCTTAAGCGGAAACTATTTGCCAATTACCTTCATTATAAACCAATTTGCCGGACAAAGAAAAGCCGGCTGCTTTTCTGTGTCCGCCACCGCCAAAAACCTTGGCGAGCGCCGAAACATCCACATCGTCATGAGTGGTGCGCAAACTGCCTTTTACCATTCCAGCTCCATAATCAATTAAAACCAAAACAATATCCACTCCGGCAAGCTCATTGAAAAAATTGCTCAGACCCTGACCTGACTCGCCGACCAAAATTTCTGAGTCAGCAAAATCGGCAGGCAATAAAACGGTAAAAACCAATTTATATTTCGGATTAAAAGTCAAACGTTCAAAACCCTTGCCCCATAATTTTAACAGACCTAAAGTTTTATTGCGCAAAAAATTCACTTGAATCTGATTCTGTCTGGCTCCTAAATTCAATAATTGCGCGGCCGCTCGTAAAGTTGATAAATGAGTGGCGGCGTTTTTAAAAAATTCCGTGTCAAAAATCATGCCGTTTAATAAAGCGGTGGCGACATCCTTATCCAATAACGTTCGCCAAACATTAAATAAATCATAAAGAACTTCGCAAGCGGAACTTTTTTCAAACATCACCAGATTCAAATCGCCAAAATTGGGGTTGCTAAAATGATGATCAATATTGATCAGCGGACAATTTGTTTTAATTACCAGCTCGTTAATGCCGGCATATTTCAAATCGCCGGAATCCAAAACAATAATCAACTCGGGCTGAGAATCAAAAATCGCGGCATCGTTCGTTACTTCATGCATTAACGGCAAAAAATCCGTTTTTTCCGGAACCGAATCTTTGCAAAACAAAACATAGTCCTTGTTCAATCGTTTTAAAAAAAGACCCATGGCGCTTAATGCTCCCAAACAGTCCCCGTCCGGTTTTTGATGAGCGACCACTATTATTTTTTGTTTGGCCAAAATCAGCCGCCTGATTTCCTCCATGACCGGTAAAAATTCCTTCATTATTCAATTCATTAATTTATCCAATAACCAAACATTATATAGATAGAACGGGTTAATGTCAAGGGTATTTTTGTAGAGACGCATTGCAATGCGTCTCTACAAAAATACCCCTAAACAAAAAATCACCAATAACCATGGTGATTTTTGAAAAATGACGAAATTTTAATTATTTCTGGCTTTTTCTTCTTCGGCGATTTTTTCCAATTCTCTTTCTACACTGCGGTATTTTAAAGACGTTTCGTCGTAAGAAAAACTGATTTTCGGCACCAGACGCATCTTGACTCTGCTCGCTAAAAAACGGCCGAATCTGCCTGTCTGCTTATTCAAAATTTTAATAATATCACCACGACGATTGATCGGTAAAACAGAAAGATAAATAACGACCGTCGCCAAATCATCGTCAACTTCGGCATTGGTGATGGTTACCAGACAATCACGAGGCAACTCAACTTCTTTCAATAAAAAATCATTGAAGTCCTTTAAAATAATAGCGCTAAGTTGTTCCGCTCTTTGCGACATAGATAAATGGTATTAAACCCTAAAGCATAGAATAATCTTTTCTAAAATAAACTCCAAAGATTATTCCATCGTCTTCTCGTCTCGCCGAATCCCGCTTGGCGGAAGAAGGCTGATTAAATTTTTTTCAATTCTCTTTCTCTGATTTCTTCCTGATAAATTTCCAAAGTGTCATTTTCCAAAATTACCGGCTCACCGACGAATTTCAAACCGACCGACTCGCCTTTGGTAGCTTCCTGAACTATCTGTTTTCCCGATCTCACTTCGGTAATATCGCCAAGCGCGATAAAATTACCGCCGCGCAAAACTTTGGCTTTTGTCTTCGGCCTAATCATACCTTGTAAAATTTTACCGCCGACGATCATGTCTTTTTTGCCGGTTTTAAAAATTCCCAAAACCTGTAAAACGCCAAGTTCGGTCCTAATCACTTCCGGTTTCAAAATATTTTTCAAACGTCTTTCAACTTCTTCCAACAGTTTATAAATAATATCAAAATATAAAATTTCCACGGAACTGTCGCGAGCCAAAACTTCGGCTGAAGGGAAATTCTTGACTGAGAAAGCGATAATGACGGCGGTAGAACCCTTGGCTTCCAAAACATCTGCGTCGGTAATATTGCCAAGACCTTTTTTAATAATTTTAACACTCACTTCCGGATCAACGAATTTGCCCAAGGCCTCCACAATCGCTTCCTGCGAACCCAGAACGTCGGTTTTTAAAATAATCTTCAATTGATTGGCGGAAACAATCGCGTCAGCTTCTTCGGTTGAAACGTTGTGAATCTGCATCGGTGTTTCCGGCTTTTTATAACCTGATTGTTTTAAAACTTCTTTGATTTTCTTCTGGTCACTGGTCACTTCCAAAACATCCCCGACTTGCGGAATATCTTTTAACCCCAAAATTTTTACCGGCATTGACGGACCAGCTTCTTTTACATCGACCCCGCGAAAATCTTTCAGGGCTTTGATTTTACCGCCAACCTTACCGACTACGATCAAATCGCCTACCCGTAAAGTGCCGTTTTGCACCAAAACTGTCGCCACCGGACCTTCGCCTTTATCAACGTGCGATTCAATAATTGTTCCCAAAGCGCATAAAGTCGGATCGGCTTTTAATTCTTCCATATCGGCAAGCAATAAAACAACTTCCAAAAGATCGGCAATACCTGTTTTATTTTTAGCGGAAATCGGCACGCAAATCACGTTCCCGCCCCAATCCTCCGGCACCAAATTTATTTCCGACAGACCTTTTTTAACTCTGTCCAAATCAGCGCCCTCCTTATCAATCTTATTAATCGCTACAATAAAAGGTAAATGTTCCCTTTGAACCAAATTGATAACTTCCAAGGTTTGCGGTTTCAAGCCGTCATCGGCGGCAATCACGATAATCGCCACATCGGCAATTTTACTGCCACGAGAACGCATAGCCGAAAACGCTTCATGCCCCGGAGTATCCAAAAAAGTAATTTTTCTGTAATCAGAAAAATTATCCCGAGCGGAGCGAGGGATCTCCTTAAAATTAGCAACATTATTGGAAACGGCAGAATCATTTGATTTAACTTCGGCTTGATAAGCGCCAATATGTTGAGTAATACCACCGGCTTCTCCATCAACTACGTTTGTTTCTCGAATCGCGTCCAACAATTTTGTTTTACCGTGATCAACGTGTCCCATCACCACTACGACCGGCGCCCGCAATGGCAAATTACCACAACATGATTCTTTTAACACTGTTTTCAAACGATCATTTTTTGTTTGTTCTTCAACCAAATTAGAACCGGTTTCTTCCAATTCAACTTTAAAACCCAAATCCTCGGCAATAATGGCGGCGGTAGTAAAATCTATTCGTTCATTAAGATTCGTCAAAATACCATTCTTCATCAATTCGGCCATCACTTTGACAACCGGCAAATTCATTCTTTCGGCGAGATCTTTCACGATCAAAACATTCGGGATTTTTAATTCCTTAACAACCTTTTCACTTCCTTCCTTATCATCGCCGAATTTAATTTCCTTCACTTGTTGTTCGCTTGCCTCTTCGCGCTTCTTGCGTCTTTCCGCTTCCACTGCAATAATAATTTTTTCCACCAAGTTCCGGTCAATCTTAATGGCCTTTCTGCCAATATCAAAACCGATCTCCGGCAATTTATCCAAAAGTTCTTTGGTGGTCATTTTCAGTTGGCGCGCGAGTTCGGTTACATTCATGATGTTTTTAAAATAAAAATTAACTTTAATAGTTTAAACATTACTAAAAATCTCAAAAAAAGTCAATTAAACCCGTTTGTTGGTTGATCAGTTTATTAGTGATTAGTGGCCATTTTTTAACGAGAAAAAAACACAAAAGTAACACGAATGGCGCACAAATGGCGCACAAATGAATTTCCGTATTTCTTCGTGTCCTATTCGTGAATATTCGTGGACTGTTCGCGCTTATTTGTGTCCTATTCGTAAATCTTTAATATTTTTAAACAAGATCGGAAGCGGGAAATCTAGTGCCTCTTTTTAAATAATTGATTTCCAAATCTTTTAAAGCGAATAAATCGCTGAAATATTTAACAATGATTTCTTTGTCCATCTCGCTTTGACAGGTATAAACATCAATACTGACAAACCGCCTTTTAGGAAAAGTGTGACAGCTGATGTGGCTTTCCGCGATAATCACAAAACCTGAATAACCGCCGGAATCTTTAGGATTGCCACCCGGAGCTTTTAACACTACCGGTTCCAATAATTTATGCATCTTCAACTTGTCCGGCAATTCGTTTAAAGCTCGATAAACCAATTCCCGGTCATTTAACTTGTTAGGATCGCCCTGATAGCCATCAATAGTTAAATGGACCCCAAAATTGATCGTTTGCTCCATATTTTTTGCCTTTTGTTAATTTTATTAATTTGATAAAAAAATACAATTATTAATTTAGCAAGAAATTTAAAAATGAGCAATACCTGAAAAATTGCCTAAAAATACGTTTTATAACTCAAACGCGCTCTCCTTGACTGATTTTACTATAGCGTGTAAAATCAAGAGTTGATAATTTTTATGATTAACCAGCAATTAAACGGACAAATCAGGGATTTAACGGGAAAAGCCCAAAAAATCCTGATAACTACAAAAAAACAGGCCTCAATTGACGGTTTAGCCGGAAGTTTAGGGTTATTTTTGGCAATCAAAAAACTGGGAAAGGCGGTTGATTTGATTATTGACGATTTTAATTGTCCGGAAAATTTATCATTTTTACCGAACGTCCAAGAAATAAAAACCGAAGCCAAACGGCTGAAAAAAGTCACCATCTCTTTGGATATTTCTCAAAACGGTTTGGAGTCGTTGTATTATGATATTCAAAACGGTTTTTTGCGTGTTCATCTTACGCCAAAACAAGGCGTGATCAATCCGGATTCTTTGGCAATGGAAACCAGCGAATTCGCTTATGATCTGATTATTACCGTTGATTGTCCGGAAATAGAATCGTTGGGAAAATTGTATGACCAACATCGCGATCTTTTTTACCAAACACCAGTCATCAATATTGATCACTCCATGGAAAATGAACAATACGGCCATTTGAATTTAATTGATTTAACGGCGGTTGCCGGATCTGAAATAATTTTTAATTTGTTAAAAAATTGGCCGGAGCAACTTTTGGATAAAGAAATCGCCAGCTGTCTTTTGATCGGTCTGATTGTCAAAACCAAAAGCTGTACAACTGCC
>Ga0172370_10009032_pt1 | contig 11772 bp, 14 predicted proteins | sample LakKiv5m_FD_114538 | JGI IMG/M metagenome (GOLD analysis project Ga0172370, IMG submission 114538) | Freshwater microbial communities from Kabuno Bay, South-Kivu, Congo - kab_022012_11.5m | ecosystem: Environmental > Aquatic > Freshwater > Lake | place: Democratic Republic of the Congo...
CACACAAAACCCTACTCTCCATCCTGCCATTGAATAGCTCTTTGTAAGAGAGAAAAATTCCACTCCAATATCCTTTGCTCCCGGAACCTGCAAAAAGCTCGGAGCCTTGTAATCGTCAAATACCAGGTCGGCATAAGCAAAATCGTGGATTACAATTATGCTATTCTCTTTTGCGAAATCCACAATCTTTTTGAAAAAAACGAGACCCTCAACAACCTGTGTGGTCGGGTTATGAGGGAAGTTGATAATAAGCATCTTCGGTCTCGGCCAGGTTTTTTTGAAGGTCTTTTCCATCTCTTCAAAAAAATCTATTCCCGGACCGATAGGAATGCTCGTAATCTCACCTCCGGCAATTATAACGCTATAGGGATGTATGGGATATGCAGGGGTCGGCGTCATAACAACATCTCCGGGCTGTATGGTTGCAAGGGCCAGGTGCGAAAGCCCTTCTTTTGAGCCGATAGTAACAACCGCTTCGCTTTCAGGGTCCAGGTCAACATCAAACCTGCGTTTGTACCATTCGCATATTGCCATCCTCAATTGCGTAATTCCCTTTGACGCGGAATACCTGTGATTCTTCGGATTACCGGCGGCCTCGCAGAGTTTATCTATCACGTGCTTCGGCGCGGGCATGTCAGGGTTTCCCATGCCAAGGTCAATAATATCCTCGCCTTTTTTCCGCGCCTCCATCTTAAGAGAATTGACTATCGCAAAAACATAAGGCGGAAGCCTTCTTATCCTGTTAAATTCAAACATTTATTCCTCCAGTGCATCGGTAAATCGGTGAATTGGTGAATCGGAAATTCATTTTAGCCCATTCACCTATTAACCTATTCACCCATTGACCAAGTTATTATACATTTCTTCTGCATTCATTGAACTTCTTACGAGCGGCGCAGATGCAACGTATTTAAATCCCATATTAAGACCTATCTCTTTATACTCATTAAAAATCTCCGGCATTATATACTCGCTGACAGGCAGATTTTTTTTTGACGGCCTCAGGTATTGCCCGATCGTCACGCTTTCACAGCCCGCAGCCTTTATGTCTTTCAATACGCTTACGATTTCGTCAAAAGTTTCGCCGAGCCCTACCATCAACCCTGATTTAATGGTAATATCAGGCGCAATCTTTTTTGCGTTTCGCAAAACGATTAAAGACCTTTCATAATTTGCCTGCGGCCTTACATGCGAATAAAGCCTCGGCACGGTTTCTATATTGTGATTATAGACATCCGGCAAAGAATCCAGAACCGTCTTCAGCGCGTTGCGATCTCCCTTGAAATCAGGAGTGAGCACCTCCACCCTTGCCTGCGGAAGATGCCTCTTTACAGCGCTGACCGTCTCTGCAAAATGCCCTGCTCCTCCGTCAGGCAGGTCATCTCGCGTGACTGATGTTATAACCGCGTATTTCAATCCCATATCTTTTGCCGCAAGCGCAACCCTTTCAGGTTCATTTCTATCAAGCGGCCCCGGGACAGAAGACTCAACAGAGCAGAATCCGCAGTTCCTTGTGCATACAGAGCCCATAATCATAAACGTAGCAGTAGGTTTTGAAAAACATTCGCCCTGATTCGGGCACCGCGCCTCCTCGCAGACGGTGGAAAGACCGCGGCTTCTTAATATCTGCTTCGTGCCGTGAGTTCCAACAGCGCTTTTAACTTTTATCCATTCCGGCAATCTCATGGTTATTAACTATAAAAGAAATACAAATAGTTTTTCAATTGAATTATTGCCCGAAGAAATAGAAAGTGATAATATTACTTTGTGATATTATCAGGATTGGACAGGATTGCATTAAAGATGCTCATAGGCGACAGGAGCAAGTATATCGCCGTAGTTGCCGGCATTACATTTTCCGTGTTTCTCATTGTTCAGATGGTTTCGGTATTTATCGGGATACTGAAAAGAACCACGGCAGATATACGAACAATCGGCGCTCCGGTTTGGGAACAGACCCGTCCCTAAAATACATTGACGATTTACAGCCTCTTTCAAGCACTGCGCTGAACAGCGTGCGAAGCGTGCCCGGTGTTGAGTGGGCCGTCCCGCTGTTTATCAGCAATCTTCGCGCGCGCCGTCATTCACGAGCCGCAGCTTCTTATATGCGACGAGCCGACCGCGGCCCTTGATACTGAAACAGGCAGTCATGTAATGGAACTCATGCGGCAGCGCGCCCTTTCACCTGCCCGCTGTCTCATAGTCGTGACGCATGACGCGCGTATTATTCATTATGCCGACAGGATTGCTTATATTGTAGACGGGAAAATAACTAAAGTGATTTCCGGAGAAAGACGCATTGCTTTTTCTTGACGACAGCGCTCAGAAAGCAACTGGTGCCCGTTTAAATTCAGAGCTTACAGCCTCCCAGGCAGCGCGCAAACAGGCAGAGGCGTCTTTAGAAAACACAAAATTAGAATATCAGAGGAAAGAGGCCCTTTACAAAGAAGAACTTGTGACAAAACAGCAATACGACGACATTGTTGCCAGGGTCTCTATTGCGGAGGCGGAGACAAGAAAGATGAAGGCTCTCATTAAGGCCAATAACGCCGCGTTGACAGAGGCGCTTCAGCGCCTTTCATGGCATGTTGTCCGCGCGCCAAAGCCTGGCAGTATTCTTCAAATTAACGTGCGTGTCGGAGAATGGGTTGCGCCCGGACAGAGTATCGCCCCTATTCTCATGGGACGCACCGACCGTCTGCAAATAAGGGCAGATATTGATGAGGTGAATGCCGTTGAGGTGAAGTCAGGCGCAAAGGCAATAGCATATCTTCGCGGCTATACTGAAAAATATATCCCCCTGGAGTTTGTGCGGATTGATCCTTATATAGTCCCCAAGCGGCAGCTTACAGGCGATAACCGCGAACGGGTTGACGTCCGCGTATTGCAGGTGATTTATAGTTTTAAGCTTCCTGATTTTCCGGTTTATCCCGGCCAGCAGGTGGACGTTTTTATAGAATCAACGGCAAGGCTGAAGGAAAATAAAACACCCGTGAAATAAACGGACATGGTAAAATTTATTATGTTCCTGAAAATAAATTTTTTGTCGCACAGCGTATATTTCTGATGGGTTCTTTTTATATCCTTTTCGCCATATTCTTGTGGAGTTCTCTCGGCATTGTCGTAAGGCTCTCTGGGATAGATGTTCATGTTCTCATCTTTTACTCCGTTGTAACCGCAATCATCGTGCAGGGAATAATCCTCTCAGGCAAAAACTATAGAAAAGAGTTTCCTGAATTTAAACTGCTTAAATATCCCTTGATACTCGGGGCCGCCTCATTTGTAAATACCTTCACTTATTTCTACGCCTTTAAGCGCACTACAATAGCAAATGCAGTGCTCACGCATTACACCGCGCCTGTAATCGTGGCGTTTCTTGCGCCTGTATTTTTGAGAGAAAGAATAACCAGGGCGATTATTATTTCTATAGTCATAGCATCCGCAGGGCTTCTGGTAATGCTTAACGGATTTTCATTTAGGGCCGGCGAGGCCGCCGGAATAACAGCCGGGCTTATATCAGGGTTTGCCTATGCAGCAGTAGTTATCTTTATCAGGATTTACACTCACAGCTTTAATCCTGTTGTTCTTGCTTTTTTCTCAAATTCGGTCATTGCTATAATTCTTGCGCCCTTTGTCCGGGAATTTCCGGCAAACGCACTCTGGAGTTTTATACTGATGGGAATCGTCCATTCCACAATCGCCCCGATTTTATACTTTAAAGGGCTTCGCACCGTCACGGCAAGCAGGACCTCTGTTCTTGGGTATCTGGAGCCTGTTGCAGCTATAGTCTTCGGAGTAATATTTCTGAATGAAGTCCCGGGCAAAGGCGCAATAATCGGCGGGGTGCTGATAATTCTTTCCGGTTATTTGACGCTCAAAACAGGAAAACAGGCCTATCCATCGCAGTCTGAATGATTGGTGGAGGCGGCGGGAATTGAACCCGCGTCCGAAAGCGCTACTCTCAGGTTTCTACATGCTTGTTTTGCCTATTTAATCTCGGATAATGAACCGCCGGCAAACGGGCTGAAGCATCATCCCATCTCCCTTTATCTTATCTCGGGTTCGGGAGAAACACCCAAGACCAGCCTGCTTCCTTCGCTGCATCCAAAACACAGGCAATCTCAGAGCAGCGTGCCGCTTTTAATTAAGCAGCAAGAGCCAGTTCGTTGTTGGCGTTTGTGTTTTTCTCCATCTTTTAACGTGGTGATGGAGCCACGACATGCCGCCTAAGCCTCGCAACCCCCGTCGAGCCCTTTCGCCCCCGGTTGAACAGCTTAAACTGTTTAAACGGTTTGAACTGTTATTTGTATAATAACATATTTACCTGCTTCTCAGCGCCCTTTCTATTTCTCTGTCAGCCTCTCTTTTCTTGATGGATTCTCTTTTTTCATACTGCTTCTTGCCCTTTGCAAGCCCTATCTCAACCTTTGCAAAAGAACCCTTGAAATATATCTTCAAAGGGATTAGGGAATAGCCTTTTTGGGCAACCTGCCCTTTTAACCTCTCTATCTCTTTTCTATGAAGGAGGAGCTTCCTTGTTCTTAACGGTTCCTGATTTGTAATATTGCCGTGGCTATAGGGACTGATATGGCAATTAATGAGCAGCGCCTCGCTGTCTTTAACAAGCACATAGCTGTCTTTGAGATTGCCCTTCCCCTCCCTCAAGGACTTTACCTCTGTTCCCAGGAGGGCAATGCCGGCCTCAAGCTTTTCTTCTATATGATAATCGTGAAAGGCCTTTCTGTTCTGGCAGACTATATTCATTGACTATGATAACATTCCGAATCAAGGAACTTCTATCTGCCTGTGGGCATGTTTCCGATGCTATACAATGCCTCCTTCGCCGTGCAGATAGCCTATAACCTGCTCGTTAGGTTTTGGCAGTCCGGCGATCTTCCAGGCCTTAAGCGGGTCTATGAACTGGACATTCACGCAGTCTTTTGGCTGGTGGACATTCTTGCATATCCCGTTGAGAATAGGGAAGAAATTATATTTTTTATAGTATTCCCTCATGAACCTTATTATGTCCATCCTGTCTTTTGTGAGTTCCTCCACTCCCTCCTTCTCAGCCAGAGCGCATGCTACGTCTTCGCTCCAGTCGTTTACGTTCATGAGATACCCTTCGTCATCAAGCGTTACCGCCTTTCCTTTAGAATTAATCGTCTGCATGGCATCCTCCTTTTAATTTTAACTTTATATTTTCCCCTATGCGGTCTGTCCTTTGCGCCCCGGACGCACATAAACAAGATTGATGCTCTTTTTGTTTCTTAATTCTCCGGATGGAAGCTTCAGGCTGCCTAAGGGAATCTGCGCAATGAATTCCGGCTTAAACGGATCTGAGACGTCAAAGGCGCTTGCAACTGTCTGACCTTCATTCGCAGTTCCGGGCAGTTCGTCCTGCTCATGTGATACATAAAGCAGCTTATTTGCAGGATCAGTCCATAAGCCATGCGCCTCTCTGCCGTATGAAAAAAAGCTTCCCACTACCTTTCGCTGTCCGTTAGGGGCGCTCTTGTCTATTATATATATCCGGCTTGAGGCCGCGCCGCGGGGTCCTCCGTCATCCACACGCGCAAGGCTTACATAAACAACCTTGCCGTTTTTGTTCTCCACAAACTCCAGGTGGTTCGGCCTTGCAAGATTGCCTAATAAAATACTGTCCAGCAGATTAAACGGCTCTGTTGTAGAGCGCGCAGAAACAACATCCGATAATTTGTGCGAAAGCCATATCTCTTTTCCATCCGGAGACGTCTTAAGAAAAGGTGTAAAGCCTGCCTGGTCCTGCTGGCTTATGTCAATGGTAACAAGACGCTTGGGATTAGAGTATCCTGATTTGTTCTGATTAACTTTAATAATATCCAGCTTCGGCTCTTTCTGGCTTGCAATAAACGCAAGAGTCCCTTCTGAATTAAACCATACTTGCGCCGGGCCGTTAATCGTGTCTATAAACTGCCTGATTGCCTTAGTTGCTGCTCCGCTTGCCTGTTTTATTGCCGGTTCAACATCAAGTATTGCTATCCTGTCTTCTCCGCGAAGCGCAACCCACAACTCCTTACCGTTTCTGCTGAACGTCGGCTCATGCGGCTCTCTGCCGACAAGAATTCCGCTTGAGATTCTTTCCGGATTTGTCGTAGGAGACGCAAATGGATTCAGGACATTCCCTATAACCTTTTTTTTCACCGTGTCAATCAGATAAACATTGCTTGAGCCCCTGCCGCTTGTTGCAAGTATCTTGCCGTCAGGCGAAGGCACCACGCCGTGAGCGTCAATGCATCCGTGATACAGAGGCTTATGTATCATCGCTGCATGAGTCGGCATCACACCGCCGGTAACAAATCTGAACGGCGGTCGCGGGTCTTCGTCAAAGCTCGTAAGGTTAATAGTGGTTTCTACCGTATTGCTCTTTGGATCTATAACGCTTATGGTATTGGAATCCTCGTTGGCAATAAAAACCCTGTCAGCGGAATCTATATTATAGGAATCAGCGGCTTCCGCTGCCCGCGGCCAGATTTGAAATTGCGCTGCAACCGCTACAGCGCCTAGGAGTTTTAAAAAATCCCTTCTTGATTTTTCATATCCATCCATAGCGCCTCCTGCTCGTCTTTATCCTATTTCTTCACTGCTCCGGTGAACACATAATCATTGTCTTTCTTTGCGCTGTGACAGTCTATGCAGGCCTTTACTTTGCCTGCGGCTGCTGCCGTGCCGTCCGGATTATATTTAACCCAAAACCAGTCGCCTGCAGCAGGATTGTATCCCTTTATCTTATACATAACCGTAAGCGCAACAAACTTCTTATCCACAGTATAATTCTCTTTGGCGATAATTGAACCGTCTTCCATGCCCTTTTTCTTCTTAATTGAGTGGTAAGCGGTGTTATTTACGAAGGTAGTCAGCAACGAACCGTGAGGCTCTGTGCCTTTGTATAATTTCCCTTTTTTGGGCCACAGCTCCCACGCCCTGTATGGATCATACTTAACCAGATATTCGTTAAGCTTTTCCGCATCAGGCCCGGGCACTACAATCTGCGTCTCCGAGGGGATAATATCATGGATTGCATATGATGCAACCGCAAAAGAAAAAATAATAGCAGGCAGCATTGTTAAAAGATAAATTTTTTTCATAACATATCCTCCTTTTGTTATTTTTTGAAATAGCCCAGCCTCTCCATTTCTGCGAAGGCCCAGTCATCCGCAAGAAGCTCGTCGTTTCCCACCTCAGGAAGGCTTGTTGCGTATTCGCTTAAAAAGAGATATGCAAGTTTTTTCTGGATTGAATTGAGCATATCCGCCCTATCAAACGCCACATTTTTAATCTGACTTCTCACCCTAAGCGCATTTATCCTTTCATCTATAACCTCATCTGATGCCGTTTCCTTGATAAGCATCTTACAGCCTAACGGCGTTTTCAAGACAAGTTTCAGCGGCCTGTTGGAATCTGTTTCAGGAATATTGTTTTGCCTGCACCACTCAGCTATATCATCAACAAAGACAATATCCTCCTGAAACAGGCAATACTGCTCCATCAAATATCTGAAGAGCTCAAAATAATCTTTTGTATTCACCTGAACCCTCTCTGCACCTGTCTTATGCGGTTTGCGAGTTCTCTCAAGGCCTCGGCAACAGTCATACCCTTTCTCATCAGCCTTTTAATATACGATACCTTTGCCAGTTCGCTTATTATCTTTTCCGTAGATTTATCCGTCAGACAAACGTTTTGCCCGGTTTTAATCTGCTGTGTAATACAGCTTTCTATCTGCTCGGGTGTAAATTTCTTTGCAAGCTCTTTTATATCTTTTATATCGGCAACCATAATGCAACATCACGACAATAGCTTATTCATTTAATTTTCGGCGCATCATTCCACTTAAGGTCAGACGGCGTTACCATAATATCGCCTGTCTTTTTCTCTTCTGCCTGCGCAAGAAACGCAAAAATCAGAGAGATTGCAAACATAATCATAAGCGCTTTTTTAGTCTTTATTGCAGATGACTCCTTTCGCTTAATAACCTATTTCAGTCTTGCTTCCGCTGCCTTCCAGTCAATATTTTTAAAGAAAGCTTCTATGTAGTCAGCTCTCTTAAGCCCGTAGTCCAGCATAAAGGCATGTTCAAACACATCCATGATGAGAATCAGGCTGCATCCGGCAGGATGGGATACGTCATGCTCATTAATCCAGAAATTAATAAGCCTTCCGCTCAGGTTGTCCTGATACAATGCCGTCCAGCCGATGCCTCTCATTGCGCCTGTTGCCTTAAAGTCCTTTTCCCACGCCTCGTAGCTTCCGAAGCCTTCTGCGAGTTTTTTTGCAAGTTTGCCTCCTTTGTCAATTCCGCCCTTTCCGCCGAGATTTTCAAAGTAATACTCATGAAGCCTCATCCCGTTGAATTCCCAGCCGAGTCTCCGCTTTAGTTCTGCAAATTCAGGCGTGCCGGTTTTTCCGTCCTTAAGCATCTGGTCCAGTGCATCCAGCACTTTGTTTGTATTCGTAACATACCCCTGATAAAGTGTGAAATGGTTCTTCAGCAGCGTCTCGCTGAACCCCCCCATGCCTATAAGTTTTGCGTAATCTTTAGCTGCGTACGGCATAATCTTTACCTCCTTTTTCTTATGGGCTGAAGCAACATCCGTAAAGCCTGACAAAAATGCTGCTGCGCCGAAAAATGAAATTTTTAAAAAATCTCTGCGCCCGATAAACATCTTCTTTAAACAAATGCTATCAAAACCTGAATGAATGTCAAGTGATTGCCTTGCATCTAAATTTGTTCAAAGCAAGGTTAGTGCCAGAGGAACTTCTTTGAAATCAAGGGGTTAAAATGAAAGGATAAGGCGCATTCTGAAAAACTGCTCGCTTTGAACTGTCTATTCTGGGCTGTTATAAAGTTAAGGCAATGTATGCCTTTAACTTTTTCTGCTGTATTTATGCACGGCCTCAACTGCTGCAATGGCGTTTTTCACAGGAGTTTCAGGAAGAATGCCGTGTCCAAGATTGAATATATGCCCTTTTGCGTCTTCGGTTTTTAATAATATGCCCTGAACTTTTTTCTCAAGCTCCTGCTCAGGCAAAAAAAGCGCACACGGATCAAGGTTGCCCTGAACAGCAGCCTTTTGTCCGATTTTCTTCACGGCCTCAGCCATGTCAATTCTCCAGTCAACTCCAATGACATCCGCGCCCGATTTTTTAACGTCCTTGATGATTCCGGCGCAGTTGTTTGCAAAATATATTACAGGAGTGTCAGGATAAAGTTTTTTAAGTGATGTCACAATCTTTTTAACATACGGAAGCGCAAACTCCTTGTAGTCATCAGGAGCAAGAACGCCAGCCCATGAATCAAAAATCTGCACAGCCTGCGCGCCTGCGATTATCTGGCTTAAAAGGTATGAAATAACTGCGCTTACAATCTTTTTCATAAGTTTTGAGTAGAGTTCCGGAGACTGAAACATAATCTTTTTTGTATTCAGAAAATTCTTTGAACTTCCGCCTTCAATCATATAAGTGGCAAGAGTAAAAGGAGCCCCTGAAAACCCGATTAGAGGAACCTTTTTCTCAAGCTCTTTCCTTAGAATCTTTATCGTATCCATCACAAACGGCACATCCTCCTCGGGGGTCAGCTTCTTAAGCCTTGCAACAGAGGCGTCATCACGTATCGGGTTGTATAAAACAGGTCCTTTTAATTCCGAGAATTCAAGCTTCATGCCCATTGCCTCAACGGGAATAAGGATGTCCGAGAAAAGGATTGCCGCATCAACGCCGAGAATATCAACAGGCTGAATTGTCACCTCTGCGGCAAGTTCAGGCGTTTTGCAGAGCGTAAGAAAATCAACTTTTGCTCTGACCCGCTGATATTCAGGAAGGTATCTTCCCGCCTGCCGCATAAACCAGACAGGGGTGTAATCAATTTTTTCGCCTCTGCATGCCTTTAAAAAAGTATCATTCATAAAACCTCCGTTAAAAAGTATCAGAGCGTCAGAGTGTCATAGTGTCAGAGTTTTTAATACTTTGACCCTTTGACTCTTTGACACTTATTTTATTGCTTTCTTTCTAAGTTTTACCGGTGTGTATCCGCAGAAGGGTTCTTCTTCAAGATAATCGCCGTGAATGGAATACGCCCTGGCCCTGCATCCGCCGCAGACTGTTATGTATTCGCAAGAACCGCATCTGCCTTTATAGCTCTTAAAATCGCGCAGCTCTTTAAAAAGCTCCGAGTTCTCCCATATATCCTTAAATGACTGCTGCCTGACATTTCCCGCGGGTTTCGGAAAATAGCTGCAAGGCAGCACATTGCCGTCAACATCAATCAGGCATATAAGCTGTCCGGCGATGCACCCTTTAGCCCCGCCCGTTGAAAATTTCAGAGTCCTTTTTTCAAACTTAGCGCCCTCTTCCTTTGATTTTTGCAGAACCACCCTGTAATAATGAGGAGCGCAGGTCGGCCTTACAAGCATATCCTTTTCGCCTTTTTCCATCTGATAGTGCCAGTCAAGTATCTCTTCGTAATCCTCTTTTGAGATAAGCTCGCTCATTATCTCCTCGCCCCTTCCTGTGGGCACTATCATGAACATATACCAGGCCGTTGCGCCGAGTTCTTTGGCGAGTTTATAGACCTTCGGTATGTCTTCCTGATTTCTTTTTGTGAATGAAGAATTAATGATAAATTCTATGCCATGCTGTTTGAAAAGCCGGGCCGCATTGATAGTTCCTGCAAACGCGCCCTTCTGGCTTCTAAAATCGTCATGTATTTCCGCTGTAGAGCCATCAAGGCTGAGCGAGACAATCCTGAGGCCTGAATCCTTTATCTTTCCGCAAATCTCTTCATTAACCAGAGTGCCGTTTGTGGCAAGGCACATACGCAGCCCTTTGTCAGTTCCGTATCTTGCGATTTCAAAAACATCCTGCCTTACCAGAGGCTCTCCGCCTGAAAGCACAACAACCGGCTTTGCGTAGCTCACAATGTCGTCAATTATTCTGAAGGCCTCTGATGTTGGAAAATCAGGATGCCCCTTTATCTCCATCTCTGAAGACGAGCGGCAATGAACACAGCGCAGGTTGCATCTCCGCGTTATTTCCCAGGCTATCCACTTAGGCGCAAATTCCATAGATGGATATTATAGCTTAAATATTGTAACAGCGGCAAAGCAGGGATGAATCTATCTTCGGCCTTGCAGAATGTTTATTCCTCCGCTGATTTTAAAATATCAGCAACTATATCTTCTGCAACTCTAAATTTCTTCTCTTTCAATTCAGAAATCAAAGGCTTAATGCTTTTCAAAAAACCCTGACGCTTTGCCGCGAGAAGGACACCCATTAAGCCCATAACTTCAAAGCCAGCAAGAACAGCCGCCTTACGCGCCTTTTCTTCATCAATAAGCACTAAGTCAGCATTGAGCTCTTTTGAAAGAGCGAGAACCTCTGCTTCGCCTCTATCAAGATTCCCAAGCAAAAGCGCTACTTCTTTGACATCATTGGGAGATTTCCGTTCAAGATAGGATGCCCTTTTAATATCAGATGCGCCAACCTTTTGTGTCTGCGTAAGTTCGTCAAAAACAGCCTCTGGAATATAAACTTTTGAGAAGAGTTTTTTGAGTAGGTCAAGCTTGTCAATTTTGGCAAGGCCAATAAGAATAGTTGAGTTGCTTACAACGATCAACCCCTTGGCCTCTTGGAAAGCCTCTCGGCAGTTTTAATTTCTCTCTTTAATTCATCCTTATCGTAAGAGATTACAGGAACACCGTTTTCCCCAAGCAGACCAACAAACTCCCATTTGTTTAGACC
>Ga0172370_10009033_pt1 | contig 11772 bp, 9 predicted proteins | sample LakKiv5m_FD_114538 | JGI IMG/M metagenome (GOLD analysis project Ga0172370, IMG submission 114538) | Freshwater microbial communities from Kabuno Bay, South-Kivu, Congo - kab_022012_11.5m | ecosystem: Environmental > Aquatic > Freshwater > Lake | place: Democratic Republic of the Congo...
ATGCTCTGCTCGTCGCCGATGTCGGCGTAGATCTGCTCGAAGACCGACAATTTCGAGCCTTCGGCGGCCGGGATCGCCAGGCCGGCTTGCGCCATCAAGGTCAGCAGCCCGGTCGTCTTCAGCGTGACGGTCTTGCCGCCCGTGTTCGGCCCAGTGACGACCAGGACGAAGTAGTCGTCGTCCAGGTAAATATCCACCGGGACAACCGTCAGGGGATCGAGCAGCGGGTGGCGCGCCTGCATCAGGCGGATCGTACTGCCGGGATGGGTTGTGGCGTATTGCGTCCCAAAGGCAGGCTGCGCGCTGTTGCGTGTTGCGTTTTCTTCGTCCGAACTCGCACTGGATTCGCTGATTCGCCGTCTTGCTGATTTGCTGATTTGCTGATCCGTTGGACTGATCGCGACCAACTCCGGCTCAACCGCGCGCAATTCGTTGGCGAAGCGCGCCTTGGCGAAGATCAGGTCGAGGTCGCCCAACGCTTCGACGGTGCGGCCGATGGGGCCGGCCTCCCCCGCGATCATCTCGGTCAGGCGGAGGAGGATGCGACGGATTTCCTCTTCCTCGGCCAGTTGCGCCTCGCGGAAGCGGTTGTTCAGCTCGACCACGGCCAGCGGCTCGATGAACAAAGTGGCGCCGCTGCCCGACTGGTCGTGCACCAGGCCGGGGATGCGCCCCTTGAATTCGGAACGGAGGGGGATCACGTAGCGGCCCTGCCGTTGGGTGACGATGGCTTCCTGGAGATAGGGCGCGTTGGCGGCCGTGCCGACGATGCGTTGCAGCCGCTCCATCAGCCGGGCGTGCGCCTCGCGCAGCTCGCGGCGGATGCGCCCCAGCGCATCGCTGGCGCTGTCCAGCACCTCGCCCCGCTCATCAATGCAGCGGCCGATCTCGTCAATGATGGCCGCGGGCGCGTCGAACCGCGCCGCAACATCGGCGATGCGCGGGAAGCGATCGGCGATGCGGCTGATGGTGCGATTCAAGGCCCGTGCACGTTGCAGCGTGTAGCGCACGCCCAGGAGGTCGGTGGTCAGCAGCGGGCTGCCGCGCAGCGCCTGTTCGAGCAGCGGCCGCAGATCGTGCACCGCGCCCAGGTAGATGTCGCTCTTTTCGTCGAGCAGCCGCCGGCCCTCGCTCGTCTCGGCCTGCCACTCGCGCGCCAGGCGAAGGTCATCGGTCGGTCGCAGCGCCATCACGCGCTCCTGGCCGACCGAAAACGAGGTGAAATGCAGCAGTCTGTCGAGGATTTTATCGAATTCGAGCAGACGAACGGTTCTTTCGTGCATAGTTGTAGTATAGCACAGGGTACAATGCGCATAAAATCAGCAAGCCACTGCACGGAACCGCCCCCTGAGCCTGCCGAAGGGCGACGCGCCTAGCGTTCGACGTAGGTTGGCACGCCCCCTGAGCTTGTCGAAGGGCGGCGCTTCGACAGGCCCTTCGGCACGCTCAGGACACCGCTCAGCGCCCGTGGTGACGGAACCGCCCCCTGAGCTTGTCGAAGGGCGGTGCGTGCCGCAGGGCGGCGCTTCGACAGGCCCTTCGGCACGCTCAGGACACCGCTCAGCGCCCGTGGCCGGGGACTCGCGAACGATTTGACGAGAACAAGATCGGAGGGTATAGTGCGTTTGGACCGGACAAGAGAGGTAAAATGGATCAGATCATCGAATTGACCCTGGACGCCATTGCGCACGGCGGCGAGGCGCTTGGCCGGCACGCGGGCCAAGTGGTCTTCGTGCCTTATGCGATCCCCGGCGAGCGCGTGCGCGTCGAGATCGTGGAGACGAAGGAACGCTGGGCGCGCGGCCGGCTGCTGGAGGTTCTGCGCCCCAGCCCCGACCGGGTCGAGCCGCCCTGCCCGCACTTCGGGCCGGATGGCTGCGGCGGCTGCCAGTGGCAACACATCGCCTACGAGCGCCAGGCCGAGCTGAAGGGTGAGATCGTGGCCGATCAACTGCGGCGGCTGGGCCATCTCGTTGCGCCGAACGTGGCTGATGTCGTCGCCCTGGCCGATGACGATGGCCTGCTCGACTTCGGCTACCGCAACCATGTGCAGTTCGCGCTGAGCGCCGAGGGCCGGCCGGGCTTCCGCCGCGCTGCCAGCCACGAAGTCCTCGCAATTGACCGGTGCCTGCTCCTCGCGCCGCGGCTCGACGGACTGCACGCGGCGCTCGATCTCGCCTGGCCGGAGCTGAACGGGATCACCCTGCGGGCGGCCGTGCACACCGATCAGGCATTGCTCCTGATGGAGACCGCCGGCGCGGAATTACCCGAGCTCGAGCTGGATCTTCCGGCCGCTTGCGCGGTGGAGACGCCCGCCGGCGTGCAGGCGCTCGTCGGCGAGCCGTGGATCGAAGAGATCATCGCAGAGCAGCGCTACCGGATTTCGGCCCAGAGCTTCTTCCAGGTCAACACAGCCGGCGCGGAGGCGCTCGTCGAGATCGTCCGCGCCTACGCCGACGTGCAGCCCGGCGATGTTGTGCTGGATGCCTATTGCGGCGTCGGCCTCTTTGCGCTGGCGTTGGCCGGCGTCGCGGCCGAGGTGATCGGGATCGAGTCGTCGCCGTCGGCGTGCGACGATTTCGAGCACAACGCCGCCGACCTGGCGAACGTCAGCCTGCACGAGGGCGCGGTGGATGCAGTGTTGCCCGCGCTGCGCGGCCAGGAGCAGCGCGTGGATGTTGTGGTGCTGGATCCGCCGCGGGCCGGCGCGGGCGAAGCGGTGATCCGCGAGCTGGCCGCGCTTGCGCCCCGGCGCATCGTCTACGTCTCGTGCGACCCGGCCACGCTCGCCCGCGACAGCGTCCACCTGGCCGCGGCCGGCTACCGTCTGGTCGAAGCGCAGCCGGTGGACATGTTTCCGCAGACGTATCATGTGGAAACGGTCGCGTTGTGGGCGAAGTAATGTGAAAGTTACTGCGCTATTCTCTCCCCAAGCTGGCGTTCATGCCAAAAATCTTCGACCAGATCGTAAGCCGCCGTCAGTGTGTGGGCGCTGAGCTTGAGAGCTTCGGCCAAGGCGGCATAGGACGCAGACCACGATGCGGGAGGCAATGGCAATGAGGCCGGGACTGGATGGGTGTTTCGGGAGGCAAACGTCGTTTCAACCGCTGTTCTCAGGTCCCCCGAAGACAACAGGTCGGCGTCTATAAGTAAGACCATGTCAACCAGGTCCTTCACGCGCGTGTTGTCCCGATCTCGCCATGGAAACGTGTAGGCGTAGACTTTCTCAGCGAATTGCTGCACCAACGGATAGACAGCAATCCGCGCTGGCGAGATGTCCGCGAAGGCGAGCAGGGCGCTGCCCGTGATCCACTCGAATGGAGCGGTAACCGGATCGCCAAAGCCGATATCGAGATGGAACCGGGCGAACACACGCCCCGCCAGACGCGCCTCAACCGGACACCGAAAACCGCCGCCGGGCGCGCCAGTCAACTCGGTCTTGGGTTGATGGATGAAGAACTGAAAGCTATCGTTGAGATCGCGCTCGGCCATCTCCTGCAAGTATTCGAATACGCTGGCGCGAAGCACATCTGGCCCACCAACAGCGACAGCCTGGGGTATACGCGCTGGATCGGGGATTGAAAAATCCAGATCAACCGTAGATCGAGCACGATCGGGCAAACGCAACTCCAGCGAATAGCCGCCCTTGAGTAGCCACGGGGGATGCTCATGGGCGAAAAGCCGGGCCAACAGTCGTTCGAAAGCCACCCGCCGCCGCAATCGCTGTAAATCAAGGCCCTGTGCTTGCGATAGCGCGGCCAGCCGGGTTTCGAGCGCGACCCGAAAAGCCTGCGGCGTCTGATACGGCCCGATCATGGCGTCACCTGCTTTGCCAGCGCGGCCGCCAGCGCCTGATCGAGACGGTCACGCGCCACGAGCGCGCAGGAAACCGTCATAAGCGCCTGGCGCCGGACAAGGCCGCGCGACAAAGCGTCAAGGACCGCCCGGTCAAGGTGCTCCTGGCTGAGGGCGCTCTCGGCCGCGTCCACGAGGGTGCGCAGGGGGGTAGTGACCCGGAATCCGGCGCGCTGCTCGCTGTCAACAAGGGAAAGAGTAGCCCGGTGCAAGACGCAGCCCGCCGGCACCCGTTTACGAAATCCCGGCGGCACGGTCAGATGCGTCTCAGCGGGCATGACATCGCTCAAGTCGTAGACGGTGAGCGCCGTTTCGTGCGAAATCACAGCCTGGGGGATCCCTTGCTGATTGCGGCTCCAGAGCGACCAACGGATCAAATCCTCGCGTTCGCCGGATGGGTAATCGCGCAGGCGGAACAGGCCGCGCCCCACCTGCACCCACGCGCCGCTCTGCCGGTGGAAGTGTTGCTGGCTGTAGGCGTAGCCGACTTTGAGCGCCTGATCCGCGGTGAAATAGCCGCCCTGCGAATCGGCGATCTCGTAGAGTGCGCGCCGGTTGAATTGAGAATCATGCCACACAGTACAAAATCCTTATAGAAACTATAAGGATTTTACGTCTGATAACTGCTTGTGTCAAGTGCGATGCAGCCAAACGCGGGTCGCGGCCTTCGTTCATGGCGCTCCGCCGCGACGCACGAACAGCAGAAAGACTCGCAGCGGCCGTTCGCCTGCGCTGACCAGCAGGCTGAGCGGCGACTCGCCGCCACCGCGCAGATGGTCACATCCACGTAGCCGGGTGCTGTACATCAGTTCCGCCCTCTTACCGAGGTGTACCAACGCACTACCCTATTTTGCCCTCTCACCCCAACTGTGGTATACTCTGTTCCGTAACAAGCTGGGACATGCGCCCCGGTATTCCAGCGATGTCTCGGTCAAGAAAGCGAAAGGAGTTCGGATACCAATGGCTCTCACAAAGGCACAGAAGGACGCCATCATTCAGGAATACCATGTTCATCTCAATGACACGGGTTCGCCTGAGGTGCAGGTGGCGATCTTGACGAATCGGATCAATGCCCTGATCGAGCATCTGAAGCTGTACAAGAACGATCACCATTCGCGCCGCGGCCTGCTGAAGCTGGTCGGCCAGCGCCGGCGCCATCTAGCGTACCTGAGCGGCAAGGACCCCCAGCGCTATCAAGAGTTGATTTCACGACTCGGTCTGCGCAAGTAAGGGTTCAATCGCCGGCAACCGGGGCCTGGCGTTGCGCACCTTGTCGGGTCCCATGTAAGAAGGTAACATGACGAGTAGATGCGCCGTTGGCGCATCTACTCGTTTGGTATTGGGAGGAAGAGCGATCCCAGAGGCACAGGAATTGGGGAGTGGATCCAAACGAAACAACGTTTGGATCCACTCCCCAGCTCCTGACCTCTGGATGTTTTACATTCCGCGCCATGTGCTGGCGCGCGAATCATCCAACCTGCAAGTGCAGGAGAGAGTACAGGACAAATCATGCAAAAGTTCACTTATGCCGCGAAAATCGGCGGTAACACTATCACCATCGAAACGGGAACCCTGGCAAAACTGGCCGGCGGCGCAGTGACCGTGCGTTCCGGCGATTCGGTCATCCTCGCCACGGCCTGCGGCGCCAAGCCGCGCGAGGGCGTTGACTTTTTCCCGTTGAGCGTGGACTACGAAGAGCGCCTCTACGCCGCCGGCCGCATCCCCGGCAGCTTTCAGCGCCGTGAAGGGCGACAATCGGATCAGGCGATCTTGATTTCCCGGCTGGTGGATCGGCCGCTGCGGCCCCTGTTCCCCAAGGGGATGATGAACGAAGTGCAGGTGATCGTCACCGCCCTCGCCCGCGATCCCGATGTTCACCTGGACATCCTGAGCGTGATCGGCGCCAGCGCGGCCGTGACCCTCTCCGATATCCCGTGGGAAGGTCCGATCGGCGCGGTGCGCATCGGCTTCATTGACGGCGAACTGGTCGTCAATCCGTCCGTGACGCAAATGGCCGCCAGCACGCTCGATCTCCGCATGGCTGGCACCGCCGACGCGATCCTGATGGTCGAGGCCGGCGCCGATGAAATCCCCGAAGACATGATGCTCGAGGCGCTCAAGCTGGGCCACGAGGCGATGCAGCCGATCATTGCGCTCCAAAACCAGATGCGCGCCGAGCTGGGCAAGCCCAAGTTTACCTACACTGCGGTCGAGGCGGATCGCGCGGTCGAGGCGGCCGCTGCGACCTGGCTGGGCGATCGCGTGCGCGATGCCATCGCGCAGAACCCCGGCAAAGAGGCGCAGTACAGCGCCATCGCCGCGCTCAAGCAAGAGCTGGTCACGGCGTTGGGCGAGACCCATGACCCGAAGGCATTGGCGCAAGCGTTCGACAGCATCGAGAAGACCGTGGTGCGCGGGCGCATCCTGACCGACAAAATCCGTCCTGACGGCCGTAACCATACCGAAATCCGGCCGATCAGCGTCGAAGTGGGGGTGCTGCCGCGCGTACATGGCAGCGGCCTGTTCACCCGCGGCGAGACACAGATTTTGACGGTGGCGACGCTCGGCACGCCCGGCGACGCGCAAACGCTGGACACCCTAAACGCCGAAGAGTCCAAGCGCTACATGCACCACTACAACTTCCCGCCCTTCTCCACGGGCGAAGTCGCGCCGTCGCGTGGCCCGCGGCGTCGCGAGATCGGCCACGGCGCGCTGGCTGAACGGGCGCTGGAGCCGATGATCCCGGCCCAGGAGAGCTTCCCGTACACGCTGCGCCTGGTCTCGGAGGCGCTGTCGTCCAACGGCTCGACCTCGATGGCGTCGGTCTGCGGCAGCACCCTCGCATTGATGGACGCCGGTGTGCCGATCAAGGCGCCGGTGGCCGGCATCGCCATGGGTCTCATCACCGACGGCGATGTGACCAGCGCAGGGTTGCGGTATGCGATCCTCAGCGACATCCAGGGCCTCGAAGATCACCTGGGCGACATGGATTTCAAGGTGGCGGGCACGGCGCACGGCATCAACGCCTTGCAGATGGATATCAAGATTCACGGCCTGACCTACAAAATCCTGGAAGAGGCGCTGGCGCAGGCGCGCGAAGGCCGGCTCTTCATCATGGAAAAAATGCTGGCGGTGTTGCCTGAGCCGCGCAAGCACCTGTCGGTCCATGCCCCGCGCATCTTGACCACCCACATTGACCCGGAGAAGATCGGCAAAGTGATCGGCCCCGGCGGCAAGATGATCCGCAGCCTGCAAGAAACCTACAAGGTCAAGATTGACATCGAGGATGATGGCTCCGTCTTTGTCTCCGGCGCAGAAGGGGTGGGCGCCGAGCAGGCGTTGGCCGAGATCGAGCAGATGACCGAGGAGGTCAAAATCGGCCGCATCTACACGGGCAAGGTCGTGCGGATCGAATCGTATGGCTGCTTTGTGCAAATCGCGCCGGGTGTGGATGGCATGGTGCACATCTCGCAGCTTGCCGACTATCGCGTCCCCCGCGTGGAAGACGTGGTGCAACTCGATGATGAGATCACCGTCATGGTGACTGACATTGACCCGGCCGGCAAGATCCGGCTGAGCCGTCAGGCCGTCCTCGAAGGCTGGACCGCCGAAGAAGCACGCAACCGCGATCGCCAGCCCAGCGGGGGCAACAGCGGCGGTGGGCGCTCCGGCGGGCCGGGCGGCTTCCGCAACGGCGATCGTGGCGGCGACCGCGGGCGCGGCGGACCAGACCGCCGCCGGTAAATTGCGGCAAGTATAGCGCCGCCCTTTGGCAAGTATAGCGCCGCCCTTCGGCAAGTATAACGCCGCCCTTCGGCAAGCTCAGGGCGCGTGCCAACAGTTTTGCGTTATGCTTGCGGCGATCCAGCGCGGTCGCTTGGCCGATGTTGTGAGAGCGCGGCGGCCGCGCTCTCACAACATCGAAACAGGGTAAACGTGATGACCGATGGACGAGTTGCTCATCCAGCCAACTGAGTCCCAGCCAACGACGTCCCAACCGCGCAGCCGGTCAGCTATCGGCGGCCGGGTGCGTGGCGCGTTGCGCGATCTGTTCGGTACGATCGTGCCGGCCGTGGTCATTGCGCTGTTGATCCATGCATTTCTGGCCCAAGCTACGCGCGTTTACGGTCAAAGTATGGAACCGAACCTCCACACGGATGAGCGGCTGGTCGTAGAGAAGCTAAGCTATCGCTTTCACGGCCCGCGACGCGGCGACATCGTCGTGCTGCACGACCCATCGGGCGGCCCGGAACTCCTGATCAAGCGCGTGGTGGGGCTGCCCGGCGAGCGCATCTCCATGTCCGACGGCCGGGTCTACATTGACGGGGTTGCCTTAGTTGAGCCATATCTATCTCAAGACACCCTGGGGAGCGGCAAATCATGGCTGGTGCCACCGCTGACGGTCTTCGTAATGGGCGACAATCGTAATGCCAGCCGCGACTCCCGCGTGTTCGGCCCGGTGTCGCTCGACCAGATCGTCGGGCGGGCGCTCTTCCGCTATTGGCCGCCGACGGAAGTCGGGACGGTGCATTGAGATGCGCACGGATGCGCCTGTTTCCGATGTCATCTCAGCGCCGGCGGCCCGTTCATGGGGACGGGCGCTGCGCGCGCTCGTGGTCGAGTTGCTCTCCACCTTCGTACCGGCGATCCTGATCGCGCTCTTCATCAACGCGTTTCTGGCGCAATCCACCATCGTCTATGGGCAGAGCATGGAGCCGAACCTGCACGCCGATCAGCGTTTGATGGTGGAAAAGGTCAGCTATCGGCTGCATGGGCCGCGGCGGGGCGATATCGTCGTGCTGATGGATCCGACGGGCGGGCCGATCCCATTGATCAAGCGGGTGGTGGGGTTGCCGGGCGAGCGGATCACGGTGGCGCAGGGCCGCGTGTATGTGGATGGGATGCCCCTGGACGAACCCTATCTCAACCAGGTGACGCAGAGCGAGGGGCGTTCCTGGGTGGTGCCGCCGATGCAGATCTTTGTCATGGGGGATAACCGAAGCAATAGCAAAGATTCCCGGTACTTCGGCACGGCGCCGATCGGGACGGTCCTGGGCCATGCCATCTTCCGTTTCTGGCCGATGAATGTGTTGGGCGGCCTGCCGTGAGGTGTGTGTCCTGAGCGGAAAAGCCGTCACGACCTGCGGTGTCGCGGCGGCTTTTTATTGCGTTGATCTTGCCATCCGTGAGGAGGCTTTCCAGTGAGCACGCGCTGGAGTTCATTCGCAAAACAACTTTGTATCGTCGGTATTTTGGCTGCGGCGATCTGGCTGGTCTTTCGTGTCCGCATCCTGTGGACGCCGCTGATCCTGGTTTTTATTCTCTCTTTCATCGCTTCTTACCCTGTCAATGCGATCTTACGTCGCACCGGTTGGCCGCGCACCCTCGTAGTGATCATCAGCTATCTCTTATTGCTCCTGGCGCTCTCGGTGGCGGCCGTGAATGTGACCCCGCGGCTGGTGGCATTGGGCGCGGGCCTCAGCCATACCCTGCAACGCGTCCTGTTCGAGTTGGCGCGGGCTACCCCGGCGCCCATCCAATTCACACCGACCCTCATTTTGGATGTGAACGAACTCTACGCGCCGATCCGGCAATCGCTGAATGGCTTCCTCAACCTCGACCCGGAAACGCTCAAGACCCTGCAAGACTTCCTGTTTCCGTTTGCCAGCGGCGCGGCCGCGGTTGTCATCAGCGCGTTGAGCAGCCTGGTGGGCACCTTATTCGTGTTGGTCTCCAGCTTCTACCTGGTCAAAGATTGGCCCTACATCGGCCGCTTCTTGTTGACGCGGATGCCGAGGCAATATCGCCCGGAGTTACACCGTCTCTGGCAAGAAGTTGCGGGCGTTTGGGACGGGTTTGCGCGGGGACAACTCCTGGCGGGCCTCATCATGGGGATCATGGTGGGCGTCATTTTGTCTGTCCTGGGGGTGCGCAACGCCATCGCGCTGGGGCTGTTGGCGGCGGCAGCGGAGTTCTTGCCGGCGATTGGGCCGGTTGTCTCGGCCGGGATCGGCACCTTGATCGCGCTCACCTTTGCCTCAAACTGGCTCCCGATCGGCAACCTGGCGTTTGCCCTCGTGGTGTTGGGGATCTATCTGGTGCTGGGCCAAATCCAAAATCTGTATGTCGTCCCGCGCATCGTGGGCCGGCGGATTGACCTGCATCCGCTGGTCATTCTCATCGGCGTGCTCGTGGGCGCAGAACTTTTGGGTATCCTGGGGATGCTGCTGGCCGCGCCGACCATTGCGTCGCTGCGCGTGCTGGTTGGCTACGCCTTCAACAAACTCCTGGATCAAGATCCCTATCCTGCCAACAAACAGCCGGTGGATCAACGAGCTGTGTGGCGTGACCTCGTGTCGAGCCGGCCGATTCGCGCAGTCCTGTTCGATCTCGACGGCACGCTGATCGAGACGGATGACGTTGCGGTCGAACGACTGGCGCACCGCCTGAGCATCCTGGAGCGTCTCCTCCCGGTCGCCACCCGGAAGAAAACCGCGCGCTGGCTCCTGATGTCCAGCGAGTCATATGTCAACGGCCTGATCACGTTGCTCGACCGGTTGCATCTCGATGGCCTCCTCTTCCGGCTCGACGCGACCCTGCATCGCTGGCGCGGCATCCGGCCGCAAGATCGCTTCGTTGCAGTGACGGGCGCGCCAGCGATGCTCCGCGCGCTCGCGGCCCGCTATCCCGTGGGCATCGTCACCAGCCGCAACCGGGCCGAAAGCCAGGCGTTCCTCGCGCAATATGACCTGACCGATGTCGTATCGGCGTTGGTCTCGCGCGACGATACGCCCCGCCTCAAACCGCACCCGCTGCCGATCCGCCTGGCCGCGAAACAACTCGCGGTATCACCAGAGCAATGTGTGATGGTCGGCGACACCGGTGTGGATATGTGGGCAGCCAAAGCCGCGGGCGCGCTGGCCGTGGGGGTGTTGTGCGGCTTCGGTACCCCAGACGACCTGAAAACCGCCGACCTGGTGCTCGACTCCACCGTTCAAATGGGCGATTGTTTGTGAGCGCATTATTGTAGCGTTAACCACTGATCCAGGTATGGCGGCATGGTAGGTTTGCCTGGTTGTCTATTCTGACTGTGATGTGAGGCTGATCTATGCTCGATTTCGCACGTGTGCGCGCCAAGGAGATTTCGATTCAGGAATTATGCGCCGGGCTAACCCCCGCTGATCTGCGTCGTTTGACCAACGAGATGATTGACCATCAGTTGGCATTGATTGCAGGTTGTGTGGATGCGGACGTGACCTTCCTGCCGGAAGATCCACTGGCAGATGACCAGAGCGCCGCGACCCCTGAGGAGGTCAAGTTGGCGTGGACGTTGGCGCACGTGATCGTCCACGCGACGGCATCCTCCGAAGAGGCGGCGTTCATTGCGGCCGAGATGGCGCGCGGGGCGCCGCAGCGCGAAGGTCGGTCGCGCTACGAGACGCCGTGGCAAACGATCACCACGGTGGCCCAATGCCGCGCCCGGCTGGAAGAAAGCCGGCGGATGCGCCTGGCGACCCTGGATGTTTGGCCCGATCCACCGCATATGGAGCCGTGGGAGTTCTACGGCAAGCCGCAGGACGCGATCGTGCGTTTCGTGCGTGGCTTGAACCATGACGACAACCACGTAGGGCAAATCGCCGAGATCGTGCGGCAGGCGACCGCCAGTCGCGCCTGATCCACCCCCCCCGCTAAAACAACTTCTGCCCATCAGGCTCGCCAACTCATGCCTCCGTCGGGTTGGGTGCGTTTCTGTTTCGGGGCGGAAGCATCCTGAGCGGAGGCCACGTCGTTTGTTGGCCGTAGTCGAAGGATGCGGCCTGGCATATGGCCGCTGCGCCTGCTTCGACTACGCCTCGCCAAACTACAGCGAGGCTCCGCTCAGCATGCTCCGCTCATTTCTGCCCCCAACATGAAATG
>Ga0172370_10009036_pt1 | contig 11767 bp, 10 predicted proteins | sample LakKiv5m_FD_114538 | JGI IMG/M metagenome (GOLD analysis project Ga0172370, IMG submission 114538) | Freshwater microbial communities from Kabuno Bay, South-Kivu, Congo - kab_022012_11.5m | ecosystem: Environmental > Aquatic > Freshwater > Lake | place: Democratic Republic of the Congo...
GCTTACCCGGGAAGCCACCGGGCTCATTATCGTCGATACCCAGGAAAGGCTCATGCAGGTCATGGGAAATCCTGACAGGGTCACCGATCGGATCGTCAAGCTCCTGCACCTGTCCCGCCTTTTCAATCTCCCTGTCATCCTGACCGAACAGAACCCGAAGCTGTTAGGCCCCACCATCCCCGCCGTCAAGGCAGCGTTGCCTCAATACCACCCCGTTGAAAAGCTCGATTTCGACTGCTGCAATGTAGATGGCTTCAACGAGCGTCTTCAGGAAAGGCCCCTCCGCAACATCATCCTGACAGGAGTTGAAACCCACATCTGCATATTCCAGACCTGCGTTTCTCTCATCGAGAGGGGATATACGGTCCATGTCCCGCATCATGCGGTGGATTCCCGGACTGCCGACAACTGGCATATCGGCCTCTCCCTCATGCGAGAGGCCGGGGCCGTCATCACCTCTGCCGAGACCATCATCTTCCAGATCCTGAAGAGGGCCGGGACAATGGAATTCAAAGAGATGTTGAAGGTCGTCAAATAGTCCGGAAAAGAGGTTCCAGGTTTCAGGGTTCGGGTGTCAGGTTATCCAAGGTCGAATGTCGATCGAATAACCACCCAATGAATACTGCTATGAACCAGGCCCGAAGACCCAGTAGTCTGAAACCGGAACTCTGAACCCTGAACCCTTGACCCATTTTTAACTCTATGAATTATATGCCAGTTGCCGTACCGTCTGCCGCTGGAAGTTCCTTCAGGTGCAGGTCCATCTGCGGAAAGGCGATCTCCACACCGTGATCCCGAAACTTTTTCAGAATGGCGAACCGAAGGTCCGAGGCAACGCGCTTGGAACCGTCAAATCGCACCCAGAACTTGATCCGAAAATCCAGACAACTTGCCCCGAAGTCCTCGAAGCGCACCCGTGGCGCTGGATCTTTCAGGATTTCCGGATGTTCCGCGGCCGCTTCCATAAGAAGTTGTTTCACCAGTTCGGGATCAGTGTCATAACTGACCCCCACAGCCACAATCAAACGCACGGCGCGGTTGTTACTCCGGCTCATGTTTACGAAGGGCATGGAGACCAGATTTGAATTGGGGATCAGGATGGTGGTGTCATCCCGTGTCCTTACCAACGTGCTTCGGATGGTCACTTCTTCCACCACTCCCAAAACCAGTTCATGCTCAATAACATCGCCCGGCTGCACGGACCGGCCAAAAAGGAGGATAAGGCCGCTGACAAAATTGTTGATGATGTGCTGCATCCCGAAACCGATTCCCACACTTATGCCTCCGGCAAGCACGGCAATGGAGGACAAGCTGACACCAACGATGTGCAGCAGGACCAGGGCATAAAGACTCCAAACCCCATAGCTCAACACGGTCTTGAGAGGAACAATGGCTGCCTGGTCTACCTGGGACCTGCGACCCATAACATCCACTCCATGCTTGAGTACCTCGACGACCGGTTTGACCACGAAAAACAGGGCCACGGCCACGGCGATCTGGACAAAACCGACATGAACATCTTTCCATGTGAACGCGACCTTGTCGACCATCCCGAGAATCCTAGCCTGTCCGAACTGATCCGCCAGCCAGATAAGGATAAAGCCGGCAGAAAAAAACCAGATCAGCGGAATGCCCAGGCTGACGCCCACGGAATGCAGCAGGGAATCCCCCTTGTCCTGAAGCCGGGCCAATCGACCTCGGATGAGATCGGAGACCGAGGAAGCGAACTGGAAAACGATACAGCACAGAAAGAGCGTCAGAAAGATCTCTATGGCCGGGAAGGTAAATCCCGCCAGAGAAAGGCCGATGATCGGAATGCCGCTCCAGAAGCAAAAGCGGGCCAGTCTTCGTGGGATTTCGTTGGTGTGTTTTCGGGATGTACGCCACATAAAAAGCATCATGATTCCCACGGCCACAGGCCAGACCAGGCCAAGCAGCAGCATCGGCATGTTGGTAAGCTGGAACGTGATCCCGGCGGCGTAAAGATAGAAAAGGGGAAAGAGCGGAGAGGGAAGCCCGGTCTGCAGCTTGACTTCCCGGAATCTCCAGGCCAGTAAGATGGCCGCCGCCGCGCCAAAGGTCACGGCCAAGCGGGAAAAAGCGATGTTTTCTGGAAAGACATTGATCATGGACGCCGCCCAGAACCCCCCGCACAGGAATACGGAAAGGCCTGAGGCGCGCGAAGACCGGCTCCATCCACCCTGATTCGCATGAGACCGGAAGACGTTCCGGACGAAGACCCAACGGAAAATGAGGAGGCAGGCGAGTCCCATCACCAGGAAGGCAAGGGCCGATTGCCCCCATTCAGTTGTGGAATCCGGAAACCTGGATTGAAGGCCCGCCCAGATCGAACTCGTCCAGATGAAATAGGACAGGGAGAGGTCCCGCAGAATATCCCTGTTGAACACCACAAATAACGGCTGGGTGAGATATACGGACCAGACGGCGGTCATTTCCTCTTCCAGGCCCCTGGCGTATTGCCCTGATTCCTTTTCGGCGGTCACGTAGCGGGCCAAAACCGCATCAAGCTCTTTTTTGATAGCGAGTTCAGTGGCTTCCAGTTGGTCCAGATTATCCAGCAGCGATTGCGCATCCCGTTTCTCATCTTCTGAAATGGCCTGCTGTAGAATGAATCGCAGATCCTCTCTGCCACTCTCAACGACGGCAAGGTTGATCTCGATTTCTTTGGCCAGACTTCTAAGCCTCTGGATCTCTTCGGCAAACTCGTCTTTGAGCTCAGAAGCCTGCCTGAAATACAGCCCCACCTCAAAAGGATTGGACTCGCTTACGGCGATCAGGAACTTCAGTTGATGCGCCCTCTTCTCAATATCGTCGAGGACGGCCTCATAAGCCCTGACCTGGGCCATTTTGGCGGGCCGAATATCGTCGAGCCGCTCGGTGGCCTTAACCATAAAGAGGTGTTTGCTCTTGACCAATCTGGACAGATGGGTTTGGTCGGGTACAGCGGCAAGCACCGGAAATGAAACCCCCAGGAAAAACATGACAGACATTTGCGCTAACCAGGCAATACGATGCTTCACAGCAGGCCTCCCTGAGTTTTTCGAGATGACTTCATGATCCGTCCGGCAGGGCATCTAATCATAAACAAAGCGAATTAACAACCATCACCTATGGTTGCCTCAAACGGAAGAAAGTTGTAACCTCGCCATGTTGCATGAAGAGCATCACGAAAAGACATGGACAAATTGAAGTGAAATAACCTATAAGCAGGCAAAGCGCATACCATTCCAACCAACCGTCATCATTTCATTATCCGGGGGTACATATCATGAAATCGATTCTCAATTCCTGCCAACCCCGTCCGGACATCATTGCCGGGACCTTCAACCCCGAAATCTTCACCGCATCCCTGAGCGAGGTGTGCCGTTTCTATTCCGGACAAAATACCGGCATCAACGCCATCTACACCGATGCGGAGCAGTTTTTCAGGGAGGGCACCTATGCCACGGACGGGATGCGCATGGTCGTTTCCGAGGTGTTCAGCCGTCTGTCCGGCGACAATACGGCCCCGGCCATCCCCTTGAAAACCTATATTTCTGATTGCGCCCCCTGACAAATGAATGCTTGACACGCCCACGCAATTTGGTTACCCTGTCGTCATTTTTCAACGAAAAACGACACCGAAGCTGATAAGACATGCTAAAGAGGATACTCAACGCCCCGGAACAGAGTTTCTTTCTTCTGGGCCCACGGGGATCAGGCAAGAGCACATGGCTCAGATCCATGTTTCCCGATGCCCACGTTGTCGATCTCCTCTCCGAGGAAACATACCAACGGCTACTTTCGAATCCCGGTCAATTTGCAGGTGAACTGCGAGCCATTCCGAGCGGCCGCTGGGTGATCGTAGACGAAGTGCAGCGGTTACCGGACCTCCTGTATGAGGTTCATCGGTTCATGGAGGAGAAACGGCTTAATTTCGTCCTCTGCGGTTCGAGTGCCCGCAAGCTCAAGCGTGCAGGGGTCAATCTCCTTGCAGGACGCGCTCTGCGACGATCGATGCATCCTTTTGTACCCGAGGAGCTTGGCGAGCAATTCGATTTGGGAGAGGTCATGCGGTATGGTTCTCTGCCCATCGTCTGGGATTCCACTGCCAGACAGGAGACGCTTACCGCCTATGCACAGCTCTATCTGAAAGAGGAGATCCAGGCGGAGGCACTCGTTCGTAATCTGCCGGGGTTTGCCCGCTTCCTGCCTGTTGCAGCCCTTTTTCACGGTCAGAATATCAACGTTACCCATATTGCCAGGGAAGCAGGCGTGGCGAGAACAACCGTAACAGGTTATCTCGATATCCTCGAAGAGACGCTTTTATGCTTTCGGCTTCCTGCCTACGAGGCCAGACTGCGTGTGCGGGAACGGAAGCTCCCGAAATGGTACTGGTGCGATCCGGGCATTGCAAGGGCTATGAAACGGGCTTCGGGTCCCCTGGTACAAGAAGAGAAGGGGGCCTTGTTCGAAGGAATGGTGGCCCAGTTGTTGCGCGCATATAGGGACTATGAAGGCCTGTTTGACGATATGTATTACTGGGCGCCATCGGGCCAATCCGGGATGGAAGTCGATTTTGTCCTGCTGAGAGGTTCGGACTTAATCGCGATAGAGGCAAAATCCGGCAACACGTTTACAGATGCCTGGTGCAAGGGGCTGCGGGCCATCCAACCACTTAAGGATTTGAAGCGCCGCATCGTCGTCTGCCCAAAGGGTCCGCCAATGAGAACGAGAGACGGCATCGATATTTTACCTTTCAAACAGTTTGCCGATGAATTGGCCGCTGGCGCCTTATGATTATGGTCAAGCGAATCGGAGCGCCGTTGGGTAGAGCGAAGCGAAACCTCTCCGAGCTTGAGGCTCTACGAGCTGGAAGCCAACACAACCGGCTGAACAGAAAACAGGAGAACCCATGAACCAACCCATTGAAAACGACCTGCGCCTGATCGAGGCCGGTTTCCCCTGCCATCAGGTGGGGGCGGCACGGCCGATTCTGACGTCAACCTGGAGGAAATCCCGAAACCGGATAACGCAGGAACTCGGGAGTTTGTGATGCCGATCTCTTGGAAAACACCGCATTATAAATGGGCATTGAATTCCCGCTGATAGACATACGGATCAGCTCGTTAGCACAATGAATCGATCAGTTAGCAAATTCTGGAGCAGGGGCAATGACCACGAATGTAACCAGGGAAATCATTGACCGGATATTCAAAGAGCCGGGCATCAAATGCGAACTCACCGAATTTGAGATGCTGGCAAAGCCCTTCCACGAAATTCTTTCCATCTATCCCAAAACTGTTGAGACAGGCCGGGATGCGGGCAAAACCAAATATTATCTGAAAAGCCCTGTCCCTTTTTCCTCAGGAAAGAAGGAGGTTCAGGTTTATGTGGACGGCGGCAAGTCGGCCCCCAAGTACACTTGTGACACGACTTTTAGGGGAATGGCGGAACGATGAGCGGGAAAAGGGCCTCGCGAAGGGACGAAAACCTGCCGGTTCAGAGCCAATTGTTGCTCTACCAGACAGAGGACGGGGAAACACGGATTGAGGTACGGCTTCAGGATGACACTGTTTGGATGACCCAGGCCGCCATGACAGAGTTGTTCCAGTCCACCAAACAGAATGTCAGCTTGCATCTAAGAAACATCATTAACGACGGAGAGTTGCAGGAACATCGAGTTGTCAAGGAATACTTGACAACTGCCACGGATGGAAAGAGATACCGAACCAAATTCTACAACCTTGAAGCCATTATCGCCGTTGGATACCGGGTTCGGTCGCATCGGGGCACCCAGTTTCGCCGATGGGCCACCGAGCGGTTGAACGAGTACCTGGTCAAGGGTTTCACCATGGACGATGACCGTCTCAAGGCGGTGCGGAATGTCGGGTCGGACTATTTTGATGAAATGCTGGAACGGATACGGGACATCCGTTCCAGTGAAAAGCGTTTTTACCAAAAGATCAGGGATATCTATAAATTAGCGGTGGACTACGACCCTAAGACAGAGGAAACGCTGGAATTTTTCAGTATCGTTCAAAATAAGCTCCACTTCGCCATATCCGGCAAGACCGCCCCCGAGCTGATTTTTGATAGGGCCGACGCCTCCAAGCCCAATATGGGGCTGACTTTCTGGAAAGGGACCAAAGTTCGAAAGGGGGATGTGACCATTGCCAAGAATTACCTGAACGCCGAAGAGATCGAGGGTCTGAATCGAATTGTCACCATGTACCTGGATTATGCTGAAGACCAGGCCAAACGCCACCGCCAGATTTTCATGCGCGACTGGCGTATGAAGCTGGATGCGTTTTTGCGGTTGAACGAGCGGGACATCCTCACCAATCCCGGCAAGGTCAGTAAGGCTGTGGCCGATCAATTGGCCCTTGAGCAATACGAAATCTTTCATCAACATCGGCTCGCAGAGGACGCCCGGAGGGAGGCCCTCGCTGATGATGCCGAGCTGAGGCGTTACCTGGAGAATCAGAAATGAACCTATCCGATGAAGACCATGGGCTCCTTGAGGAGCTTTGCAGGCAAAACGGCGTGAGTCATCAAAAGGCGCTCAAACTGCTTCAAACTGTTTACGATTATGAATTCAAGGAGCGGCGCACGGGCGTTTATGATGCCTTGCGGGAGATTTTGAGGAGCAAGCCGTCGACTCAAGGAGGGCAATGTTCATGAACGAGGATATTGACGTCGAACTTTTTGTGAATAATCCAAGCCTATTGATCGAACTGTGCCGTGAGGTTATTGCGCGGATCATAAGAGACCGCAATGACCCTGAAGTTTCTGAAAGAGAAACTCAACTGAGGGAGATTGCCAAATCGATTGCCAGTTTAGAAAACGGATGAGTTTGTGAAATTCACGGCGGAGGCGTTTTTCAAGACCTATTAGAAACGAACCCTACGGCGCAGGCACAGGTGCGAATGGCATCTCCGAGATTCGCCTGATCACGTCCTGGAAGGACCTGGACGGCCTCCAACTGGATGAATCATTCAACGTATCGGAAACAGACATGGAACCTGTCAAAATGAAGCTCCACGACCTTGTAAGGGAGGCCTTCGGTCCCACCCGTGCCGTGGCGAGGCTGGAAAAGCAGAACGAGCGGGCCGGCACCAGAATATCATGGACCTTCCGACCGTCCGGAACCTCCTCCCGCCCCGGGGGCACACGGATTCGGACAATTTCTGGAACACACTGAAGGAACGTCTGGACCCCCAGGTGGCTGAACGGCAGCGCCTACTCATCCCGGACATGCCGGTCCACATTCTATCCCAACTTCGCGACGAATTGCCTTATGAGCTGGATCTGCCCCGGACGGGTGATAAGGCGGTTGTCGCCCTTCCCATTTACGCAGTGGCCGCCGCCTTAGACGCTGGGTGCCGCATGGCCGATTCCATGAGAAGAAAAAAACCGATCTCACCATCGCCATGGTGCAGGCCCGGCTGGACCGGGAGATTGAAAAGAAGTTGAAGGCATACAGTAAATTCTTTGCTTAAGGCGATGATCCTGCGCGAGTTCATGGGGGTTGGCAAGGGGAAGAGATTGAAAAAGACATTCGGTTGGTGGAGCAGGAGATCATGGTCATGTTGCGGGAGATGATGGAATGAGGATAAAAAAGGCGGAGGTGGTCGCAAATTGCGACCAGCAAGGTAGAAAATCGGGTTTGAAATCAATGAGCCCAAAAGGCGATTTAAATGCAGGGTCTATTTCAAATTTGCCATCAGTCGAGGATCGCTTTGGCTGGTGTCGCTTCACCAGGACCGTCCAATAAAGGAGCCGGCATGAAAACCATACATTGCCCCAGAGGCCACGGACCCATGTTGCTGAAAGAATTGCATAAAGAGACAACCTTCAAAGACGTTGCTGTCGCCTACACGGAAAAGGCCTTTGTATGTCCCGTATGCGGCCTTGAAGCCGGGACAGTGGAAACCGCCGGTGCTGTGCAATGCGCCATTGCAGACGGCTACCGCGAAAAGGTGGGTCTTCTGACCAGCCGGGAAATCAAGTCCCTGCGCGAGTCAAGGGGCCTGACCCAACAGCAATTGGCCGATGCCATGAATGTGGGGGTTGCCAGTATCAAGCGCTGGGAAACGGGCTTGGTTCAGAGTAAGTCTATGGACCATGCCTTGCGAATGCAGTTGCAGGGTAGCTCCCAGCCGGATAACTATACCAGCAATCGGGAGATTGACCTGCCCAGTATCAAACTGGTCGCTCAAACATTAGAGAGAAAACTTGGCAGGCGACTGCTTAAAATTGGGGATAAGTTTTTGTTTTTGGCTAAGTATTTGTGGTACGTTGATATGCTCGCCTTCCGACAACTCGGGAGAGGGCTGACAGGCGCCAGCTACGCTGCCCTTCCCTATGGTCCCCAACTGAATAACTATCGGGATTTGATAAATTCCATCAAAGACTCGGACGTGAATGACGCCGAGCCCCTTTCGGATGAAGAGATTCGCATCATCGATCAAGTGGCGAAAAAATTTCCCAACGACGACGATGTGTACAAGGCCGCCCATCAAGAAAAGATCTGGAAAGATTCACCGACTGGTTCTCTGATACCGTATTCGCGTGCCGAGGAGTTGATCGGCATCTGAGATAATGTCAAGGCAAGGATCCACCACGAAGTGGGAGGGTGTGTATGGGCGATCCGCATCCTGGATCTGCACAGGTATTTGGTCAGAAAGGCGGCCGGGGCTACGTAAGAATCGGGATGGATTTTTTGGGGTAAGGGTAGAGAGAGACGGGGGAAATAGCGGTGCCTGACATCTCCGAAAAGGCGTTTGAAGAGACCATCGAGACGGAGCTGCTTCAGGGCGGCCCCGATGCGCCAGCCGGGACAACGGGAGCGGTCCATCTGAAGCCCGGGACCTATGAGGACATGACGCCCGGTGGTTATTGCCGGCGCACGCACGAAGAATACGACCGTGACCTGTGCCTGATTCCCCGGGATGCGCTGGATTTCATCTACGCCACTCAGCCCAGGGAGTGGGAAAAACTCGAAAAGCAGCACGGTCTGGAGGTCAAGGAGCGATTCCTGAAACGGGTTTCGTCCGAGATCAAAAAACGGGGCGTTCTGGATGTCCTGCGCAAGGGGATCTAAGGACTCACCATCAATGACCATATGGTTGATCTTGGCCTCATCCACGAACTGCGAGGCATAGGCGATGGTGCAGGCGCTCTCCTTGTCGAACCCGCAGACTCGGCAGAAGCCCAGAACCGCATAATAATGGACGTCGATTTTCATGTTAAACCCGACTTTCCCGGCCCTGCCGCATATCCCGAGACGTTCTTTCTCAAGGGCATCCCGCGTCCCTGGATGGCGTGCATTTCACCAGCTCGGCAACCGGATTCTTGAAGCTGCACGGCATAAGGGCGGCGCACTTGCCGCAGACATGGGTCGTCTCCGGGAGATCTGAGAAATCGCTCAGAGAACGCCGGTTGTCTTTCAGCCGGTCCCAACAGCGCCGGCGATCAAAATCCCCCTCCTCCAGGGCCTGAACCGGACAGGCCTCAATGCACTCTCCGCATTCCTTACCGGCCTTGAGGAGGCAGGCCTCCTCGGTCTCTATGACCGGATGGTCGCCCAGTTCAGCCTCTGTCACGAGGCTTCCCAGCCGACCGGCACACCCCGCCGGCGTGATCAGCAGCCGATGGGCGCCGAATCGACCCAGGCCGGCCAAATATCCGAGATGCTTGTGGGACCACCGCGCCATGAGCGCCACTTCATTAAAATTGTGGGTAGCCGGTGTGAGACCTGATTGAAAGCCATGCTCGCCTAAGAGATCTCCCAGTGCCCCGGCCAGCCGGCCGATAAGATCGTTCGTCTGGACGTAGGCCAGCCCCCAGTCCCTGCAAGGCCGCTTCCCCTTTCGGTTAGCCCTGACCAGTTCACGCTTAAAGGGGAGAAAGAATACCACCACTGACCTGGCAGTCAGCAAAAGCTCTCGCGGACTGAAGTGCTCATGATAGGCGATATCGGGCAGTTGATCAAACCGCTGATCAATGGGTGCACTCACCACAAGCGGCTTCCGCCACCACCCATCTCTGCCCAAACGTCCCGGCTCGGCCGCTACAAAACGCTCCGCAGCCTCCCGCAAGATCTCAATACGGATCGCTTCACCCATAGAATTCGCCTCCTCGTTCATTTCGATGCTGACTCTAAGGATGTTATCCAATAGCAAGGAAAATATCCAGAGGAAATCGCCCTGGACAACGTCTTTTGTAGGGCAAGAAGCATGGACAGCCCGCTGACGAACCCGGATCTCAGAGCATTCATTCGGGACAGGATTGCGTTTTCATCTTGACACACAGGCACTCTCACCGTATGGTTCATATAAGCGACAGCAGTGTTGTTTCACATGAACGCCGCCTGGTGGGAACCCCTTTTCAGAGACCATAGAGGGGCCTCTCTCCTTAAATCTTCCAAGCAGGCTATCATCCATGAATAAAACCGACACACCCGTACGCGCCCCCCAACAAAAGATGCGGATGGGGGAAATCCTGGTAAAATCCGGCCTCATTGACAATGAGACACTCGACAGGGCGCTTGAGATTCAAAAATCCCAGAAAAGACGCCTGGGTCAGGTCCTTGTGGATATGGGAGTGGCCGACCAGGTAGTTATTGCCAAGACATTAGCGAAGCAGCTAAGGATACCCTATGGTCGCCTCAAAAACGTAAAGATAGCCAAAGAGGTGATAGAATTGGTATCGCCTCAGCTTGCCGAAAATTATCTGGTCATTCCTCTCAAGAAAAAGGAAAAAAGCCTTCTCGTCGCCATGGCCGATCCTTTAGATCTAAACGCCCTGAACGACCTTCGCTTTTTTACCCAGTTATCCATAGATGTGGCGGTTGTCCCTCAAGAAGATATTTTGGATGCTATTGAAAGACACTACCCGAAAGTGGATCTTAAAAGAGACCTGGATTCCGGCCTGACCATATACGGGGACATAGAAATTATCCGGGAAAAAGATCCGGATGAGAAGGAGGCCAAAGAACTTCTTTCCCTTACGGAAAAGCCTCCCATTGTCCGATTCACGAATTCAATCCTTGCCGATGCCATCAAACAGAAAGCAAGCGATATCCATATCGAACCGCAGAAGACGTCTATTTTGATTCGGTATCGGGTGGACGGCATACTCAAAGAGATCATGCGGGCGGACAAACATATTCATGCGGGGGTTGTTTCCAGGATCAAGATCGCATCCAATCTGGATATTTCTATCAAACGGAAACCCCAGGATGGGAAGGCCCAGGTGAGATATGGGGGCAAGACGTTTGACCTCAGGGTCTCCACACTCCCCACATCATACGGCGAGAAGGTGACGATCCGCATTCTGGATCCCGGAACAGCGGCACTGAACCCCGAAGATCTCGGTTTTTCAGAGACGGACCTGAGAAACCTTTTGGAGGCCATTCACAGACCCCAGGGGATCATCCTTGTGACCGGGCCTACCGGAAGCGGGAAATCATCAACCCTCTATGCCTGTCTCAACAGGCTCAAATCCCCGGAAGTCAACATCGTGACCGTGGAAGATCCGGTTGAATATGATGTGGCGGGGATCAATCAGGTTCAAATCAACCCGGCTGCCGGGATCACCTTTGCTGCGGGGTTGAGATCCATCCTCAGGCAGGATCCGGATATCGTCATGGTGGGGGAAATAAGAGACAGCGAGACCGCTATTACAGCATTTCAGGCGGCACAGACAGGGCATCTGGTTCTTTCAACGCTCCACACGAATGATGCCCCCCCTGCCGTGATCA
>Ga0172370_10009042_pt1 | contig 11760 bp, 10 predicted proteins | sample LakKiv5m_FD_114538 | JGI IMG/M metagenome (GOLD analysis project Ga0172370, IMG submission 114538) | Freshwater microbial communities from Kabuno Bay, South-Kivu, Congo - kab_022012_11.5m | ecosystem: Environmental > Aquatic > Freshwater > Lake | place: Democratic Republic of the Congo...
CCCATGGCATAATGTGGTTTATTCTCTGGAATAATTGGGTAAACCCAATCTAAAATTTTCTTGGTGGCTTCCATATTGTAGCCCACACTTTCACCGCCAATGGCAATGCCGTCGAAATCGAGTGAGGAAATAAAACTAGCTGATTCCTCGCGGAGTTGTTGGTTGTTGGAGCCTTGGATGATGCCGAAGAGATACTTACGGATTACGGATAATCCTGATTTACGGATTTGTTTTTGATGCTCAACTAAACTGCGGACGGCCCAGCGGTGGGTGCGTTCCATCGCCTTTTTAATATATTCTGGCGAGGCGTCATCGGGTGTGCATTCGTCAAAGGCCATAATAATATCAGCGCCAAGTTTGTGTTGAATTTTAATTGATTCTTCGGGCGTAAAGCGGTGAATTGAACCATCCAGATGCGATTTAAAGGTGACACCATCTTCATCAATCTTAACAAATTTTTCACCATTTTTATTTCTATTATCTTTTTGCAACCCCAGAGAAAATACCTGAAACCCGCCTGAGTCAGTCAAAATTGGTTTATCCCAATTCATAAACTTATGCAAGCCGCCAAATTTGGCGACCAAATTTTCGTCTGGGCGTAGATGCAAGTGATAAGTATTGCCTAAAATAATTTGCGCGTTTAAATCTAACAAATCTTGCGAATCCAAAGTTTTGACTGTGGCTTGGGTGCCCACAGGCATAAAAATTGGCGTCTCTATTTTGCCGTGAGCAGTCTGAATAATGCCAGTGCGGGCGTGGCTTTTTTTGTCGCGGTGGGTTATTTTGAAAAACATACTTACGGATTACGGATAATCCTGATTTACGGATTTACCAATTAATATTAACTGATTTTGCAAAAAAAATCAATGTTGCGTTATATTGACAATTTTTAAAATTTTGGCAATCGTGCTAAACTAAAAGTATATGAATTATCGCATTTTTAACACAGTTTGTGTGGTTTTAGGGTTAGGCTTTTTGGCGGGAAGCGTGTATTTTGTGTATGGGAGTGTGAGGTATGAAATAAATTGGACAGATAGCATAAAACAGATAGCGGATAGCGCAACGGTGAACCTGACACCAAACACCAATAGCCAAACTTCAAATATTGATTTAGAGAATGGCAACAGTACAACAATAGAACAATTTAACAATTTAACCATTAAACCATTAAACAATAGTGTGGTTAGTTCGACTCAGAATAAAATTAATGACATACTCCCTCAACAGTATTTGTTGTCCATTCCATTCACCTCCCAAGCGCCGGAGAAAAATTGGGCCGAGCCGTGGCAAGATGCCTGCGAAGAAGCGTCGCTATTGATGTTGGATGCATATTATAAAGGGTATAATTTGAGTCCGTTATTCGCGCGCGATGAAATTTTAAAAATGGTGGCGTGGGAAGAGCAAAAAAGGTGGGGAACAAGTATATCAATTACTGATATTAAATTGATGGCAGAAGATTACTTTCATTTAAACAAAAACACAGAAAACACGAAAACACAAAAACAATTAAACAATGAAACAATAAAACAATATAACAATAGAACAATTAGAATTATTGAAAATCCAACTATAGAACAAATTAAGAAAAGTATTGCTAATAAAAATCCAGTTTTGGTCGTTGCCGATGGCAAGGTTTTACCTAACCCGCATTTTCAAAACGGCGGGCCGGATTATCATGCTCTAATTATTCGCGGGTATGATGAAGAAAATTTTATTACCAATGATCCAGGCACGCAGTTTGGTGAAAATTTTAAGTATAAATATAATGATTTAATCAATGCGATTCATGATTGGAATAATGAAGATGTGGCGCAGGGGAAGAGGGTTGTTATGATGATTGAAAGTTCTGGGCAGTGATGGTAAAATTACCGTGATTTTATTGCTATATTGTTTTATTGCTATATTGTTTATGATTGATAATTATTTACGGTTATCAGATATTGTTGCATATGTACGTGCTTATAAATTGAGTAATTATGTTTGGCAAATAGTAATCAGTTGGGATTATTTTGCTAAAAAAACAGTCGGGGACCAATTTGTACGTGCGGTTGATTCAATTTCCGCTAACATTGCAGAAGGATTTGGAAGATATTATAAAAAAGATAAAGTTTTATTTTATCGTTATTCATTTGCAACCACAAAAGAATCTTTGGATTGGAATCAAAAATCGTTTGTGAGAAAATTGTTATCCGATGAACAGTATGCATATATTTTTAAAGAGTTGTTTGAATTGCCAAAAGATATTCATCATTTAATTAACTTTACAAATGATAAACTTAAAATTTAATTAGCAATATAACAATAAAGCAATAAAACAATAATTTAGATTATGACAAATTTTTCCGAAGAGCTTAATCAAGAACAATTGAAAGTTGTTACGCATGGTGACGGCTATAGTTTAGTTTTGGCTGGAGCAGGTTCGGGAAAAACGCGCACTATTACTTATCGCGTGGCTTATCTTTTAGAAAAGGGCGTAAAGCCGGAAAATATTTTGTTGGTGACATTTACCAACAAGGCGGCAAGGGAGATGCTGGAACGTGTGGGACGGTTGGTGGCGGGGGACAATTTCCATTTGCCCTGGTCTGGAACCTTTCATCATATTGCGTATAAAATTTTAAGAAGATACGCAGGTATTTTGGGTTACGATAAAAATAATCCTGCCGTGAACCGAACGAGCGAAGCGAGTTCTGGTTTACGGTTTACAGTATTAGACAGTGATGATAGTTTGGAAATGTTAAAATTGTGTTTGCGAGATGAAGGCATTGATCGAAAAGAAAAACGTTTTCCTTCGCCAGCGGTTTTGCAATCCATTATTTCTTATGCACGAAACGCGGAAACGACGATTGAAGACGTGTTAGATTTAAAGCATCCACATTTTTTGGGTGAAAGTGAAACTATTGTGCGCATTGCAGAAAATTATCAAAAACGAAAATTAGTAGCTAATGTAATGGATTTTGATGATTTGCTCACGAATTGGTATCAATTATTGATAAAGGAACAAGGAGTAAGGAATAAGTTGAGCGAGCAGTTTCAATACATCCTCGTTGATGAATATCAAGACACTAACAAGATTCAAGCATCAATTATTGATTTAATTGCTTCTAAGCACAGGAATTTATTAGTAGTTGGTGATGATGCACAAAGCATTTATTCTTTTCGCGCGGCTGATGTTAGAAATATTTTAGCTTTCGAGAAAAAATATCCCCACCCCTCCGGCGGGCAGGCAGGCGCAAAAATTTTTAAATTAGAAACTAATTATCGTTCCACGCCCGAGATTTTAAATTTGGCGAATAATGTTATTGATAATAATTTAAATCAATATCCAAAGAATTTAAAAAGTTTGAATGGGGGGCCCTTCGGCTTCGCTCAGGGTAAACCAGAACTTCATAGTTTTGAGGATCAAAGTGAAGAGGCAATATTTATTGCTGATAGAATTGAAGAATTGTTGGGTGAGGGTGTGGAAGCTATTAAAATTGCCGTGTTGTTTCGCGCAGCCTATCATTCGCAAGCTTTGGAAATGGAACTCGTTAAGCGCGGTATTGATTATGATTATCGCGGGGGTGTGCGGTTTTTTGAACGCGCGCATATTAAAGATGTGCTGGCGTACTTGCGGATTGTAAATAATGTGGACGATGATATTGCTTGGCGCAGAGTTTTGCGGATGCAAATTGGTATCGGAGATACAACGACCGAAAATATTATTTCAGAAATTAAGAAATTAGGAAACTTGGAAATTATTGGTTCAAATTTATCGGCGCGGGCTCAATTGGGTTGGAATGACTTTTTACAAATTTATCAAAAATTAAATTACATCAAAAACAAAAATCCCGCGGATTTAATCGCGGAAATTTTAGACTCTAAATACGTAGAATATTTGGAAAACGAATATCCTGATTATCGCGAGAGAATACAAGACATTGAGCAATTGGCCAAGCACGCAGAGCAATACGCGGATAACAACGCGGATGAAAGCGGAACAAGTGAAGAAAAAGATGGATTGAGCAGGTTTTTGGCAGAGGCAACATTGCAGGAGTCGTTTAGAGGTGTTGATAGTGGCCAACACCCCCCCAACCCCCCTCAAGGGGGGAATTATAATTCAGATAAAATTATTTTATCCACCATCCATCAAGCTAAAGGGCTGGAATGGGAAGTGGTGTTTGTGATGGGTTTGTCGGCTGGGCAATTTCCCAATGACCGCGCGTTGCGCGAAGATAATGGTTTGGAAGAAGAACGACGTTTGTTTTATGTGGCCATTACCCGTGCCAAAAAATATTTATATTTAACATATTCAGCGGCCCTTCGGCCTGGCTCAGGGCAAGGTGGTTGGGGAGATTCTTTTGGCGGACCCAGTATGTTTTTGGAAGAGATTGATAAAGAGTTAGTTGATGGGGAAATCTTAGGGAGTGTAGGATCAAGCATGTTTGATGATGATGTAGAAGATGTTAGTTATGTTGATGAAGATAGTTATGTGCGAAATACGAAAGCTACGAAAGATACGAAAAATTGCCAGGCGATGAGAAGCTTTTTGAAGGGGTTGGAGGAGTTGTGATTGTTAAATGGCTAAATTGCTAAACTGTTCCAGAGGAGACTAAGCTTGTTTCACTTGTTTGTCGACAGGCAGTTAGCAACTTAACCATTTAGCAATTTAACCATTTTTCAATAACTCCTTGACTTTTATGTTGTTTCTTGCTATACTGTTATAAATTAAAAATTAAGCTAAAATAATATGAATTTTACAGGAATTTTTGAAAAAACTATTTTGATTGTCAAGCCAGACGGCGTACAGCGCGGATTGATTGGCGAAGTGGTAAAGCGTTTGGAATTGAAGGGTTTGAAGATTGTGGGCCTGAAAATGATGTTTTTGGATGAAAATAAGTTGCGCGAGCATTATGCCCACCATGTGGAAAAGCCTTTTTATCCCGGGTTAGAAGCTTTTATGAAATCTTCTCCTGTGGTATGTATTTGCGCCGAAGGCAAGGGAGCAGTGGAAGCAGTACGTTTGATTGCCGGCGTTACCAATGCGGCCAAGGCAGATGGTGGCACCATTCGTGGCGACTTGGCTATGGGTATGTGCAATGTGGTGCATTGTTCAGATTCTATTGAGACTGCGCAGGCCGAAGTAACTAGATTTTTTGCTGAGTCAGAAATTTATAGTTATGATAAGACCGAGTACTTGCATGTGTATATGGAAGACGAGAGAGTTTAAAAGTTTATCAAGTTTATAAAGTTTGTAAAGTAAACCATTGGTGAAAGCCGATGGTTTTTTACTTACTGATTCCCGGATAATCCTGATTTACGGATAGTGTCTGATATTAGTAAATCGGGATTACCTGCCCGCCAATGCCGCCCCATTCATTATCTAATTAAAGAAACATTGTTTTTAATTAGATTATTTATCGAAATGACGTAAGGGATAAGGCGTAGGCAGGTGGGTCAGTAATCCGTAAGTAAGAATCAGATACCTTTACGAATTTGAAGATAAATGCTAAAATTAGTTTGTAAATTTTTAATATTCAAGATTATGAGTGATACAAGACCACCAAGGGGAAGCAGAGAAATTCCACCAGCGTCTGACTTTGAATTGAAACTTACAGTAGAAACACCAGAAATGGGTAAAGATGGGCGGTTTAGAGCAGTGAAAGAATATTTAAAAAAAATTTTGGGTCAAAAAAAAGTGCCGCGTTTTGAGCATGTGCCAGACCGTGAATTAGAGGGTTTTTGGAATATTAAAGAAACTGCCGGCTATAATTATAGCCAAGGCGTGCCTACGGATATTCCCCTGGACGATTTTACAGATATTGTATTGTTTTGTTCTTTGTTAACAGAGAATGAAATGATTTTAAAATTTAAAGAAGAGATGAGGGAGGAGTTTAGTAGTCTGGAAGATGATTGTGAATTTTTGCGCGGCAAAATTAAAGAAGAAATTATTCATCACAATAAAAAACTTAACACTGTCTGGTTGAATCGCGGTAATTTTTTACACAAAGATCATGCTACAGTTTATGTTAGTTTGCCGAGTATCAGTGATACATGGGGTTTTAATGCTGAACCGGGGGAAATGATTGAATTGAATATAAATCAACAAGAAGAAGTGGCACAGAGAATGGCCTACAAACCGGTAATTAGTAAATATTATTTTAATATTTTTTTTGACGAAATGGTGCGAATGTTTGGGAGAACTAATGCGGAAAAAAAATTTAAAGAAATGGTTATTGAAATGTATGAGGCAGGGTTGGGTTTTAATAAAATTGAAAGAGAGGATGAAACAGAACAAATTTCTGAACCAGAGCCGATTAATTTGGGGCAATCCCCGTCCTTTTATGAACAAGAAGATGATGATCTGGAATTGAGCAGTGTTGCCACGGGCGAACATCATACTAACAAAGAAGACCGTGGAAATAGTTGGTGGAAAACAAAAGAAGTAATTGCAGAGTATGAAAAAAAGTTGCTTGGCGATTAAATAACCGTAAACTGTTGTGGATAACTGCTCTATACAAGGCTAAAAAAGTATTGTATTATTAAAATAATATGAATAGAAATTTTAAGCAAAATTTAGTAAAGTATTCTGTATGCAAGGCCTTAGTCTTGCGTGGTTTGGTTATTTGGCCAAATTCTAGGGTGCTTGCTAATCATTTTGTTTAAATAATTTGTTAAAAAATTAGCAAAATAGCACACTAGAAATAGGGTGTTTTTATATGGCGTTTGTTCTTTAAAAAAGGGGGAAATTGGGTAACGCGCTAAAACTGGCCGGAGCCAATGAAGATTCTGACTGAGGATTTTTATTGGCTCCGGCAAGGATGACCGGAGCGGGACAAACACCTCTTGAGAGGTGAAGAATGGCCGAGGAGGATACGATGACCGACGACAGCAGGGCGAAGGCGGAGGTGGTGGGCCAGGGCGGCGACGCTCCGGCCCAGATTCTGGGGCGTGATGAGATGCGGAGGGCGCTTCTCGGCACCGGTACTCCCCTGTGGGAGGTGGAGGCCGAGCTCGATCGGTACGGGCTCTAGTCATGAACAGGTGGGGAACAAGGACCAAGGAGGCCAGCGCGTTACCCCACCACAAGTGGCTGATTATTCTTAATCAATACTTGTGGTGTTTATTGAATTTGAAATTAAAAATTTGAAATTTGAAATTGTATATAGTATTCGCGAGTTAGGTTAAATTACACTTGCTTGACACATAATATATCCGCATTATATAATACCTTTGATCCTATAAGCTGAAGACGCTAATCATATCCTACAAATCTATACATAGGGAAACTCATATTGTTTTATCCCGTGGGATAAAACTGCGGTTACCCACCTGGACACAGGGGTATAGATAGCACTTCGGGCTAAAGGATCAAAAAAACAACTCATAATAATGGGTTGTTTTTTAGTGGGCGACTCAGGGATCGAACCTGAGACCTCGTCATTATCAGTGACGCGCTCTAACCAACTGAGCTAGTCGCCCTTTTCGCGAAATATTATATAGAATAATTACTTTTTTTGCAAGTCTTGTGGGCGGCACAGGAATCGAACCTGTGACCTTTACAATGTCAATGTAACGCTCTAACCAACTGAGCTAGCCGCCCATCCCTTGTATTAAGTAGAAACATTATAACAGAGCCTTGAATTTTAATCAAGGGCTTGACAAAATGCCCCAAACTCGCTTATGCCAAAAGTTCCTAAGGGTAGTGATTTGTTAAAATGGCTATTTTGTTGTATTTTTAGCTAAATTGGAGCATTTGATTTTTTGGAAAATTGTGTTATAATTAAACAATCCGAATTTACGAATTTTCATCCCAATCTACAAATATTCCAATTTACAAATGTCGTATATTCGTAATATTCGGATGTTTGTAAATTCGGATTAGAATTTGTAGATTAGGATTTTGTAATTTTAATATTCAACATTTGTTATGTCAGAAATTAACGAAATTAAAAACGATGAGAGTGAAGAAATAAAAGTCCCGACCGTTAGTAAAAAAGAACATAGCGCTTTGGTGGCTGTGGGTTCGTTTTTTTTGGAAATGATAAAAGTGATAATTTTGGCCGCTATCACCATAGGTTTGGTGCGTTATTTTCTGTTCAAACCATTTTTGGTGCGCGGGCAATCTATGGAACCTAATTATCACGAAAGTGATTATTTGATTATTGATGAGCTTTCTTATCGGTTTCGCGATCCAGAACGCGGGGAAGTGGTGGTAGTGCATGCGCCCGTGGGCTCTGATTATTATTTAAAAAGAGTTATTGGCTTGCCCGGCGAGAGAGTTGAAATAAAAAATAATAAAGTAATAATTTTTAATGATCAAAATCCCCAGGGTTTTATTTTGTCCGAAGCTTATTTAAATGAAATTACGGAAGGCTCTTTGAATAAAACTTTGGGGCCTGATGAGTTTTTTGTGATGGGTGATAATCGGGGAGCCAGCTATGACTCGCGCCGTTTTGGTCCGGTAAAGCGAGAGGCCATTGTGGGGCGGGTGTGGTTGCGCGGCTGGCCGATTAATCGCGCCGGAGTTTTGAAAGCGCCGGATTATTCACTTTAGCACCTGAGCACCTGAGCACCTGAGCACTTGAGCACAAAAGTACGGAAATACTTAAAAAATCATTTAACCGCGTCTCATTATAATTAGCACTATCTTTATAATTAAAATTTTCATCTTATGCCAAAAAAATCCAAACCAGTGAAAAAAATAAAGAAGGTGGTTAAAAAAAATAAAATTAAAAAACCGGTTAAAGTTGTGCCGACTAAAAAGGTAAAAAAGGCAGTGCGCGTGGAAAAACGCGTTGAGAAAAAAGAAGAAATAAAAAAACCACTGCCCGTGGAAAATTCTGCTGAAGAACAAGGCGTGGAATTAAAAATGGGCAAAGGCAAGTCCCTGGGGTTACTGCGCGGCATGAAAGACATTTTGCCCAAAGAAGAGCGCTATTGGAAAAAGCTTTACCACACTGCAGAAAATTTGGCCGACGCTTATGGCTTTGGTTATATAGAAACGCCAATTTTGGAAGATGTAGGATTGTTTGTGCGCTCGATTGGCAAAGGCACTGACGTGGTTGATAAAGAAATGTATGTGTTTGAAGATGCTGATGGTTCCCGAGTTTGTTTGCGTCCCGAGGCCACAGCATCTGTTGCTCGCGCTTATATTATTCATGGCATGGTAAGTATGCCTCAGCCGGTAAAAATGTGGTACTATGGCCCAATGTTTCGCCACGATCGTCCACAAGCCGGACGCTATCGCGAATTTCACCAATTTAGCTGTGAAAGTTTTGGCGCGCATGATCCGGTAATAGACGCGGAATTGATTGCGGTTGGCTATAATTTTTTTAAAGATTTGGGGATAAATACAGTGGTGCACATAAATAGCATTGGCAAGTTGGAAGAGCGCCAAAATTATATTGTGGAACTGGTGGGTTATTTGCGCGGAAAGCGTGGTTATTTGTGCGAAGAGTGCAAAAAGCGCATTGTCAAAAATCCTTTGCGCGCCTTAGATTGTAAAGAAGAAAGTTGTCGGCCAATTATTGAAGAGGCTCCGCAGATTATTGATTGGTTGTCGGAAACTTCCAGAAATTATTTTATGAAAGTTTTGGAATATTTGGATGAATTGGATATACCCTATGCTTTGCGTTCTACCTTGGTGCGTGGTTTGGATTATTATTCAGATACAGTGTTTGAATTTTATCGCGAAGAAGGCGAGGGCGCGGCCCAAAGCGCTTTGGGCGGTGGTGGCCGTTATGATACTTTGATTGAGCAGTTGGGTGGCAAACCCACTCCAGCCTGTGGTTTTTCTATTGGCTTGGAAAGAGTGGTTTCGGCTATTCGCGCTAAACAAGAAGCCGGAGAATTGCCCAAAACCGAAGAAACCAACCCAATTTATTTTGCGCAATTGGGAGAGCAAGCGCGCAAGAAAACTTTAAAACTGTTGGAAGAAATGCGCCGCCAAGGTTTGATAGTAAAGCATAATCTGGGCAAGGGGGCGTTAAAAGCGCAAATGGAAATGGCCAACAAATTTAAAGCTCAGTATTGTTTGATTTTGGGTCAAAAAGAAGTACAGGACGGCACAGTAATTATTCGCGATATGGAATCTGGTATTCAAGAGATTGTTGATCAGAAAAAGGTTATAGCAAATTTGAAAAAGAAATTGGAGAATCTTAGTGAAGGGCAGGTAAAATAGGCAATCACAAAAATGGTTAAATTGCTAAATTGTCAAATTGCTTACGAATTTTGTAGAGAGAAGTTGTGCCTGGTCCTGGCGTGGTGCTTAAGTGCTAAGGTGCTTGGGTGCTTAGGTGAAAAAGTGGATAACTTGGTGTTTGACTTTTGCCTAAATTTAGTGTAAACTTAAAACAGTTTAATTTATATAATTTATCACCTGGGAGGTGAAAATTGTGTCCGAAATAAAACGCAAAAAAAACGAGTCGTTTGAATCGTTTATGCGCCGTGTTAAGCGTATCTGGCAACAATCCGGAAAGATTTTAGAAGCCAGAAAAGTACAGTTTTTTGAAGATTCAAAAAGCAAAAATGTACAGCGCAAAAACACTGTGAAACGCCTACAAAAGAAGGCGAAGTTGAATTACCTGTTAAAAGTTGGCAGATTGCCGGTTGAAATGCAGGAAAAATTGAACGCTCGTAATCCTAAAAAAAAGTAATCTAAGTGACTATGTCTTTGCGAGAGCAAATTCAAGGCGCACAGATAACGGCCATGAAAGAACGCAATCAGGACATGCTTTCCATATTGCGTATTTTGTGGTCTGCCATTAGAAACGCGGAAATAGATAAGAAAGAAAATTTGTCAGACAATGAAATTCAAGAAGTAACAGCTCGCTTGGTTAAACAGCAAAAAGACGCGCTACAAGATTTTATTGCCGGCGGCAGACAAGACTTGGCAGATAAGGCCAACAAAGAAATTGCCTTATTGCAAGTTTACTTGCCCGCACAATTAAGCGATGATGAGTTGCGCGTGATTGTTAAAAAAGTAATTGCTGAAAATAATATTAACGAAACAGCTCGCGCTATGGGAATGATAATGAAAGAAGTGAAAGGTAAAGCGGATGGAAATAAGGTGAGAGAGATTGTGGGAGAAATTCTGCCGGGTTGATTTTTGACGATTGAAAAAATTGTGAGTAGTTGTTTAGTGATTTCAAATTACAGATTGTAGCCTTCGAGCCCCGAGTCTCAGGCCGAGGGGGGTGACAATTGGCGATTTTGAAATCTGAAATCAAAAATTTGAAATTTATTATTAATTCTGGGTTCCATGCTGCCTAGGGTTTGCAAAAATAAAAGGTTAAAGAAAACTGCCTTAGCGTTTGTTTTTTTAGCGCTTGCAGTTTTTTTATTTTTGCCCATAATTAAAGTTAGCGCCCAAGTGGTGGTACCTCAGACAACTGCTCAAAAAGATGTATTTGGCTTACAGCCAGTTGGACAGAATATTGGCTTGGGCAATGATGATATACGTTTAATTATTGCGCGCATTATTCGCGCCGCTTTGGGATTGCTGGGTGTGGTGGCTATGGCTTTGGTAATTTATGCTGGTTTTACCATAATGACTTCGGAAGGCAATGAAGAAAAAATGGAGCAGGGTAAAAGAATTTTGAAAAACGCGGTTATTGGTTTGGTGATAATTTTATCAGCTTTTAGTATTGCCAGCTTTATCATCAATTCCTTGGCTAAAGCTACGGGCATAAATAGGGGTACGGCCACTACACCACCCAAGATTGCTACTTTTGGCGGGTCTGGTGCATTGGGGCGTGTGGTGCGCGACCATTATCCGTTCCG
>Ga0172370_10009043_pt1 | contig 11759 bp, 8 predicted proteins | sample LakKiv5m_FD_114538 | JGI IMG/M metagenome (GOLD analysis project Ga0172370, IMG submission 114538) | Freshwater microbial communities from Kabuno Bay, South-Kivu, Congo - kab_022012_11.5m | ecosystem: Environmental > Aquatic > Freshwater > Lake | place: Democratic Republic of the Congo...
CATTCATGGGCGCAACCGGCTGATGGGCAACAGCTTGCTGGATATTTGCGTTTTCGGCCGGCGGGCTGGCTTGACTGCCACATCTTGGGCGCAGCAGGTGGGCGGTCAAGAACACCGCGGCGGAGAGGAACAGCGCGGCGGTGAAGAACAGCGCGGCGGTGAACCGACGCTGGCTCACCTGGGAAGATGGCGCCAGGCGCGTCAGGCGGCCGGGTTAGAGGATGGCGGGCAAGCCTCGCCTGTAATCTTGCCTGATTATACAAAAAGGTAAGTTTTGTCCTTGACCAATCTTGTTATTTTTTGTACAATTCAAGTGTAAAAATCGAATAAGTGTTCGCTGGGTTTTGAAGCGAACGCGGCGGCGGTAAAGAACACCGCCCGCCCAAAGTAGGCTTGTGAGATTGTTCTAGGCAGGCGGAAGGAGGTGGTCAGGCTGCACCATACCGGCAGGGTTGGCGAACCCTGGAAAGATCGTTCAACCGCGGAATCAAAAGCATTCCGCACCTTTCATTCATCTGGAGGATGAGCAGTATGAGAAAGCGCGTATTCTACCTGATTTCGCTCGTTATGGTCCTAAGCATGATCATTGCAGCCTGCGGCGGCGGTGGAACGGCCGGCAAAGGCACTATCAAGGTCGCTAGCCAAAGCCCCCTCTCGGGCGGCCAATCGGCAATCGGCGTGGACATCAAGAACGGCGCTGAACTGGCAATGGAACAACTCAAGAAGCCGTTGGAAGATCTGGGATTCAAAGTTGAACTGGCGCCTTTTGACGACCAGGCGAACCCCGATAACGGCGTCGCGAACGCGAAAAACATTGTCGCCGATCCTGCCATTTTGTGCGTTGTGGGTCACTACAACTCCGGCGTGCAAATCCCCTCTTCAGAAGTCTACCATGCTTCGAATCTGGCGAATGTCTCACCCGCCAACACGAACCCGAAAGTCACCGACCGCGGTTATGCGGAAGTCAGCCGCATCGTGGGTCGTGACGATGTTCAGGGCGTTGTGGCGGCTCAATTTGCAATTGGCAAAGGCGCCAAGACCGCTTACGTGATCCATGACAAGACCGCTTATGGTCAGGGCATTGCGGAATTCTTCAAGCGCGAATTTGAAAAGGGCGGCCTGCAGATCGTTGGCTTCGAGGGCACGGAAGAGAAGGCGAATTTCGACGCAATCCTCGCGCCATTGGTCGCTGCCAACCCGGATGTCGTCTTCTTTGGCGGCATCTATGACCAGGCCTCCGTCCTGTTCAAGCAGGCGCGTGAGAAGGGCTCCAAGGCGATGTTCGTCAGCGATGATGGTTTTGACTCGCCTGAGGCAATCAATATCGGCGGGCCGACCTTGTTAGATGGCGGCGGGTTATTCTACGCCACGGTCGCCGGCCCGGCCAAGCTTTACCCGGGCACCGCTAAATTCCAGACTGACTTCAAGGCCAAGTATGGTTCTGACCCGAAGCCATTTGCAGCCCAGGGTTATGACGCAATGGCGATTTGCTTGAAGGCGATTGAGAATGCGGCCAAAGAAGCTGGCAATAAACTGCCGGCGCGCGATGCTGTCACGAAAGCTGTGCGTGCGCTGAAGGATTTGACTGGCATCACCGGCACGATCAATTTCAACGCTAAGGGCGACCTGGTATCCGCCAAGTATTTCGTGATCCAGGTAACCTCTGCCGATCCGACCATGTGGAACGATAACAAGATCGATCAAACGCTCGATATCGCTCCACCTCAATAGAACACATTCTGGCAACCTGCCCGGTCCTCTCGCGCGGTGCGCCGCACTGCCTGGGAGGACCGGGAGTATTTGAGGCTCCCTAATGAGACGACTCCTCAATGCCCCGATCCTGATTGAAATCCTACGCCCACTTGGGCAAATTATCATTTTCGTTGCGGCCAGCGGCGCGGCGCTCTCGGTGTTGATCCTGGCAATCGCCTTTCTCCTGCGCGGCTCAGCCGCCGGATTGATGACTATCAAGAACTATGGCGTGGACCTGTTCACTTACACCCTGATTAACCTGCCGCAAGTGTTGATTGATGGCGTGACGATTGGTTTTGTGTATGCCGCTATTGCCTTGGGCTATACCATGGTGTATGGCGTGTTGGAATTTATCAATTTTGCGCACAGTGAAATTTTTGCCATCGGTGCGTTTGTTGGCATTGAAACTTTGATTGGCTTGAATAACGCCGGACGGCTGACCGGAATTCCTACCTGGCAAGCCTATGCCTGGCTGGCGCTGGCAATTCTGTTTGGGATGGCGGTAGCCGGCGCAACCGCCGTTACGATGGAAAGGATTGCTTACCGTCCCTTGCGAGGAGCGCCGCGCCTGGTGCCATTGATCTCAGCCATCGGCGTGTCATTCTTCCTGCAAGACTTGATCCGGTTGGTAGAAAGCCTGACAACAGGACAGTTCTACAGGGTCTTCCCCACCTTTGGAAATTTCGATGAACGGATCACGATTGGGAACTTGCCCTTTGGAGATACGACTATCGAATTGGGTATCCAGGTGAAATCTTTGATCGTGATTTTGGCCGCAGTCGCAATGGTGGTCGGTTTGAATTATCTGGTCAATGCGACCAAGCTGGGCAAAGCGATCCGTTCTACCGCCCAAGACCGCACGACAGCCAGCCTGATGGGGATCAACGTCAACTTTGTCATCTCAATGACATTCTTGGTCGGCGGTACGCTGGGCGGAGCAGCCGGTTTGTTGTATGCGATGAAGTTCACCCGCATTGATCCGTTCGTGGGCTTCTTCCCGGGCATCAAAGCTTTTACGGCTGCCGTATTGGGAGGCATCGGTAATATCACCGGAGCGCTCCTGGGCGGCATTGTTTTGGGTATGCTGGAAACATTCTCCGGCTCTTACTTGAATGTGTTCACGATGGGAGCGGCTGGCGCAGAATATAAAGACATTCTGGCGTTTGCCATTTTGATCATCGTGCTGATCTTCCGTCCTTCTGGTCTGCTTGGCGAGCAAGTTGGACAAAAGGCATAGGAGCTGACGATGGAAAAAGGCAGACAATTCCACTTTTCCGAATGGCTACAGTCCTTGCGCACGAAGCTCAACCAGGGTAAGACGCCCTATATCTTCAGCTTCCTCTACCTCGCTGTTGGGACTGCCCTGGTTTACCTCAGCCCACGCTCATTGCTGGCGTTTCTATTGTTTATTTCGTCAGCTCTGGTCATATTCGGCCTCCGCCTGGAGACCCGCTATAAGGTCATCCTGGCGGCTATCGCTTTGCTGATCCTGGTGCCGATTGTAGGAGTGCGGAATATTTTTTATCTGGAAGTGATCTTCCAGATCAGCGTTTTTGCAGCCCTGGCGCTCGGTTTGAACATCGTGGTTGGCTTTGCTGGTCTGTTGGATATGGGCTACGTGGCATTCTACGCGGTGGGCGCTTATACCTGGGCTTTCTTCGGCTCTCAGCAGCCGTTTTTGCTCCACGAAATTCCCGGCACAGCGCCGCCAGGCACGCCCTTCTTCTTGCCAGCCGACGCATTCTATCTGTTTGTGTTCATTGGCATCGCGGTGGCGGCATTGACCGGCATTTTGCTGGGTACGCCTGTACTTCGCTTGCGCGGCGACTATCTGGCAATTGTGACGCTTGCCTTTGGCGAGGTGATCCGCGTTTTGGCGAACAACCTGGACAAACCGCTCAACCTGACCAATGGCCCTCAGGGTATTACTCCCATCCAGCGGCCAACCTTGCCCGAACCATTGCTCAATGGGATTCGGGTAGTGCTAAATCCGCTGGTGGGACATAACGTCTCGGAAGGCGATTTCTATAACCTGTTCTTCTACCTGGCAGCCCTGGTCGTGATCCTGGTCGTGATCCTGGTGGCGCGCCGGTTAGATGATTCCCGCATCGGGCGCGCCTGGACCGCCATTCGTGAGGACGAGACCGCCGCGATTGCAATGGGCATCCCGCTGGTGAGAATGAAACTGGCGGCTTTTGCCTGCGGCGCGTCCTTCGCCGGGGTGATGGGCGTGTTATTTGCCGCCAGCCGCACTTTTGTCAGCCCGGAAAGCTTCTCTTTCATGCAATCCATTGGCGTGTTGACGATGGTGATCCTGGGCGGCATCGGCAGCATCCCGGGCGTGATCGTTGGCGCAGCGGTCGTAACGATCTTGAACCTGCAAGTTTTGCAGGGTTTTTCGCTGTATCTCAGCCAGTTGCGTCAGAGCGATTCGGTCATCCCGCTGATCAACTTCGCCTGGAAAGACCTCTCCACCCAGCTTGACCCGGCTAAATACCAAAAAATGGTGTTTGGGTTGATCCTGGTTCTGATGATGATCTACCGTCCGGCTGGTTTGATACCGGCCGCGCGGCGCAAGCGCGAACTGGCGAAGGAAGAAGCAAAAGAAAGTTCAGACGATGATGATTCCGGCGCTGGCTTGGAAGCTGAGGAGGTAAGCCATGGCGCTGATTGAGACCCATAATGTAACCAAGCGTTTTGGCGGGTTGCAAGCCGTCGGTCATATGGATTTTGTGGTAGAGCAGGGTCGCATCGTCAGCATCATTGGTCCAAACGGCGCGGGCAAGACCACTTTCTTCAACACGCTGACCGGCATCTACCGTCCCGAAGAGGGAGAAATCATCTTCGATGGACACCATCTGGTTGGAAAGCGTCCTGATCAGATCACCTCGCTGGGGATTGCGCGCACCTTCCAGAATATTCGCCTGTTCGGCGCGATGACGGTCATCGAAAATATCATGGTCGGAATGCACCCTCGCTTGCGTCAGAGTATGGCGGATGCTTTATTAAGGACCGGGAAGTTCAAGAAAGAGGAGACCAGCGCCCACGACCGCGCCTTCGAGCTGATGGCCTTTGTGGGTTTAAAGGAGGTCGGCAACGAGCTGGCGCGCAACCTGCCGTATGGTTTGCAGAGGCGGGTCGAGATTGCGCGCGCTCTGGCTTCTGATCCTAAGCTGCTGTTGCTGGATGAGCCGACGGCTGGAATGAACCCGAAGGAAACCGACGAAGCGGTCGGGTTATTTCGCAGCCTGCGAGACGAATTGGGCGTCACGATCCTGTTGATCGAACACTCGATGCGGGTGGTGATGGACATCTCTGAGCGGATCACCGTCATGGATTATGGCGAGAAGATCGCCGAAGGTCTGCCGGTTGAAATCGGCAACAATCCGAAGGTAATAGAAGCTTACCTGGGCCGCGGCGCAGCGGAATTGTTGGAATGATAGGAGATTCGCAATGAGCTTGCTGGAACTGGAAAATGTTCACTCATACTACGGGCACATCCATGCCTTACACGGCATCTCTCTGCGAGTCGAAGAAGGGGAGATCGTTACCCTGATCGGCGCGAACGGCGCAGGGAAAAGCACCACCCTGCGCACGATCTCGGGTCTGATCAAGCCCCGCCAGGGTTCGGTGCGGTTGCGCGATCAAAATATCACTGCTCTGCCGCCGTACCAGATTGTCGAGAAAGGCGTCGGACATGTGCCGGAAGGGCGCGGCGTCTTTCCGCGGCTGACGGTGCGTGAGAACCTTGAGATGGGCGCTTACACGATAAATGATCGAGCGGAGCTTTCCCGCCGGATGGAAACGGTTTTTGAGCTGTTTCCGCGCTTGAAGGAGCGTGTTGATCAGAAGGGCGGGACGCTTTCGGGCGGCGAGCAGCAGATGTTAGCGACCGCGCGCGGTTTAATGCTCAAGCCGCATATCTTGTTGATGGATGAACCTTCGATGGGGTTGGCGCCGGTGCTGGTTGAAGCGATTTTCGGCGTGATTCGCGATCTCAATCAGAAAGATGGCACCACGATCTTATTGGTTGAGCAAAACGCCCTGATGGCGCTCTCGGTGGCGCACCGTGGTTATGTGTTGCAGACCGGGCAGATCGTGGTCGGCGATACCAGCGAGAATTTGAAGAAGAATGAGATGGTGCGCGCCGCTTACCTGGGCGTTAAATAACGGTCTTACTACGCCCTGATCCGTTTAATCCCTTGCCGCTTCACATCGCTGCCGATGGAAGCGGCATTTTCTTTCAGGTGAAACCGGACGAAAAAAAAACGGGGCAGTCAATACGCATAATCCAGATGGTGTGATTGAACCGCTCTGAAAACCTCTTTCAAGTATTGTGCTTTTCATCTATGCCTTTCATCACTTGACCCTCTATAAACCAGGGGCTAGAATTAAAATGCTATGTCAGATTCGCTCCAGAGACGAGGCGCGCTGGGCCGGTGATGGTTGACCGGAGAGGGCGCGATTTCTGCTCCCCTGACTCGCTTGCGTTTCATCGCTGAATCTTTATAGAAGAAATTGGCGCGCCGCCAAATGATAGGAGCAAGTAATGACAGATTTTCTCTTTCGCGGTTCTCTGGCTGATTTGGACCCGGCTGTTTATGAACTAACAGAACTAGAATCGGAGCGCCAGGCGCGCAAGTTGATCCTGATTCCTAGCGAAAGCCAGGCGCCCCAGGCAGTGCGTGAAGCGATGGGCTGCGCTTTCCAGAACATCTATGCCGAGGGGTATCCAGATGAAGATACGCGCTGGATGAGCGAGGCTGAAATCACGGACTATACCGCCCGGTTGGGTCATTTCCGCCGTTATTCAGATCCCCGGTATTATAAAGGCGTCGAATACGCTGATGTGATTGAAGCGCTGGCGCGCCGGCGCTGCGCCGAAGCTTTTGCGACCAATGGCGTTTCGCCGGATGATCTATTCGTGAATGTCCAGGCGCTTTCGGGTGCACCGGCGAACAACGCGGTTTACCACGCGTTAGTCAACCCAGGCGATACCATCATGGGGATGAACCTGTTGCACGGCGGTCACCTCTCGCATGGGTCGTCTGTGAACCGTTCTGGTAAGTATTACAATGCCGTTCACTACACCATTAACCCCAAGACGGAACAGATTGATTACGATCAGGTCGAGTCGCTGGCGGTGGAAAATAAGCCGAAGTTCATCATTGCCGGTTACTCCTCATATCCCTGGGCGGTAGATTGGGCGCGTTTCCGGGAGATCGCCCGGCGGGTCGGCGCGTTGCTGTTTGCCGATATTGCACATGTAGCCGGGTTGGTTGTGGGAGGCGTTTACCCCTCCCCGGTCGGTTACGCGGACGTGATTACCTTCACCACGCACAAATCGTTGTGCGGTCCGCGCGGCGCCTGCATCTTGACCACAGATGCGGCTCTGTCGCGAAAGATAGACCGTGCGGTGTTCCCGGGCGAGCAAGGCGGCCCACATGTGCATATATTTGCAGCGATTGCCTCGACTTTCAAACTGGCGCGTACCCCGCAATTTCGCCAGATGCAAGAGCAGATCGTCAAGAATTGCGCTGTTTTCACCCAACGGCTCAAAGAGCATGGTTTTCACATCCCTTATGGTGGAACCAATACACACCTGATGAACCTGGATTGTAGCTCGGTGCGCGGTTTGGATGGTATAGCGCTGTCAGGCGACCAGGCGGCCCGAATCCTGGATATCGCCGGGATTGTGGTCAACCGGAATACGATTCCAGGCGATAAGTCGGCGTTGGATCCCTCCGGCATTCGGATGGGCACGCCGTGGGTCACGCAGCGTGGCTTCAAAGAAAAACAAATGATCGAACTGGCAGACATCCTTTCGGACCTGCTCAAGGCGACCACCCCATTCGCGCAGTCGGGTCGTAAGGGCGATGTACGCCGCGCCAGAGTAGATTTTACCGCCCTGGAGACAGCCAAGCTGGCAGTGCGCAAGCTGGCGGAGCAGGCTGGAATTGATTTTCAGCCCGGCCAACATCATTATCCTCACTTCTATTATATTGATGATCGTCCGACCTCCGAATGGGCGGTCTTCGAATTGGGCGGCGAGCAAATTCGCTCGTTCTTGAACTTCGCGTTATCGTCCGAGGTTGAAAGCCTTCAGCCCGGCGACAGTCAGGCCACCCGGCTAAACACCGCGCAAGGAGAAGTAGAGGGCAGCCTGACCTGTCTGGATGCCTATCGCTTCAGGCTGACCCTACCAGCGGCCAAAGCGGGAATTGCGGCGGCCTGGCTGCGTGATCTTTCGGATGGGTATGTCTTGTTCGACGAAGATCCATTGCGCAAGCTGCCGGGGCCGGTCTCAATCGCCGACTGCGATCTGCCGCCGGCGCTGGTGGATAAGGGTAATCCGTTTGGCGCGAACAAAGCCTACTACGTCGGAGCGACCGCTCAGAAGGGACAGCCCTTACCGGATTTCGCCTATTCAGAGCAAGAAAAGCCGTTGCGCCGCACGCCCATTTATGAAACTCATCAAAAGCTAGGCGCACGCCTGATCCCCTTTGCCGGTTGGGAGATGCCGGTCTGGTATTCTTCTGTGGTCGAAGAGCATCTGGCTGTGCGCCAGGCGGCTGGCCTGTTCGATGTCGCTCACATGGGAGTCTATCAAGCCGAGGGGCCAGACGCCGCAGTTTTCCTCGATAGCATGGTTAGCAACGATATTGCCGGTTTGAAGGTAGGCGAATCTTGTTATACTCATCTGTTAACCCCGTCTGGGCAGGTGATTGATGATCTGTTAGTTTACCGGCGGGCAGCCGAAAAATACTTGATGGTGGTCAATGCTTCCAATGACGACAAGGATTGGGCCTGGCTGAACGCAGTCCGGGAAGGCAAGGTGTGTGTCAGCAAAGAATACCCCACCGCGCATGCCTACGGTTGCCAGGTAATTCTACGCAATCTGCGCGACCCACGAGCAGGGGCGGACGTGCGGGTGGATATTGCTCTACAAGGACCGCGGGCGCGGGATATTTTACTGGCGCTGGGCGCAGATTCGGATACCCGCAAGCGGGTAATGGCCTTGAAACGCACCGAGCTATGCGAGGCTGTGCTGGGCGGTTTCGACCTGGTGGTCTCGCGGACGGGTTATACTGGCGAGAAGATGGCTTTTGAGTTGTTTGTTCATCCTGAGCGCGGCGAGGCTTTCTTCCAGGCGGTTTTGAAAGCGGGCGAACCATTTGGCGTCAAGCCGATCGGCCTGGGGGCGCGCGATAGCCTGCGCACCGAGGCGGGCTTGCCGCTGTATGGACACGAGATGGGCGCCGGGTCGGGTAAGTTGGGCGCGCCGGATTTAGGCGTTGCAGAGGGCGGTTTTGGCGTATATGTGAAAACCTATAAGCCCTGGTTTATCGGGCGCGAGGCTTACCTGGAGCGTGAAAAGGCTCGCCGCGGCGAGGTCGTGCGTTTCCGTTTCGATGATAAAGGCGTGCGCATGGCGCATCCTGCCGATCCGGTGATGGATGGGCGCGGAAAAGTGATCGGTTGGGTGACCAGTTGCGCGATTGATAGCCAGGGCTATCTGACCGGCCTGGCCTATCTGGAAGGTAAGAATGTGGCGGAAGGCGTCCAACTCTCGATCTACCAGGGCGCGCCGCAGACGACTGGCAAATCGCCGGCAGTCTTACAGGTTGGGGATAAATCCATCCTTCCCTCGCTTGCGACGATTATCAGCCGCTTCCCGAAGTAGAAATACCAGGATCGGGGTGCAACCTTGCACCCCGATCCTGTCTATATTAAGCAGAAATTAATCAGCAGGTTGGATGGTCTACAAACAGCAGATTGATTAAGGAGATGAAAATGCAGACACCTTGGGATCATCGCTTCGCACAGCGAACCCAGCGGATGGGCAGTTCAGCCATCCGAGAACTTCTCAAGCTTACTGAAGAACCCGACATTATTTCTTTTGGCGGCGGCATGCCAGCCCCAGACGTTTTCCCGGCGGAGGAGATGTTGGGAGCCTGCGAGCGGGTCTTGCATGATTTTGGCGAGCAGGCGTTGCAATATGGCGCGACAGAAGGCTTCCGTCCTTTGCGCGAGATGATCGTGCGGCATACCGCGCGCTATGGGATCGAGGTCACGCCGGATAATGTGATGATTACCTCCGGATCGCAGCAGGCGCTGGATTTGTTAGGCAAAATCTTGATCAATCGCGGCGACCGTGTTCTGGTCGAGTCGCCCACTTACCTGGGGGCGCTGCAGGCCTGGTCGGCGTATGGGGCGGAATATGTAACGGTACCGATGGACGAGAATGGTATGGTGACCGACGCGCTGGAGGAAGCTCTACGCAGTGGGCCAAAATTCATTTATGTGCTGCCCAATTTTCAAAATCCGACCGGCGTAACGCTTTCGCTGGAACGGCGACAGAAGCTGCTGGAACTGGCCGACCGCTATGGCGTTCCGATTGTGGAGGACGATCCCTATGGTCAACTGCGCTATGAGGGAGAAAACCTGCCTTCAGTGGTAGACCTGGATGGTAAGTACCGTTATTCCGGCGAAGCCTGTTATAGCGGCAATGTGATCTATCTAAGCACTTTCTCCAAAATCCTATCGCCTGGATTGCGGCTGGCCTGGGTGGTTGCGCCGTCGGTAGTGATCCGTAAGCTGACGCAGGCCAAGCAAGGCGCCGATCTGCACACCGCTACGTTTAACCAGTGTGTGGCGTATGAAGTAGCACGCGGTGGTTTCCTGGATCGGCACATCGAGACGATCCGTAGCGCCTACGGTCACCGTCGGGATGTGATGCTGGGAGCAATGGACGCCTATTTCCCGCCCGGGGTGGAGTGGACGCACCCGCAAGGCGGTCTATTCTTGTGGGGCGTCTTGCCGGAAACGATTAACGCCGCCGATGTGCTGAAAGTGGCGATCGAAAACCGGGTGGCTTTTGTGCCGGGCGCTCCGTTCCACCCGACTGGCGGTGGGCATAACACGATGCGGATCAACTTCTCATACGCCAATCCAGAAAAAATACAGGAGGGCGTGGCGCGCCTGGGGCGGGTGTTGTATGAGAAGATGGGTATGCAGGTGAATTATTAGGAGACGTAGGCTATATAGCCTATAGCGGGTGGGTGGATTTAAGCAAATCCACCCACCTGTTTGTTGCTCGTGAATGATCCAGATCGGGGTTGAAAATTGGCGGAAAGATCCCTAGCAGACCGGTTTTAGAAACCTGCATACCCGACATCGAACTGGAGGAACCGGCGATCCAGGTTACGAGGTAATCCTGACCTGAAACGCTGCTGGCGACTGCCGGGATGGTCTCGGCGGCGGAAGTGTAGGCGTTAACAAAAAATCGTCCAGCCGTCGCGTTTCTGGACGATTTTGAGCAATTGTCGAAACAGAATCTTACTTTACTTCCAGCAATTCCACCTCGAAAATGAGCGTGGCGTTGGCCGGGATGACGGGCGGGTAGCCCTGTGCGCCGTAGCCCAGGTCGGGTGGGACGACCAGCTTGCGCTTGCCGCCCACTTTCATGCCTGCTACGCCCTCATCCCAACCGGGGATGACCTGACCAGCGCCGAGCGTAAAGGTGAACGGCTGGCCGCGGTCGAGCGAGGAGTCAAATTTGGAGCCATCCTGAAGCAGGCCAGTGTAATGTACGCTGACTGATTTGCCGGCAATTGCTTCAGCGCCTGTCCCAACTACCAGGTCCTGGTATTGTAAACCGGATTGCGTAGTGACCATATTCCCATCTCCTGTTGCGACGGAGGTTTGTTTTCCTTTTTGAAAGGCAAAGAATGCCCCGATTGCCACTGCGGCAACCAAAACGATGACGATTAGAATGCGGGTGTTGCGCACTCGGGCGGCGCGGCGTTGGGCGCGGGCAGAACGAAGATTGGACATAGCGTACCTCGATAGGATAAGATGTTGAAGTCTTGAGGCCTGAAATATAACATAGAAATTGGCTCAAGCGGCTTGCAGATGCGCCGTATTTTTACCGGCGCACTGCAACGATGGCCTAACCAACTTGTTGCAGCAGGCGCTCGATATTTTGCAGCCCTTCGGTAAAATGA
>Ga0172370_10009051_pt1 | contig 11749 bp, 16 predicted proteins | sample LakKiv5m_FD_114538 | JGI IMG/M metagenome (GOLD analysis project Ga0172370, IMG submission 114538) | Freshwater microbial communities from Kabuno Bay, South-Kivu, Congo - kab_022012_11.5m | ecosystem: Environmental > Aquatic > Freshwater > Lake | place: Democratic Republic of the Congo...
AGTTGATTTGGTTTATTATAAAGTCTGTTCTCGAGTCCCACTTCTTTTAGGGCCTCCGTGGCTAATTCCGTCCTTTTTTTAGCGCCAATACCGGCGTAGATAAGAGGTAATCCGACATTTTCGAGACTACTAGTGCGGCTTAGGAGGTTGAAGGCCTGAAACACAAAACCGATTTCTTTGTTGCGAATTTTAGCTAGTTCGTTTTCGGAAAGTTTGGCCGTATTTTGGCCGTTAATAAAAATATCGCCATCGGTCGGCTTATCGAGGCACCCGATCATATGCATTAAAGTGCTTTTGCCACTCCCCGATTTGCCCATTATAGCCACTATCTCCCCTTCTTTAATTGAGATGCTGGCTTTATCGACGGCCATTACCTCCATCCCGTCTACACAGTCCTTCTTAGTTAGGTTGGCCGTCTTTAAAACTTCTTTGGCCATAGCTTAAATTTTAGGTTGAACTGGTTGATTTTCTTGAAGAGTTTTAGCGGGACTTAGAATCACAATTTGACCGTTACCTAGTCCTTCTAGAATTTCGGTATCCAAGTCGCCCTCTAAACCGGTCCTAACCGCTACTTTTTTGGCGCGACCGTTATCAATAACCCACACAAATTTGTTGTCCCCTTCTTCCACAATAGACTCAAACGGCACCGTTAAGGCGTTACTGTGTTCGGTCACAATAACGTCGGCGTCACCCTCCATCCCCAATTTAACGTCGGCCGGTAGGTTAGTAACTTTGACCTTGACTTCGATAACTGTATTATTTCCGGCGTCTTTAGAAGTGGCCGGCGAGATTTCGGCCACAATCCCGTCAACCGGACGATCCTTAAAAGCGTCAAAAGTGACAACGACCCTCTGTCCTATTTGAATTTTCTTGATGTCCAGCTCGTCGACCAAAGTGTTGTAGTAAAGGGATGTGGGGTCAATTATTTGGATGATGGGACTGCCATTGGGAATTTCGCCAACTTTGGCGTTTACTACCGTTACAATTCCGGCAATCGGGCTCACCAGACCGCTGTTGGCAAGATTGGACTTAGCGGCGTCAAGGGCGGCCTTGGCCCTCGTCATCCCGTCGTCGGCGCTACGGGCGGCGTAATACGACTGGTCTTTTAAGGCTTCAATTCTAGCGCTTCCCTCGTATCTCACATTGTTGTAAGTTTCATCGGTAATTGTCTCGCCGGCTTTGGCGGAATCGTAAGCGGCGATGGCTTGGTTTAAAGCAGCTTCGGAAGCCCTAACATCGGCTAAAAGCGACGTGGCGTTTAGGGTCACTAAAGTTTTTCCGGAAGTGACGCTATCACCAACCGCCACATTGACCCCGACCACTTTGCTGGTGGTTGCTCCAAAGCTTAAGTCTGCCTTACGGTCAGCTTTCATAAACCCGCTAACGGCCACAGTTTCTTTGATAGTGTTTTCGGAAGCGGTGCCGGTAGCGACAGCTAGTGGTGTTAACCGGGCTTTTACAACGTTAAAGACCGCGAAGCCAAGTCCTAAAAAGACTAGTCCGATAATGATTCTTTTTAATTTGAATATAGTTTTTATTTTAGACATGAGAACCCGTTCTACGTCGTTTTAGATTTTTGTCCAGATGCCCCAGACATTGTATTTAAAGGTAAAAGAACACATTTTACCCGACCGGGACTAACACCTTCTAATCTTAACAACTCTAGCATTTTTGTCGTTGTCATTTTCGTGATCTCGTCAGTTTTTTTGTGTTTTAGATATTTCAACAGAAGATCGGTTCCAGCCATCGATAAAACACAGCCCTCACCTTCGAATTTGGCGTCGGCCACGATATCGTTTTCAATTTTCAAATAGATTGTGACTTTGTCACCACAGGATTCGTTACTGCCGGTGATTGTCAAATCAGCGTCCTTAATGACACCGCGGTTAGTGGGGTGTTTGTAAATGTCGATAAGGCTATTTTTTAATTCCATCGGAGAAAATCTCTTTAACTTTTTTGACACCTGCGACGAGACGGTCAACGTCCCTTTTGTCATTATAAAGATAAAAACTGACCCGCACCGTTGCGCTGACGCCAAGACACTTCATCAATGGTTCGGCGCAATGCTGGCCGGATCGCACGGCCACCCCAACGCTATCTAGAATCGTTGACACATCGTGCGGGTGCACGTCCTTAATGTTAAAAGAGACAATACCTAGTTTTTGTGTCAAATCCTCCCCACCGTAAACCGTTACCCCGTCGATTCTTTGTAACTCTGTTGTCGCATATTTTAACAACTCTGTTTCAATTTTTTCGACATTCTTCAAACCAAATTTATTTAGATAGTCAACTGCGGATTTAAAAGCGACCACGTCGGCAATGTTTGGCGTCCCGGCTTCAAATTTTTGGGGAGTTTTAGCATACGTTGCCTCAAGTCGCCCGACTTCGTCAATCATACTGCCCCCCGTCAAAAATGGTGACATCTCGTCAAGTATTTCTTTTCTTCCCCAAAGAATCCCTACCCCCGTAGGGCCAAGCATCTTATGGGCGCTAAAGACGAAAAAATCACAATCGAACCTTCTAATGTCGGTTTTAAGACTTGGTACCCATTGCGAGCCGTCAATTAGGACTTTAATACTAGCGTTCTTTATTTTGGCCATTTGGGTCACTTGGGTAATGGGAACAACCGAACCTAAAACGTTGGAAACCGCGGTTACCGCCACTAATTTAATATTTTTACAGGTATCCAAAAGGTTTTGATAGTGGTTAAGATTCAAGTGTCCCCTATCGTCAATTTTTATGAATTCGAGTTTCAAATTTTTTTCTTTGGCAAGAACATACCATGGAATTAGATTGCTGTGGTGCTCTAGTTCAGACAAAATGACAGTGTCACCCTCGTGTAAACTTTGACGGCCCCAAGAATAAGCTACCAAATTTATGGATTCGGTAGCGTTTTTGGTAAAAATGACTTCGTCAACATTAGCATTTATAAATTTAGCCACTGTTTGTCGGGTCTCTTCGTACATTGTGGTTGCTTCATCGGACAAAGTGTGGTTGCCACGATGGACGTTAGCATTGTGATTTTTGTAAAATTCTGTTAAAGCGTCAATAACCACCTGTGGCTTTTGGGTAGTAGCGGCATTATCCAGATAGACTAGCGGTTGATCGTTGATTTGACGACTTAAAATTGGAAAATCGGCTTTAGGATTCATAAGCTTTAATTAAACCACTAATTGTGGTGGCTTTAAGATGTTTTTCTGATAGTCCTCGGCAATTAGCGTAGAAAATACTTTCGTCGGCGAAAGTGAGAGTTGAAATGGCGTGAGAGGCCGTTGAAGAGCTGTTTTGGACGGTAAAGTTAGGCTTAATTGTCACTTTTGATTTGTCACCAACCATTTTAATATCAAGGTGGCAATTTGAGGAAACAGCCTGGCGGTCAATAGTGACATCAATGTTTACATTGGCGTCAGCAAGAATAAGCAAACTTAATTGACTACTGGTAATAGGGGCAATATGGGAGATAGTAAAACTCTCGTCACTTTTGACGATTTTTTTTAATTCAAACTTTTGTCCAGTTTTTTCTAATTTTTTAAACATAGTTTTCGTTAATGATTGCCTCCACCAGCCTTTGCATTTCAATTGTATATTCAAGCGGCACGTCTTTAAGAAGGGGTGACAGTTGTCCGAGGACCAAAGTGCTGGTGGCTAGGGTTTTATTTAGTCCCCTACTTTGCAGATAGAATAGTTGGTCAGAAGACAATTGACTAATCGTCGATTCATACTCAATTTGGTTGTCAGTGCCCTCTTTGATAATGGCTGGGTAACCATTATTTTTTGATTTATCATCAAGAATTAGACCGCGACAATCTATTTTTGATTTTGAGTTGTTAGCGTTTTTAGAAAATTTGATGAGTCCTCGAAAATTATTGAGGCCACCCTTAAGACTCACTGATTTGCTAATAATACTCGACTCTGTGTTTGGAGCGAGATGGATCATTTTGCCCCCACTATCGATAGCTTGACCATTTTCAGCTAGAGCAATCGAGACTAAACTAGCCCGAGCCCCTTCTTCCAATAATAAACAAGCTGGGTATTTCATCGTTACTTCCGAACCCAAATTAATATCTGTCCAAATCATTTTGGCATTTTGGTAAACGGCGGCTCTTTTTGTAACTAGGTTATAAACATTGCGACTCCAGTTTTGAAGAGTCGTGTATTTAACAGTGGCGCCTTTTTTGACGATAACTTCAACGATCGCGGCGTGAAGATTAGCGCTACTAAAATTAGGGGCGCTGCAGCCTTCAATATAATGAACAAACGAACCGGCTTCGGCGATAATGAGCGTCCTTTCAAACTGGCCGGAATTGGCGGTGTTGATTCGAAAATAAGTTTGCAGTGGTTTGTCCACTTTAACGTTTTTTGGCACGTAGATAAAACTGCCCCCGCTTAAAAAAGCGCTGTTTAAAGCCGAGAATTTATTGTCACTAACCGGTATGACCGTGCCCAGATACTTTTTGACAAGGTCACTATGTTTTTGAATGGCTTCTTCCATCGAGCAAAATATCACGCCTTGTTTTACCAATTCTTCTTTTAGTGATCCATAAATTACGTCACTTTCAAGTTGAGTTTTAACACCGGCCAAGAGGTCTTGTTCACCAGTTGGGAGGCCCAGTGTTTCAAATAAATAACGCATTCGGGAGTCAACTTTGTCCCAAGTTTTAGCTTCACTGTCGACAGGGCGGATGTAATAAGATAAATCGTCAAATTTTAATTTCTTCAAAGATGGTCCAAAGTTCGGCATCGGTAAGGCTTCAAAAGTTTTTAAAGCTTCTTGACGGAAGTTGACGAGCCACGCCGGCTCGTTTTTAAATTTAGAAATTTTGGCTAAAACGTCAGTTGTTAGCCCCGGCTTGGCGGTGTAAGAGTATGGCATAGGTGTCATCCCGTGCTTGACACAGGGGCGTTAACTCTGCCAGCTTCAAGTTTTAAAGTGTGGTCAACCGTTAATAAATCTTTAAATTTTTGATAATGGGTGACAATTAGAAAACCGGTGTTATTTTTTTCGATAAGATACTTTATGGCTTTAGCAATCAGTTTAAGTGACGCTTGGTCAACCCCGGAATCAATTTCGTCCAGTAGGGCAAATTTAGGTCGTAGTAACAGCATTTGAAGCGCCTCTAGGCGCTTTTTCTCCCCGCCACTAAAATCTTGGTTCATAGTTTTTTCTAGAATTTTTTCGTCCAAATTTAATATCAGGAGCGCCTGACTTAAATTCGTGGCAAAATCATCGAGACTTGAATTAGCGTTGTTTTCGAAATATATATCTTTCAGAAAATCGGCAACTTTAATGTTAGGGAGTTCCGGAGGGTTTTGAAAAGACACAAATAGTCCGGCTTTAAAGCGTTTCTCCGGCGTTAAATCGTCAATTTGAATATTTCCTAACTTGACGCTACCGGTGACAATCAAACCCGGATCGCCGGCTAGAGCGCGGATGAGAGTGGTTTTGCCACTGCCGTTTTGACCTTCTAAAACAACAATTTGACCACTTTTGATGGCGAAAGTGGCGTTTGTGATTATTTGATGACCGTCTTTGATCACTGTTATTTTTGAAATATGAAGAGTCATTACTTAGTTAGAAAGCAGGGTTGATGGTTTTTGCCACATTCCGCGCTTAAAGAGTAGAAGACCTGTCGACCTTGTTTTTCGGAAACTAAGAGACCGGCATCCTTTAAAGCCTTTAGATGAAAGGAAACAGTCGGTTGGCGAAGTTTTAAAATTGTTACAAATTCCCCGACCGTTTTCGGTTTATTTTTATTGCTAATTAACGTAGTCAGTATTTTAACTTTAGCTTCGGCCCCGAGTTCTTTTAAACAACCAACGCAACTTGTTCTCACTCCGGTGTTTTTGGTTTTAGACATACATAGATATTAGTCTATATTTAATAAATTGTCAATTAAAATGTGTTAGACTCGTAATAACGAAAGAGGGTGATTTTTTATGCTTAAAGTTGAAAAACGAGACGGTTCTCTGCAGGATTTTGATCGCGCTAAAATTATTGCCGGAGTTTTAAAATCGGGAGCTACAGAGGAGCAGGCAGAAGAAGTCACCGGTATTATTGACTCTTGGATTTTAACAGTGGCTAATGAGCAAGACGTGTTGGCTTCTAACACCATTCACGCCAAGGTTCTAGAGCTGTTAAAAAGGGTTAATCCCGCCGCTTCCATCACCTACCAAGCTTTTAGGAAATAAAAGCTGAACTCGAGAAAAAGAAGCCAGATCGCAGGACAGTTGTCCTTTAATCTGGCCTTGCGAGATCAGTACCCCCTCTCCATATCACAGTTGTCGTATGTGTAAAACCATCGTTCGCTCATCCAGTTTGGGTGGGAAATTGCCCAAAGTGTGTCCATACCAAAGCGAATTCTGTCGCCTTCTTTTCCCCAAGATGCCAGGTGAAACACCTCGTCCCCGTTCATGAAGTAGAAATACCCGTCATATGAATTAACCGCTATTTTAGCATTTTATTTGTAGTGGCGACATTTATGGCACGCTTTGTTAGAATGATGGGGTAATTTTAGGCCGAGGTGGCGAAATGGTAGACGCGCAAGGTTTAGGACCTTGTGTCCGCAAGGATTTGGAGGTTCGAGTCCTCTCCTCGGCACCAAAAAATTGACAAGCATCTTCGCTTGGCAAGTTTTTGGTATTAAGACTCGAAAGGCGGAGGCGCGACGGCGCCGAGCCGGGGCTGACGGCAAAATCAGCAGATTTTGACCGGTGGCCGAGTCCTCTCCTCGGCACCACTCTTGTCATTCCCGCGAATGCGGGAATCTAGTAAACTAATTTTATAGATCACAAAACATATTCAGGTTAACCTACTCTTTCATATTGAGGTGTTCGAGGACATTAAAAAAGCTATTTTTAGAGAAAAGTGTCTAAAAAGGTGGAATAGGTCTTGGAAGTTAAAGTTAATCGAGAAAACAAACCCGAATTGGGAAGACTTAGCTGGATCCTCGCTTTCGCGAGGATGACACTTAAAAAGAAAGAGCCGGGGGCGTTAGATATCAGCGCCTCCGGCTTTTGCGACTAGGTTATCCCGTAATTTTGTGTGCGGAAGCCTTATTCGGCAGGTTGATCTTTCTGTAGTCGTCAGACTTTCTCCTGGCGTTATCATTCGGGTGATTTTTCACCGCTGACGCTTTCAAAAAACCCTTTCTGCCTCTAACCTTCCTACCCACTGCTTAGCCCCCCCCTCTACTGTTCTTAATGTGGATGTGACAACTTGAAAACGTCGCACTTACAATTTTCAAATCTTGCATCAACTCCTTTCTCAAATGAGGAATGGCTTTAAGGTTCAAAAAACCCTAAAGTCATCCCTCAAACAGCCTCTAAACGGATGATACAGGCTTACTGGGTAATTTGTAAAGTGCCGATTATGTCTGCGGCTAAATCTTCGTAACCTTGGTTTTTAGGATCGTTGGTGTTATTAGCGATCGAGATAAAATTGGTTTTACCAACCGTGAAATATGCGTGATTAGTATTGCCGAAAGCGGCCTCGCCGTCATACGTCAAACCGCTCACTCCATTTATTACAATGGTGGTTAATGGTTTATTAATTTTAAAATCCGCTCCTAAACTAGCCTGCTGTTCGGCAATGTCATTATTTACAAGCATTTCCAAAGTTTCGCCGGTTTTTAATTGGCCGGTGGTAATGGTAATACTTACCCCATCATAAAATTCGGTTTGCGGTTTTTGGCTAGGACCCCATTTAACAAAATTAATGGTGGAATTGTCCGGCGCTTGGAGTTTAACGTCGCTTGGGTATTTAATTGTGTAGTAATTATTGGCATCGGAATAAATTTTCCAAGAGTCGGTAATCGCGTGCGCAGTCGGCGCGGCTACAATCACCGCCGACGGAGAGGCTACGTCAACTTTTTTCGTTGGAGTGGCGCTTACAGTTGCCACTTGTTGCGTTAATTGGTCGCAGAGTTTTTTATTGGCGGATTTTTCGTATTGATAGCTTTTATAAAAATAACCGACCATTCCGGCGAGGGTCAAAAATAGTAAAAAAACAAAAGTCAAGGCAAACTTTTTAAACATCAACTTAACTCTATCAAACAAGAAGACCCTCGTAAAGAGGGTCTCCGAGTTTCTAATTTCAGTTTGAAATTATCTTTCTGTCATTGGACGAGCTTCAGAAACGTTTAAAGCGCGACCGTCTACTTCTTTGCCATTAAGCATTGAAATAGCGTTTGCAGCTTCTTCGTCGGTTGCGAATTCCACGAATCCAAATCCTTTAGAACGACCAGTCATTTTATCGGTGATCACTGTCGCGGAAACTACGTTTCCGGCTTGAGAGAAAGCCGCTCGTAAAGACTCGCTTGTCGTGCTGTAAGAAAGATTTCCTACGTATAACTTTTTTGCCATAACCTTAGAACTTCACCTCCTTAATGTAAAAATTCCGCTCTCTGATAACGGGCTTTGGAATCATAGAGAGCAAAGCTTCTAAGGTCAAAGCGGTATCAGTTCACGAGAAACGAGACGATTATACACTTTTTTCGCTTGTCAAGCTAGATCTTGCAATTTATTTTTATAAGGTTAGATTTAAGTTAGTACCAAATCTGATTAGAGAGGAGACCTCTAAAGTGCAACCCTCGTTTGACGTTACTGATGGTTTTATTGCTTGGCTGACAATTCATTGCTCAACTTCATATAAAACGACGAGTCAGCTTGTTGACGCTTTGTTTGAGGAGTGGTCTCTGTACATGCGGTTTCTCGCTTTGTTGGGCTATAGTGTCAGTTTTTACGATCAGCAGATAGCTCGTGAAAAAGGTCTCTCTACACTGTTGATGGCAAGTTTTCCTTACACAGGTGGTGGTATAAACCCGCAACGTATTGAAGCTGTCACCATGTTGTCCGAGAAGACCAGGGGACGTTCTTTTGGACAACATCCTTGATCTAAAGATCAGTTTGGTTGAAATCCTAAACCAGACTGATCTTTTACTTTTGGTGGGTGGTGAGGGACTCGAACCCCCGACCCCTTCGATGTCTCGCTCGCTTCGCTCACGAGCAAAATTTGTTGGTGGGCGCACTTGGATTCGGACCAAGGACCTTTGCAATGTAAGTGCAACGCTCTACCGACTGAGCTATGCGCCCACAAATTTCTAATAACAAACTGCTCTAACCAACTGAGCTACGGACCCACGTGCTCATATTTTAGCAGACCAGCGGGCAAAAATGCCTGTTGAGAGTGTTAATCCTCGTTTGGACTCTTTAAGCGCCAACTCGCCAAATTCAATCTGTCCGCCGAGTTTAGAGGTTTCTGACTGCAAAACGTTATGAAGTGTTATTGACGAAGTGCTGACAGCGTAGGCGTTGACGATCAAAAATAACGGTTTGTCGCTAAGTAACTTGACGCAATCCTTCAAAAGCTCCGGAAAATCGGCATTAAACTTCCAGGGTTTGCCGCTAGGATCGTGACCGAAGCTTGGCGGATCCATAATAATGCCATCATATTTATTGCCACGTTTAATTTCTCTTTTAACAAACTTGGCGCAGTCGTCTAAAATCCAGCGAATTGGTTTTGTTTCTAAACCACTTAGCTTTTGATTTTCTTTAGCCCAGTTAATTGCCGGTTGACTAGCATCTACGTGGCAAACATTAGCGTCGGTTTTGACTGTTATTAGACTTGCTAGACCCGTATAGCCAAATAAATTTAGGACAGAAGTCGGTCGGTTAGCGTTTGTAATTTGACGAGTTATAAAATCCCAATTGACGGCTTGCTCCGGAAAAACTCCTAAGTGTTTAAAAGGTGTCAGCTTGGCCGTAAATTTTAGGTCCTGATAGGCCATCTCCCAGTTTTGCGGCATACTTGTTTTGACATTCCATTTTTTGGTGGCAACGTCAAACCTGGCGTCAACGTCTTCCCACAATGGGCTGTCCCCTACCGGCCACATAATGCTAGGATCCGGACGGACAATTTGGTACTTCCCAAAACGTTCGAGTTTCTGCCCGTCTCCGGTGTCAATTAATTCATATTCGTTCCAGGGGCCCGGGTAGTAAAGTGGGATGTTCATAATAAATTTTTATTGGTCGGGGATGGCAGACTCGAACTGCCGGCCTCCACGTCCCAAACGTGGCGCGCTACCAACTGCGCCAATCCCCGAGGTGCTTTCATTGTAACAAATTAAGTTATAATGGGCGTCAGGTGAATTGGCGCCCGTGGCCCAATGGATAGGGCATCGGCTTCCGGAGCCGGGGATTGTGGGTTCGAGTCCCTCCGGGCGCACCAGAAATTTATTCGTGACCGAGTCCCTAAAAAATTTAATTATTTGCATTTTTGTGGAAAGTGTTAGAATGTAGTTTAATGGGCTCTTTTGAAGAACCAAGTCTTACCGAAGGTCGTGCAGAACTTAACCCAATGTGTTTAAGTGCTGTCATCTTCTCCGCCGAGGAGTTGGCCAAGGATCCATCAGCCGCTAATGAAGCGGCTTTTTCGTTGGCCGAAAAAGCGAGCCACGCTGGAATTGTCACGGCGTTAGAAGAAAGAGCGAATGCCGAAGGCGGTCCCGACCGTTATATGGATCAAGTGCGGGATTTATACAGAGGAGAAGAAGAAGTTGTTGACGATACTAATTTAACACTAGAGTTTCTAGGCGGTTTACAGAATTTTGTAGGAAAGTTTAGACAAGAACACTCCCTAAACTAGGTTAAGTGTTTGTTTAGGAGACTAATGTAGGTTTCTCTGGGCTCGGCGCCGATTACTGTTTCCACCACTTCCCCATTTTTAAAAACTAAAATTGTCGGGATACTTTGAATACTAAATTGTTGAGAAGTAGCGGGGTTAGGATCAACTTCCAGACTTCCAAACTTAACTTTACCTTCAAACTCTTGGTCCAGCCCCTCGATTATCGGTTTAACCAGGCGACAAGGTCCGCACCACTCGGCCCAAAAATCAACTAATACTAGTCCTTGGTAGTCGTTCACCTCGGCTTTAAAGTTTTGATCAGTGAGATTTATCATAGTGTCAAGATACTACACTTAAGCTAGAGCTTCCGCAAGACGGTAAATTGGGCAACCGACATTAAGAATTATTTCTACTCCATCGTCGCTAATTTCAATTGTAGAAACGGAAACAAAATCAATTTTAAAACTCTGAAAACGACTAGCTTCGGTCTCTAAAATCAATGACATTAAAATTCTAATTAAATTTCCGTGAGTAAACACCAGTACCCTTCCCTCTTTGTAGGTACTCCGTAGTTCTTGCCAGACTTTTCTAACTTGATCTCTAGCAATTTCCAATTCGCTAAGTTCCTTCGAAGTTAGAATTACCTGATTTAACGGACTTGGCCAATTTTTCCCACCTACTTCTCGTAGGTCTTCCATAATTTTCGCATTAAAATTTTTATCGCTCGTGGCAATTTGGCAGGTTTCCAAAGCTCTAGTGTAAGGGCTTACCAGAACATCGGTAAATTTTTTTGAGGCTACGAATTTTTTAAGGACGGTAGCTTGGGCAACACCTTCTGCGTTTAGAGAGCTTTCGGGGGTTTGAAGACCTGCTTCGTCGTAAGCGTTTCCGTGGCGAATGAAATAAAAAGTAACCATCAGTTATTAACTATACCATTTTTTTAAGTCGTGATTTTACAAATTCATAAAGCATCGGGAGCACAGATATTCCTATTATGACAAACACAGTTATAGAGAAGTTTTCTTTAATAATCGGGATATTGCCGAAAAAATACCCTAAAAGCGTAAACCCCGATACCCAAGCCAGTCCGCCAAGGGCGTTGTAGTAAACAAATTTTTTATACTCCAT
>Ga0172370_10009058_pt1 | contig 11743 bp, 8 predicted proteins | sample LakKiv5m_FD_114538 | JGI IMG/M metagenome (GOLD analysis project Ga0172370, IMG submission 114538) | Freshwater microbial communities from Kabuno Bay, South-Kivu, Congo - kab_022012_11.5m | ecosystem: Environmental > Aquatic > Freshwater > Lake | place: Democratic Republic of the Congo...
AAGGTCTTTCACCTTCGACTTTGGTGAGAATGTGGATGGTGGAACATGTGCGCGCTGCGGTAAAAAAAGATTTTTCCCCTTGACAAAAAATTAAAATATGCTACAAAGGCTCCTACCGAAGAGGAGAGACAGATTGTTCCAAATCTCGGTAAGACGGTGGTTTAGTGATACGTTAGAGTACTGACCGCGAAGGAAGTTTACCATAACTCTCCTTAGAGGTGTAGTGCCACCGGCTTACCGAGACTGTTCCTTGTTTCTTGATAGCTGATGGGCGACGTGCTTCACTACGTTGCGACATCGCACAGGGAATAAGGGACAAACCACGAGGGGTCAGCTTTTTTAAGCCAACCCCTCGGTTCTTTTTTTGTTTGACAAAGGTAAGTGTCTTTTGCTACAATCTCGAAGTTAGTTAGCTAAGTAAATCTGCACTTTGAGTGGCTTTGCGGGCAAAAGTGGTGATCACCGAATTTGTGGTCGCTACCTTCGTCCGTAAAGAAGCACACGTTTTTTGTGGTGTGCGTCGTCGAAAGGTCAGTAGCAATGCGGTAAGCGGACGAGTGACTGACCTGTTCTTCCGCCGATAGAATCGGCCAAGGAGGCGCAAAGGAGGCGCAGACAACAATGAGGATTTGTAGCCAGCTCGTGGCCGGGAACGCAGAAACCGGACGAGCCGCATAACAAACCGGGGTTGATTCCACCCCGTGACCAACAGGAATCACTGTCGAGGGAGAGGCATTCGGTAAGAACGCTGGCGCGCGGTCAACAAATCGACCCGCACCGCCCGGATGAGGACGTTGCAAGAGTCAAAGGATGACTCTTACGCCACCCGCTGAACACAGGTCAAAGATCTGCAGCGGTACGTCCTTTTTGGCGTGCGGTCAAATAGACCCTCGGAGACGCCAGCGAAAATTGATCGTCAATCGTCGGAATTGTCAGAAAGGGCCCGAGGAGAGAAGGGAGGTGATCCAAACTAAAGATCATCACTTTGACCTCCGAAGGCCCACCAGTTTTGCAAAGATCCAGTAAGCCCCCACAAGTCTAGATGATTGAGGGGGCTTTTCTTTTACCTAGAATATGGTATAGTGTCACTCGGGAAGGCGCCCCGGGGCAGTGGGTGTCTTCCCTCTTGACAAACTTCCCTAGATATCATTTACTATTACCGTCAAAGATAACGTCCCCGGTAGCGATTAAAACTTTCCAAATGATTTTATGAATTCAACTCCACAGCCGTCCGTAGAAGATTTTGTTGGCTCATCCACAAACAAACGTCCTTTCATCAATCGTCAACCCGACGACCTATCGTCGGAATCCTTAACCAAGGTTAGTGGGGTTTTAGAGTTGCTACCTGATTTTGGCATTTTGCGTCAAAAGGACGGCGTTGATACTTACATCAGTCAATCTCAAATTCGTCGTTTTAGTTTACGGGTCGGTGATTTCGTGGAAGGATTAGCCCGTCCCCCCAAAGAAACCGAGCGCTATCTGTCCCTCATCAAAGTTGAAAAAGTGGAGAGTGTGGATCCCGATCAGGCCGCCAAAAGGCCGCAGTTTGACCGTCAAACTCCCGTCTTCCCCAAAGAAAAATTAAAATTAGAAACCGATAAAGAAACGCTGTCCACACGCCTGATTGACCTCATCGCTCCGATTGGTAAAGGTCAACGGGGGATGATTGTCTCTCCGCCGAAGAGCGGTAAAACGACTATCCTCAAAGATATTGCCAGCGGTATTGCCGCTAATCACCCGGAAGTAACCCTAATGGTCGCCCTGATTGGGGAGCGTCCCGAAGAAGTGACTGATATTGCGCGCAGTGTCAAAGGCGAAGTGTTTGCCAGTAACTTTGATGAAGATGCTGGCGCTCAAACTAGAGTCGCCGAGTTGTGTCTCGAGCGAGCGAAACGTCTCGCGGAGGTTGGCAAGGACGTGGTCATCCTGCTTGACTCCATTACCCGGATGGCCAGAGCTTACAATATGGTGGTCCCGCCTTCGGGGCGGACGCTTTCCGGTGGTTTTGATCCTTCCGCTCTTTACCCCAGCAAGCACTTTTTTGGAGCCGCCAGGAACTTCGAAGGTCCAGGTTCTCTCACCATCATCGCCACGGCTCTGGTTGATACCGGCTCCCGGATGGATGATTTGATCTTCGAAGAATTTAAGGGGACCGGCAATATGGAGTTGCGACTTGATCGGACTCTTTCCGAACGCCGCGTCTTCCCGGCTATCGACATTCAAGCTTCCGGCACCCGCCACGAAGAGCTACTTTTTAGCAAAAAGGAGTTAGAAAGTATCTATAAGTTACATCGGATGGTGGACCTGGTTGATGCCAGAGACGCTACCAGCCTGGTCCTCGAACGGCTCAAGAAGACCAAGAACAACGCGGAGTTTTTAGAGACGTTGCATGAGTCCAAATAACCAGTATTTCGGTAAGACGGTATGACTGTAAGACAGTAATCGGTATAGCAGTATTTCAGTATTGTCAGTAATAGTTCTATACGGGCTTACTGGCGTACTGTATTACTGATTACTGTTGCACTGTCTCACAGTCCTACTGAACTACTGGCGTGTTTGAAATTCCTCCCCAAAACTGCTATAATACCTTATAGTCTGCCAATCAGACTTCTTTATGGGCAAACGCCTAAAAAGCCTGTTACAACAACTAAAAAAGCAAACTCTACGACCTTTGATGGTCGTTAAATCCCATCAGTTAAGCCTGATTCCTCGTAATCCTATTGCCTCAATTTTGGCGGGATTGCTTGATTTTTGGGCTTTTATTATAGCTTTAACCATCTACCTTTATGATCTGTTTGGCCGTCTTATCAAAAGCGGGCCACTACTGCTAAAAATTTTCGTAGAGATTACAACCACAATCAAAAGTCGGATGATTGGCAGTCTCATTTGGTCAAGAGGACGTCTCGGTCGGCCGGTTATTCACTTTGCAGTTCTGTGTGGTGCGGTTAGCGTCTTCTTGGTTGGCGGAGCTTTGCAGAGCAACTTCGTGGTGCCTAAGCCCTTCGTGGCGGATCTTGTCTATGGTGCTACCGATATGTCGCCCGAGGTTAACACCAGTAAAACTGATGTCCCGGCTTACCGGGAGCGTCAGGAATCAGTTGAGTACACAGTCCAGCCTGGTGATACTATATCGTCCATCGGCGCTAAATTTAATGTATCTATCGACAATTTGCAGTATGCTAATGGTATGAGTGGTCAGACCTATCTAAAGCCGGGACAAAACATAACCATTCCGCCGGTGGCTGGCCTTTTGGTTGCCGTTAAGTCCGGGGACACGGTCACGAGTCTCGCCGCCCGTCACCAAGTCTCGCCACAGGCCATTGTTGACATCAACTATCTCGATGAGCCTTTCATTCTACGAATCGGTCAAAAAATCTTAATTCCCGGCGGGATTATTCCCCAAGCCCCCAAGACGGTGATCACTAATCCTACACCGGCTTATCAAAACGGGTTGCCGCTGGCTCTCCCTGGCGAAACTATCTACAACGAATCCTACGCTTACGGGTATGCCGGCGGCGAAGGAAAAACTGTAGGGACGGGGCACTTTACGTGGCCGACCGATCAACGTCACATTACTCAATACTTTAGTTACTATCATTCAGCGATTGATATTGCCAAAGATAGCGATATTTACGCCGCCGATAAAGGCACGGTAGTTCGGAGTGGCTGGTGGCCAAACGGTTATGGTAACGCGGTCGAAATCGATCATGGTAATGGCTTTACGACAATTTACGCTCACATGTCGAGTCTTTCGGTAGCGGTTGGCGACATCGTGGAGAAGGGTCAGGTGCTTGGTCACATGGGTAATACCGGTCGATCCTTTGGTCAGCACTGTCACTTTGTGATTCAGAAAGAGGGGGTAGCCGTGGATCCACTGCAATATTTTTAAATTCGTTTCAAAACGATTTATTCGTAGAGCCGCCCCATTGGGGCGGCTCACCAACACAAACAGTTAGCGACAGTGAGCCGCGCGGATCGCGCGGCTCTACAGGTTTAATGGTACAATTCGCTTGTTATGGTCGATTTAATTAAGATAAAGGTCAAAGCGGGTGCTGGTGGAGACGGCATTGTTTCCTGGCATCACGAAAAATATCGCCCCAACGGCGGGCCTGATGGCGGCAACGGGGGTAATGGTGGTTCCATTTATATTGAAACGGACACTAACCTGTTGTCACTGGCTGATTTATCCTCTCAAGCGATTTTTAAGGCCAAATCCGGTCAAAGAGGTGGCAAGAACAATTGTAGCGGGCGAGGAGCGGAAGACTTTGTTATTAAGGTACCGGTGGGTACTGTTGTCCGTGTTGTAGGGGCTGGGTCTCCCAGCCCGTCAAGTTTGGCTGTTAACGGGCGAGGAAACATCGCCCCTACAGAAATTGCAGATCTTACCAAAGCTGGTCAAAAAGTCCTCGTGGCTCAAGGTGGTGTGGGGGGTCTCGGCAACCACGTTTTTCGGTCATCCACCAACCAACAACCTCACGAACACACTCTTGGGACTCTCGGCGAGGGTAAGGAGTTAGTCTTAGAGCTTAAAATCCTTGCTGATGTAGGGTTAGTGGGCTTACCTAGCAGTGGTAAGTCGACACTGCTTAATAAATTGACGGGGGCTAGCAGTCGGGTAGGGGCGTATGCTTTTACCACGCTGGAGCCATCGCTGGGGGTTCTAAACTCCACCATTAAACCATTAAACCATTTAAACACTAAAGAAACCGATTCAGAAAATGGTGGAATGCTGGCATGGTCAAATGGTAAAATTGTCTTGGCTGATCTTCCGGGACTTATTGAGGGGGCGTCGGAAGGCCGAGGGCTCGGTGATGAGTTTTTGCGGCACATCGAACGCTGCAAAGTCTTAGTCCACCTCGTTTCCGCCGAAAATATTGAGACCTTCAAGGAGTCCTATAAAACTGTCAGAACCGAATTAACGGCGTGGTCAAAAGAGTTAGCGAAAAAGCCGGAAATTATTGTCTTATCTAAAGCCGATCTGCTCAGAGGTAAGCCGAAACTGCCGAAGCCAGTCCTCAAGATTTCAGCGGAGACAGGAGAGGGATTAGAAGGGCTGATAGGGGCAATAGGGGAGATACTGCAGGAGACGTCGTCAACTAGCAAGGTGGTGGCAGAAAAAGAAGCAGTGGCGGAACGTCAAACATCTTCTAGCATATATACTATTAACAATCTGCCGAATAAGAGAGTGGTTTTTAAGAAGTAAAAATGCTAGCATAGTCTGGTTAAATGTGGGCCTATGGTATAACGGTAACACGCGTCCATGGCATGGATGAGTTTGGGGTTCGATTCCCCATAGGTCCACCAATACTTTATGGAATCCCAATACAACCCTAAAGAAATTGAACCCAAGTGGCAGAAGATTTGGGAAGAGGCAGGTCTTAATAAAGCTCTTAATGACTCGCCAAAGCCCAAAGCCTACGTCCTCTTTGAGTTTCCTTACCCCTCGGGCGATAGACTCCACACCGGGCACGGTCGGTCTTACTGCGCTCTGGACGCTCTTGCCCGTAAGAAACGGATGCAGGGTTTTAACGTCCTTTTGCCGATGGGCTGGGATGCCTTTGGCCTGCCGGCCGAAAATTACGCCCTAAAGCTGAAGACCACGCCGCAAAAAACAGTCCCTCAAAATATCGCTAACGCTAAAGCTCAAGTTAAAAGCTGGGGACTCTCTGTTGACTGGGATCGGGAAGTTAACACCACCGACCCGGCTTATTACAAATGGACGCAGTGGATTTTCTTAAAAATGTACGAAAAGGGACTTGCTTACTCGGCAGACTTGCCCATCAACTGGTGTCCAAAATGTAAAATCGGCTTGTCGAACGAAGAAGTTGTTGATGGCCGTTGCGAAAGGTGTGGCACGGCGACAGAACATCGCAATGTGCGACAGTGGGTGCTAAAAATTACCGCTTACGCCGAGCGACTGCTAAATGATTTGGACACAGTTGACTACTTGCCAAAAATTGCCGCCCAGCAAAGACACTGGATCGGCAAGAGTAAAGGGTCAAGTGTCAATTTCCTTCTTTCTCGTCCTTCTTCTCCTTCTGATCCTGATACTCCCATCTCCGTATTTACAACCCGAGTAGACACAATCTACGGTGTCACGGCAGTCGTTGTTTCCCCGGAACACCCGCTTATTGCGGGAATTATTGACACCAACCCCGCGGTTAAAGACTACGTCATCGCTTCCAAAAAGAAATCGGAGCTAGAAAGAACGGAGTTATCTAAAGAAAAGACGGGCGTTTTTACCGGACTATACGTTAAACACCCGTTGACAAATGAGGACATTCCAGTTTGGGTAGGCGATTACGTGGTTGGCAATTACGGCGGTGGGGCGGTAATGGTGGTGCCAGCGCATGACCAGAGGGATTTTGAGTTTGCGGAGAAATACGGATTAGAAATAAAACCAGTTGTAGGGGTCGGGTCTCCCGACCCGTCAGCACCGACTGTTAACGGGCGGGGAAACCCCGCCCCTACGGGTACGAACGATGTCTTTGTTGACTATGGAGTTCTAGTAAACAGCGGAATTTACAGTGGCTTGTCGTCAGAAGAGGCAATCACTAAAATTACCGCGGAACTAACTGCCAAAAATCTGGGTCAAGAAACCGTCCACTACCACCTGCGGGACTGGATTTTTAGTCGCCAACACTACTGGGGTGAGCCAATTCCCTTAATTCATTGTGACAACTGTGGCGTGGTCCCTGTCCCCGAAGCCGATCTGCCTGTCATCTTGCCGGAAGTTGCCAATTATGAACCCTCCGGCACCGGCGAATCGCCTCTAGCCAATATCGATTCTTGGGTCAAAGTGCCTTGTCCCAAATGTGGCGGTTCAGCTAAAAGAGATACCGATACGATGCCGAATTGGGCGGGCAGTAACTGGTATTTTGCCAGATATTGCGACCCACGTAATGACAAAGTGTTTGCGGATACGTCACTACTTAAGAAGTGGTTGCCGGTTGATGTCTACAACGGGGGGATGGAGCATACCACTCTTCATCTTCTTTATTCACGTTTTGTCTATAAATTTCTGTATGACATTGGTGTCGCGCCGACCCCCGAACCATACTTAAAGCGTCGGAGTCATGGGATGGTTCTTTCCTACGACGGGGAGAAGATGAGCAAAAGTCGGGGTAACGTCATTAACCCCGATGACATTGTTAGTGAATATGGCGCCGATACTTTTAGAATGTACGAGATGTTTATGGGGCCGTTTGACCAAGCGATTGCTTGGAATCCGCAGGGGGTTGTCGGCGTGAATAAATTCCTGCACCGCGTCTGGCGACTCGTGGGGGTCGGTCGTGACCGACCCGCGAACTCGGGCGACCCACGGGTCGCCCCTACGGGGGTGGCTGTTCTGCTCAACAACCTTATATTCAAGATTGACAGCGATCTTCACGAGGACACTATGAAATTTAATACCGCCGTGGCGGCTTTTATGACCTTCTTAAACGAGGTCGAGGGTGTCGATTTGTCGCAACCTCAAAAAGAGACCTTTTTAAAGCTCTTGGCCCCCTTCGCGCCGCATATGACAGACGAGCTATGGTCACACTTAGGTCATAAAACGTCTATCCACCTCGAACCTTGGCCGGCCTTTGATAGCAAGCTAGTTGACGAGTCAGCGGTCACAATTATTATCCAAATAAATGGCAAAGTTAGAGGTAAAATTGAGATTGCTAGGGCTGATTCTAGCAATCAGGCGTTAGTGACTGCTAACGCTTTAGAAATGCCTAAAATACGGGAAATTTTGGGAGAGGCTATTCCAAAGAAAGTGGTTTTTGTGGCCGGGAAGTTGGTAAACGTTGTTGTTTAAACAAAAATGGACGAACTGCCTCCGTCTTTGCAAAAATTAGGCCTAACTTTCCTTGCCGGTGTAATTATGGCCTCGCTGGTTTGGTATCTCGTCCCTGCGATCTCTCGTTCCCCAAGTCCCTCTAGCTCCTCTAACCCTTCTTCCTTGACCAAATTGTCTGCGGGCGAGGCACACCTCGCCCCTACAGATCTCGGTAACGCCACTCTACCTGTAGCGGAACTTACTGTTGACGTCTCTGGAGCGGTTGTCAGCCCCGGAGTTTACAAACTACCTGCTGACAGTCGGGTCAACGACGCTTTAATTGCGGCTGGTGGGGTACTTAATGACAAAGTGAATCAAGAGTACCTGTCTAAGAACGTCAATTTATCTCAAAAAGTGACTGATGGTTTAAAGATTTATATCCCGTTTGCCGCGGATAACGTGGCAGTATTGTCACAATCTGTCGCAGGGTCGTCAGCTACGAGCGGTCTTATTAGCGTCAACTCGGCTTCTGCTTCTGAACTGGACACCTTAGCCGGGGTAGGGCCGGCCACTATCACCAAGATTGTTGAAGGGCGACCGTACGGGTCACTGGAAGAGCTCGTCACCAAAAAGGCGTTGAGTCAGAGTGTGTATGAGAAAATAAAGGATAAGTTGACTTTGTAGAGCCGCGCCACGGCGCGGCTCACTATCGCTAACTGCCTGCGTTGGTTAGCCGCCCCAATGGGGCGGCTCTACGAATACCTCTATAAACAAATACCACCACTACAATCAAATAATACAGTACGACCTCTTTAGGCCCTACAGTGACAGTTACCACCACTCCCGGCGCCCTGGCCAGCAAATTTACAATCGCCACAAAGACGCCGCTAGGTAAAGCCACAAAGACACCAAGCACACCCCCTAGAAGACTGCTAAAGGCGCCAAGACACGTTAACAACAGTCCGCCGGCCATTAGGGGGCCTATAAGAGGGCTAATTAAGACATTGGTGAGCGGGGAAACTAGGGAGATTTGGCTAAATGCCAAGGCGAGAAGGGGTAGCACCAGCACTTGTGCCGCTACGGTGGTTCGCAACTCGGCTTTAATAAACTCCCAAAATCCGTCAGTTTCCGGCTTTTTCTTGCCCACCTTTTCCTTCTTCTCCTTCTCGTCCCTCTTACTGTTTCCGAAGAGTATTAACCCCAAGGTAGCCATAAAGGACAGTTGGAAGCCTAGCTCCTCTATAAAGAGGGGGTTGCTAAGAAGCATCCCCGTTCCGGCCAGTAGTAGGAGCCTTAAGGCCGTCTTTTGGCGGCCAAAATAGCCGCTCACGATGGTCAAACTACCCATGATTCCGGCCCGAATCGCCGGCGCTTCAGCGCCGGCAAGGAGAATAAACCCAATAATGACAAAAAATGTTAAGAAGACGCTAATTGACCTGCCGAAGAACCGTGACAGGGGGAGTATTACAGCGATAAGGAGTGCTATATTGTATCCGGAAACTACCACTACATGCATCACCCCGGTCACCTTCAAGTTATCAGAAAATTCTTTGGGTAAGGCGGCTTTTTGGCCCCAGATAACGCCCGCTACTAGCTCGGCTTCCGGGGTGGGCAGATAACGACCGATGATATTTGACAAAGTTTGTCGCAAATTTACAAAAGATTTTAGAGGGTAATTAGACACCTTGTCATCTATAGTCACTTTGGGGAAGCGGATTTGTCCGGTATTGTCTAGCTGGCCGGTCACCGTTAAATAATCTCCGAATTGATACATCGGCGGCACACTTGTCACAATTCTGACTTGACCGAGTTTAAAATATTGGCGGTTGCCGTAGATTTTGGGAGTTTCCAGGAGCCTGTCGGAAACAGTGTAGGTCGTCGGAATCGTTGGGAAGGGGAGTTTGACGGCTTGGTAGCGGAGGAAAATCGCCGTCGCGGCCATGGCTAATAAAATAATGTCGGTTAGGGTTCCGGTTTTGATTGTCATATCTTTGTGTACCCGTAGGGGCTTGATTTATCAAGCCCTATATCTGTGCCCTCGAATTTAGGGCGCGATGAATTATCTACGATAGCAATTTCACGTTCCGCGAAATTGTCGCGCCCCTACGGGATTTTCCAATTACCGCTTGTTTCAACATCAACCTCTATTGTCCCCACTTCATCTGTCCTTAACGTTTTAACTCCCATCGCTGTGACGGCCGACAACACTTTTGGTGACGGATGTCCGTAACTATTTTGACCAACGCTGACAATTGCGACTTCGGGCTTCGCGGCTTCCCAAAAGGCCTCGTCAAAATTGTTGAAGGAGCCATGGTGGGGGACTTTCAACACGTCGATTTTTAGGGCGTTGTAAACGTCGCCCCTACGGATTCGGTCGAGGGTTGATTTCTCGGCGTCGCCGGTCAAAAGGGCGTGAAAGCCGTTAAACTCCACGTCCATGACAATCGAGTCGTCGTTGGTACTAGAATCGCTAAAATCTTGGTATGGCGGGGGGTTGAGTACGGAAAGGGTGACATTGCCAATTTGGAAGATGTCGTCGATTGTTGCTCCCGTAGGGGCGGGTCGTGACCCGCCCGCGGGCGACCCACGGGTCGCCCCTACGAAGGCAACACAATTTTCCAGTGTACATTTTTCCGTGTTGGCAATCACCGTCTCCACCTCACACCTCTTCAACACCTCTAACAAACCATTTTCGTGGTCGCTGTCGGGGTGGGTTAAAACTACCGCTTCGAGTTTGCAATTGCCGAAAGGGAAAAAGCGGGCCAGTTGACTCATTAGCACTTTGCCGTCTGGACCGCCATCAACTAAAATTAGTTTATCTTCCGGCGTCTGCAGAAGCGTAGCGTCACCCTGTCCCACGTCTAAAAAATACATTTTCAATTGGCCGTCAGCGTGGGGGATGTTGGAGAATTTATAGACGAAGATTGTCAAACTGATGAGAAAAAAGATGGAGATTTTGAGGAGGTTGGGTTTCACGGAGATATTATTGCACAACTGGCAAATTGAACACATGTTATGTGTTGTAGGGGCGGGGTTTCCCCGCCCGTTAACAGTTTATTTTGACGGGTCTGGAGACCCGACCCCTACATTGATGGGGACTAATGTGATAAAATCTTCTCATGCTTCAGAAAGAACAAACTTTCATCGCCATTAAATCCGAATCCATCCAACGCGCCCTGGTTGGTGAGATTATTTCTAAATTCGAACGTCGGGGTTTAAAACTGGTCGCTTGCAAGATGGTCGTGCCATCAAAAGAGTTGATGGAGAAGCATTACCACAAGGATGACGATTGGTTTAAAAAAGTCGGCGAGAACCGGATCAAGTTTTTGACGGAACAGGGAATTGTGACAAACGATGACGCGATAGATCTTGGCAAACAAGTTCAGCAAGCGCTAATTAATTCCTTCGTTGGTCGTCCGGTGATGGCGATGGTCTGGGAAGGGGCCAATGCTGTGGCTTTAGGTCGCAAGACCGTCGGCGGAACAGATCCCATGACGGCCGATATTGGATCCATTCGCGGCGATTACACCATTGAGTCTTCGTCACTCTCGGATTTAAACGGCCGGGCGATCAGAAATCTTGTCCACGCTTCGGGAAAAGTTGAAGAAGCTAAGGAGGAGATTGCGCTCTGGTTTACGCCCGCCGAAATAATCGATTATCCTCTCGTCCTCGAAGAGGTGCTCTATGGGGATAATTGGGGACGGTGCTCCTCCTACTCTGGGAAGGTCTAATAACACAAGTAGTTATTTGGTATTTAGTAATTAGTATTTTGTATTAAATAATTAACTAATATCAAATTCCAATTACTAAATACTAAATAATGTATTTTCTTCGATTTTCCCTCTTGACACCTTATTATAAGTAAGTCAATATTTTAGTTACTGATGAACTGCCTGAAAAACAAATTAATTAATTTCTTAGGGCGCCATAAATGTCGCCCCTACGGAATTACACACGGAATTAATTTATTCGGTTCGT
>Ga0172370_10009063_pt1 | contig 11741 bp, 13 predicted proteins | sample LakKiv5m_FD_114538 | JGI IMG/M metagenome (GOLD analysis project Ga0172370, IMG submission 114538) | Freshwater microbial communities from Kabuno Bay, South-Kivu, Congo - kab_022012_11.5m | ecosystem: Environmental > Aquatic > Freshwater > Lake | place: Democratic Republic of the Congo...
CCTTTTTCTATCCTAGACCTAAAAGCCCAAGCCGTGAGGCTTCCCGTGTCCAAGGGATCCCAAATCCTCCTCTCCGAACTCCTCACCTGGTCCGGGGAACGAGGCTACTGCTGGTGGTCGGTTCCAAAGATAGCCAAGGACCTTGGATGGTCTGCCTCATCGGTATGGAGAAGATCAGCGGAACTTCAGGCTGCCCATTTGCTTGAGGTGATACCGAGAGCCGGAAGGTCGAATTATTGGGTTCCTCTGCCGGGTCCGGTAAAGATGGAACGGCTCAGGATTGAGCTGACACCCATCGCGACTCCGCGAGGCCCCTTCTTAAAAGAAAATGAAAAACTAAAACGTTGTACCGTTGAGAAAGATTGTGCTAGTACCCACCAAGCCCCAGCCTCCCCCGAACCGAACGTCAACGCTGCTAAAATCTGTCCTGAAGAAATGGCTCCCCTATCGGGGACAAAGCCACCCGAAACCCTAGAATCCATTCAGGGACTTGTCCTTCAAACTCCTCCTCAACCTGAACCGATCCGGCAGAAGCCCGCTCCACTCATTGGGGTTCCAAAGCCCAAAAGGGCTTCCATTACCTCGGAGCAGATTTTACTGGTGGAAGAGATCGAGCAAGTCACGGGTGATACATGGAGCCGGGGGAATTTTGTGAATCTCGTTCGTCAGACCGATGAACAGACGATATACGCTGCCCTCTCGGTCACGCGGGAGAAAAAGGCTTTGGAGTCCGGTGTCAATCTCGGAGCGTATTTCACCGCTACCCTGAAGGGAATGGCGGGACTGGCAAGGCTGGGAGAGCGACCACCAGTGCATGTTATGCCCAAACCGTCTCCTCCCGACTATTCCACGGCACCTCGTCTTTTCCATGCCGACGAGCCTGAACCCGAACCATTCGATCCAGAGTCCCTAAAAAGGGGCTGGAGACTCCATTATAGAGGCGCAGGGATTCGGGGCATGATAACCCTCGTGCAAAGGTGTGTGCCTCTCTCCGTTGATGTGGGGAGGCTCTGGGGTGATGTTCGCGAGACTTTCCCTGGAATGGAGGAAAGCATTCTGATAGACAGGTTGCTCGACACGGTGGTGACCAGGGCTAGACACGCTGAAAAGATGGCTGTGGAGGCGATATGAGTGGTGAAACTATGGATGGCAAAGTGATCCGGCTTCCCCAGGTTCAGCAAAAAGGAGATGCTGAAGAGGCCAAAGACCTGACTCACTTTGATAAGGCCCGACGGGAACTGGAACTAGCGACCAGGATAGATGAGGTCAAATCCATACGGGACAAGGCAGCGGCTATTCAGGCATATTTGAAACAGTCGGGTGAAAGTCTCGAAATCCAGAATATGGCTGCTGAGATAAAGATCAGAGCAGAGCGGCGAGCCGGTGAAATCCTGCATGAGATGGATCTTCACAAGGGGGGACGTCCATCAGAAAACCGATCTCATCGTGAGATCGGTTTTCCTCGTCTCCGAGACCTCGATATTGACCGGAACATGAGTTCGAGATGCCAGTTGATAGCCTCAATTCCTCAGAAGGACTTTGACGACCGTGTTGCGGAAATCAAAGGGAAGGGACAGGAATTGACCTCGAAGGAGTTCCTTTCGCTGGCGGGGTATCTTCAGCGGGAACGTGAACGACAGGACCGTAGAAGAGCGGCTTTCGAGGAAGCGGAAAAGGTCCAACCGGACGACAGAATCAAAGTCTTCCACGGGGATTTCAGAGAGGTCCTGAACGAAGAGACGGTCGCTACGGACTCGGTGAGCCTGGTGCTGACCGATCCCATGTACGGGCGTGAACATCTACCCCTATGGGCAGACTTGGCCCGCTTTGCTTCACGAGTCCTGAAGCCGGGAAGCCTGCTCGTAGCTTATTCGGGGCAAACCTATCTTCCAGAGGTCTTGAAGGCTCTGGAAGCGCATCTCACGTACGTCTGGGTTGTGGGAGTGCGATACAGTTATCCGAACAACATTTTCCCTCTGAGAATCAAAAATTCCTTGAAATTACTGCTCCTATTCTCCAAGGGAGCATACGACCCCGGACCTTCCCAGTACTGGCTCCATGATCTCATTGATGGAGACGGTTATCCTGAAACCAAAAGGGAATCCGAACTCCAACAGGGCTGCAAAGAAGCTGAGTATTTGATTGAGACGTTGACTCATCCCGGCGATTTGGTGGTCGATCCGTTCACCGGTACAGGAACTGTCGCTGTGGCAGCCAAGCGAAAGGGGAGACGATTCATAGGCGCGGAAATCTCGAAGGAGAGATATGATCTGGCAGTGTCACGAATCGCCCAAGAGGAGAGGGTATGAGTGACGCATCGAGAATGAATTCAGGACAGTCCATCCACCTGAGACGTGAGTGGACAACTGCCGTTTCATTGTTGCAAGAAGGCACATGATTCCACACTCACAAAACGGGGGGAGGCTACCAATGACGATCCCGAATGTTTTTATCATTGAATCCCTGAAATTCGACGACGAGCGCGACGATACTTTTGAAGGAAGACTTCTTTCTGAGATTCTCCACTTGGGGGGAAAGAAATCGGAATACTTCTACATCAGAACGAGAAGAGAGATGGAAGAAGTAATGGAGATATTTGAAGAATCTGATTACAGATATTTACATCTCTCCTGTCACGGGTCTCAGGCATCTGTCTCGACCACCCTGGATAGTATCAAATTGAAAGATCTATCTGAAATTATAGGCCCATATTTACGCGAGAAACGCCTTTTCATGTCAGCGTGTTTGGCAGCCAATTACCGAATTGCGGAACACCTAATACCATCTTTCGGGGTCTATTCGGTAGTCGGTCCTAAGAAAGTCGTGGATTTTCACTCCGCCGCAATAGCATGGGCTGCCTTCTATCATTTGATGTTCGACGAGAATTATAAGAGCATGAAAACGCCTGAGATAAAAAAGAATCTTCAACGAGTGTCTGACACATTTCGGATTCCTTTCAACTATTTCAAGACAGGTAAGAAGGGTACAGACGGTTACGAGAAGATCGAAATTAGCCCACGGACATACAGCGAACGAAGCACCCCGGCAAAGTGAGAACATCCGTTCCTTGGATCCGGCACAACCGCAGTCGCAGCGAAGAGGTTGAACAGGCGTTTCATCGGTTGCGACGTTGACGAGCATTGTGTAAACGAGACGAAGAGACGACTCTCTGAAGGAGGGCAACACGACGGAGGATGAAACCCCATGATTTCTTTGGATGACATTGAAATCGAGGCGGAGTGTCCAATGTGCGGCTTTTACAACCCATTCTTGATAAAGGACATTGCCCTTGAGACACCGGTTATCTGCCGCGGTTGCAAAACCACGATCCGCCCAACAGACCACATGGGAGAAACTCAGCAAGCCCGGAAGAAGATCAATAAAGCCCTTCAGGACTTGGAATCAGCCATCAAAAACTTCGGGAGATAGTCTCATGGATTCCAAACTCTTACAGACCCTTCGGTACCGGCTTCAAAATCGAGTCCGGCGACTCAAAGCAGTGGACTGGCAATTTTATCATTTTCAATTAGTGCAGTTTTGGACCTTTCTCAACTCCCATCCCGTGTTCGGTTCAATTCTGAAATCGCTTCAGGAAGAAAAAGCCGAAGTATGCGAGACTGTAAAGCCATTATTGGATGAAAACTCGCCACGTGATACCTGCATCGTATTCCAGGACGAAAAGGAGCAGGCTGCCGCTGCATATTTCGTAATAAAAGACTGTGTTGAAACCGAGGCGAATCATCCTCAAAATCAAAAAGAACTGCATATTGGCAGACGGTACACGCAGGAGACCAAATACAGTGCCTCAATAGATGCCTTTACTTCAATGTTCGTGATGCCGCTGTATGAATATCTTGACGAGCAGCTCGATAGCCGGAACGTGCTACTCTACCTCCTTGTCCGTTATAAGCACATGAGCGAATGGTTCAGGCGAGAGTTTCTATTGAAGCGGTATGAAGACGCCGAGTCCCGCAAGGGAGAAAAGGTCTTGGCTTCGGACCTATACGAATTCCTGTACTCACAGGGTTTGGATTTTCATATCGAGCCGGAGTCGGCTACGGGAGAGATTGACCTGATCTCAGAGCAGGTCGGCGATGATCGACTGCTCGTGGACGCCAAGGTCTTCAGCGGCTCTACCTCCAACATTAAAGCCGGTTTTCATCAGATTTACACCTACACCGCCACCTACAATCAGCCCTTCGGCTGCCTGGCGATTTTCAACGTCAGCGACAAGCAGTTATGCTTCTCGTCTCAACACGCGGATCCGCAATTCGGGATTTTTTCGGTCAATGGCAAGACCCTCTTCATGATTACGATTGACATCTCAGACAAACCCTCCGCGTCCAAGAGGGGTCCTCTGAAACAGGTAGTCCTCACGGAGCAGGACCTCATTCAGTCTTTGGAGGAAGAATCTTCAGAGGACTGATACCGAGGATACCCCTGGATAGGAAACTAGGAGATTCTGATGGTTGAAGACAACGTAATCCGACCGAGCGTTATTCGGTGGATGCCTGGGATCAGGGAGTTAGACGGGTACTGCGAGACTCCTACACCTGAAAATCTGGACCTTCTCATCGAAGTTTTTCAAAAGCAAGAGGGAGCGGACACGCTCACGGTGAAGATCCTGAAAATAATGCTGCCAGTGACCATTACGTTGGAACAGAGGATACCTCAGCAGTGGCGAGGAGACCGAGCGCGAGAGGACCCCAAAGTCCTTCGCGTGGGACTTGTCGCTCTATGCCTGGACATCTGTAATCGCTGGTCCGGCGAACTTACGGAATTCCTGAATAACCGGCCCATTCTTCTGCAATGGTTAGTGTCCATAATTACTGAAGATAATACAATAAAACCGAACACAACTACATGGCAGCCTCTGGGCTGGCAGTTGGACAGGTACTTAGAGTCTTCCACCCCGGAAAATCTTGAGTTCCTGGTGTATTATCTCAGGGAACAGCATGATCTCTACATGAGGTTGCTGTCCCTTTTGCTTGACTACCTGTTCAGCCTTCAAGACACTCTGTTTAGCCAGGTCTCTCCTGAGATGCCCAAGCAGGACATGAAAGATGCCCGGATCGCCCTCCTTGTCCTAGGCGCAGAGATCAGCAACCGCTGGTCAGGCGAATTCGTGACCCTAGCTAATAACGGGTCGCTTCTTTATGAAAGTCTTTGCTCAGCCTTGGACAAGAGTTTCTCATCGCGAGAATGATACTCACCCAAAGACGGATCCCAGTACTTCCGGGAAACGGGAGGATAAGAGGTCACGATGAAATGGACGGAAATTCTAACGGCGATTGTCGCCCTCTACGGAGCGATCCTTGCCACAATCACTTTTGTCAACCAGTGGAGAAATGCGAAGCCAAGAGTAAGTGTCGGGATTCAGCAGTCGGTTATAATCATGGGGTCGGGGAGTTGCTCTGAGCCGGTGATAACGGTAACCCCGAAGAATTATGGGCAGAAAAAAGTCACTCTATCTAATATGGGGTTTTTGCTTCCCGACAAGAAGATCCTGGGAGTTCCTCTTCCTTTGGGGCCAGTGCGGCTTCCCTACGAACTTGAGCCAGAAGCGAACTGTACTATGTGGGTGGAAGAAAAGGAATTCGCCAAAAGCATTCTCTCTCAAGGGATGACCGGCAGAGTAAAAATAGTCGGATACGTGGTGGATGCCGTGGGCAGACAGTACAAAAGTAAGTCTCTGGAATTTAATGTGGATCCTTTCCTGTCTGAGCAGCCCGGTAAGCAGACATAGTGTTGTTGCTCCTAGTGTGGTCAGGAATAACAATGGTCATGGACGGCTTGATGGGAATGTTCCCATTCAAGACCTTCTCGCGGCCTGAACAGGTGAGTTAGCGCGAACCAGCTCGTCGGATCAGCCATCGTCACCAAGAATAATAGCCTTCCTGTTGAATAACTTCCTGTGATTTTTCTTCTATTTGCATAATCTGAACGACCGCTTTTCTCGCAGCCTCCTTATCCTCCGGTGTCTTGCTGAAATCAAGAATGGCTTTCTCTATCGCTTGGGGTGAGGTTCTAGCCTCGATCTTATATACCGGCGATCCGCCATGACCAAAGGTTATTCTGTAATGAAGATCTGTCTCAAATGGCGGCTCTAACTGAAGATTTATGTTAAGAGGATGCGCAAACATCTCCGGAGCGAGCCTAAAATCAGGTGCCGAGACGAGACTATGAAAAACCCCACCAAAAGATTGATAACCAGGCCAATTCTTTTGGTCTGGGAGGCTTACGCCTCCGCGGGAAGCACTTCCAGGAGGCAACAACATTAGACTGACATAAACGTCTCTCGCTAAGCCTGGTCCCCAGGAAGACAGTTTAAGTCCGAGATCAAACTGGATAGCCAACCTGGATGGGTCTGCTGATACTAATTTAGCGGGAGGGAGACTCCAGTTGTGAAAGATAAATGGCTGAGGTCTCCTGCCGAACATCCCGGCTAAGACAGCGTGAGGTGTTGGCACAAAGTCTGAACCTGCTCTTATGAAGTACTGTAAGGGTCTCAGACACTGGTGCGGAGCATCATAACTTTTAGGGATCAGAGTAACAGCGTAGCCACAGTCTTCGGTGTCCTTAGAATCGATGGCGATGTGAGTGACCCTAGTGTGAGGCGGAACAGTGCAGCCGGATACGGTCCCTTCGAGCCAGCTAACAAAACGTCTCGGCTGCTCAATCAAGACTTTGCTACAAGCGACATCCCCTCTTTTGGAATTTCGGGAGCATTCCACACCCCAAACAATTATCCCACCTTCTGAATTACCGAACCCACTTATTGCTTTCGCCAAATTCCAGCGGTCGTTGTCGTGCAGCTTTGTGCCGGAACCGTTATCTGTGGATCGTTTGAAATCAAGAAAAAGTTCCTCGGATTGTCCGGTCTCAATAAAGAAATCAACCGCGGATTCTCCTTCGTTCCTTATTTTTTCAAACAAATCCTCTGCACGTCCCATTTTCACCCCCTTTTAAGCACTCCAAGGTCTTTCTGCCCGGTCAACATACCTCTGCATAGATCGGTCCGCAACCCTGGTTTTCCATGACATTCCGGTTCTCGTGACAAAGAATTCTTCCCCAGGCCATAAGATAATGTATTATAAAGACCTTTTTTAATTTGAGGAGGAATTTATGACCCTGACCAAAGCGGACATATCTCAAAAAGTCGCCAATGACTGCGGATTCATGAAAGGAGAGGCAGCCGAAGTCTTAGAGAAACTCCTTGATATTATGAAGAAAAGACTCATCGCCGGGGAAGACGTGATGATCTCCGGCTTCGGGAAGTGGAGCGTCAAGTCCAAGCACGCCCGCCGCGGCAGGAACCCAAAGACTGGCGAGCAGATAATCCTCGATGCCCGCAGGGTCGTGACATGGAGTTATTCACCGGTGTTGAAGAAGGCTGTGAATGGATCCGGTAAAGGACTGAAGAAATGAACAAGATGGAACGCCAGGAACAGGAATCCAAGACGAAAACGATGGAAGAGAAGGTTCAGACACTGCGCCAGGTCTTAACCGAGTTGAAGACGGAAGCAGAGGAGTCCATTAAAGATTATGAACCGGCAATTCCTTTTGCCGTGAAGGTATGCGGCAAAATTGAGGGCTTCAAGACAGCAATCGAGTTAATAGACCTGATTGACCACCTGAAGGCCAGGGACGAGTAGAATGGAGAATCTGAAAGTTCATAGCCCCAATGACCTGAAACCACCCGTTTCATAAAAGGGAAAGCGATTCTGCCCAGGACGAAAATCACGGAACCCTCAAGTTCAGGTAACCGGCAGCCGGTGAGTGAAAACGTGACTCAGTGAAACTCTGAGCTGGGACACCGTAAGGTGCATCGCCTCCAAGGTATCCGCGGCAATTCTCGGAAAAAAAAGGCGACTCTGACGAAGCCTGAACCTCGAAACGAGTCGTGAGAGATTCGCCTCCGGTTCACCCCGGCGGGGTTGTCGTAGATACCCAACCCCCACGATCCATCAACTCCTTCAGTCCGGCTTGCTACGTCTGCAACTGTTGCAGACTCCTATCCCTGTCCCCGTTATAGAAGACGGACTTCCTCGATCAAACACACCCTTCGCGGACGCTTCCCTGCCGAAACCCGGCTCTCTACAATCAACGTAGCGCGACGATCTGGAAATTTTAATACTGTGGTAAGGGCTGGGAAGGAGACCCCGCAAATCGCCCCTGGTTGGCTCGTAGTTTCAGCCGCGCTCGTGGAGCGGGGTCGAAGACCCAGGCAATACCCATGCACTCCTTACATATACGGGCAAAGGAAGCAAAAATCTAAAGTCCCCTATACAAGAGACATCCGGAAAGATTGAACAAGCAGAAAAACCTTATATACAGAATAACGTGCAACGATGCTCTTGTTTGCAGAGGTATGGTTATAGACGCGGTTCCAAGAAGCCTGTTTAGTAAAATGTCCTAGCCTAAGCGCGCTCCGATTAAAAATATCTCTCCATAATGTAGCCTTGACTCCCAAAATACAACCACCACTTCCCACAAAAGCAGTGCTATCTACTCAAGATAACACGCTAAACAAAAAAACGACTCCCTGTGCTTGACAATACTAATGGGCTGCCCAATATTATCCACTATACAATATGACAGTCACAATAGGATGACGGTATGATAGAAAACACTAAAACAAAGCGATGTAGAATTATTATTTGCGTCAGTCCCGAACTCAATGAGAAATTGAGAGAACAGGCTTGGGAAGAGCGCAAAAGCCTTTCTCAGTTAGTCAGGGAATACTGTATTCGTGGATTGGAACGTAGACCCGCCAAAAACTGAACTTCTCAACATAAACATTTAGTCATCAGAAACTCTGTCGGAGTTTTTTAATAACATCCGGGCGTCGAAGTGCGCCCTGAAAAGGAAAGGATTTTATCTATGGCAGAATTGAACGTTAAGACAGTTGATGCGGATCGTACTGCACTGGTCCATTCAGCGTTTCATGGTGAGACCGATGATGAGGTCCGTGAGGCGTGGACCAAAATACTCCAACCAGTGCCGGAGAAATGGAAGAACGAGCCGTACTATTTCGAGGACATAGTAGAAACTAGGGTCATGATTCGTCGAAACCCCGGTTGCCTTTTCGTTGACTACGGAGATCACGAATATCAAGCGGAAACCGTGTTTGAACATGAGTTTCTCGCCCTCCTCACGTTAGCACTGAAACGAGGCACGCCATTTCAAGAAGCCTGGGAGAGGGCCGTTCGTCTGGTCTCTGACGAGAACCAGGTTACTCAGGTTGTTTACGAACTCGACACTGATGACAAATCCGAGGTCGAGTTATGGACGCAACGACTTACAGGTATGGGTATTGAATCATATGAGGCATCTGTTCTAGCCAGTGATGCTACAAAACTACTACGGCAGATATGGCTAACGCAGGCCGGTTTTTATGATGAGGGCTGGCTTTCAGAAGATGATAAGGAAGCCAGAAAGGCTTTGCTTGAGAAGTTGAGTTCACTTCAATGAATCCCTCCGGGAACGAGATTGGGAACAGTGCGAACCACTGTCCCAGCTCGTTCGAGAGCCGTGTGAACCTGGCCTCGCGAAAATGAAACCGGCGTAATCAGCCTTCCAGTCGAACCACCACAAAAACAGTAATGCAGGAACTGCAAGCAAATCTGGGGTGTCGAAGTGCGCCCTGAATATTGAAAGGAAATTCTTATGTCAAAAGGAACAGTTGCGAAAAGAAAGTCTGCGGCAAAAAGGAGAAATAAGGGAGGCAGACGACCTGTCAGTTACCCGATAGCATACCTCGTGATCCGAAAGCACAAGGCTCTGCATGAGTGGAAATAACGTTCGGTGTATGCCGACACCCTTCAAATAGGAACCTATGAAAGGACAATATCATGACTGCTCAATTTCAATTCTTGCCCGTACAGAACTCGCGTTTCACCCCTCAACTCTGCGTGGTCGGCCAAGAGTTCAGTAAAGGCGTTAAAATTTGGCCCGAAGCCACAGTCTTCGACTATACTGCAGATGGGTGTCACCTGCTGCTGAGTTATAGGCATCCCACAACTCGTGAAAAAGATGCCTTTTCGGGACCCGCCCGCTTTGCACTGGTCTCCAAATATGGCCTGATTTTCCTTCTCTTCAAGTTCGGAGATACGCCCTGGCAGTACGCCCCATATTCCCATTGGCTTGTGCCGGAAGAGATTCGGCCCGATCCTGAAGACGATCTAAACAAGCCGGGAAACAGACTATTTGTGAGTTGCTTTTTTATCAACTCAGCGACGGGAATTCTGGAAGAAATGCGGGCAATGACCTTTTCACCGCAGTTTACGACGCAACTCCTTCAGTGCGTCAAAGAGCAGGCTGAAAACCCAGTCACAATCTAAGCTCAATCCATCGCGGTTGCTCGGATCAACAGCCAATATTCCACACCCAAGGCAATGGTTAAGGACGCCCTCATTCAGTGCTGGGGCGGTGATTGAGAAATATCTGTAAAAGAAGGCCAGGAAGTCCAGTCCGCGTCCTCATAAACAAAACTGCATACATTTTAGTTTATCGACGTGTCTTTCTATACGAGACATGCAAGTAGGAGGTATCCAAGGATGGCTATTCCTGAGTTCCACAGCACTGTATCTACAAGAGTTCCTCAAGACGTTCGATCACAGTTGGAAATGCTTTCCCTCAAGGAACGTAAGCCTCTCAGCAAGATCCTCAGAGCGGTAATCCTTGAGGGACTGAGGCAGAAGACCGCTTCTGAAGACGACTTCATAGAATTGGAAGCCTAATCCATGAAAACGAAAACCCGGATGAGCCGTCCGGGTCTGGAGAAAAGTTGGTAATGAAGTTTGACAATAATATATGTACGAAAGACGCCAAGTGCAACTTATCTACAATATAAATGTATCCCTGTCCAACTTCCTTCCCTTCATTTCTCCGCCATTCCTAACTCGGAGAAAGTATTTATGCGCCCCGGAGAAGAAACCAGCGTTGAAGAATGGGAAGAGCGGTTCCGAAAGGACGTGAAGAGAAGACCTGGCTGGAGCGTGCTACCCATTGAGATGCTCTTCAGTCAAGCCTACCGGAGTCTCACCGGCTCGGCTCAGTTGGCTCTTCAGTTCGCTCTAAGTCAGGTTTCGTGGGAGAAGACCCGGAGGCCCGGCAAGAGGAAGAAATTGAGGAACGATACAATCTATCTGCCCACCAACGCCTTGGCAGCCCTCGGTATCAGAAGCAGTGCCACGAGGACTGCCCTCAGGAAAGATCTGGTTGAGAAGGGATTCCTCGACGTGAAGAAGACCGGTTCATATCTGAATTGTGGAGTCTTCAAGGCCAGCGGACGGTGGAGATATTACCCTAACGGGGACTACAAGCCGCAGGATCAACCCCTTCCCGGTATCGCAATGGGACACCGTTTCAAGAGTGAGAATGGGGACGAAGATGCTCCTGAAGAGACTTTTCTCCGTTCGGAAATCAAACGTAAGGGAGATTCAATTTTTGAACGTAAGGGAATCCCAGAGAAGCCGATTGAGGACTCTTCCTTACGTTTGAAAAATGAACGTAAAGGCTTACGTTTAGAAAATGAACGAACTGTACTATGTACCAATGCGGAGCAGAGCGACGAGAAAGAGAAGGTACAGGTACAGTACCCAGACGAAGAAGAGACCAAGAAACCATCCCCAGAGATGGACTCACATACTCCCATTCAGGACATACCATCTATTGTTGAAGATCTACCGTCTGAGCCAATCCAGAAGGAATTACAACACCAGTGGTTCCTCGACACC
>Ga0172370_10009068_pt1 | contig 11738 bp, 19 predicted proteins | sample LakKiv5m_FD_114538 | JGI IMG/M metagenome (GOLD analysis project Ga0172370, IMG submission 114538) | Freshwater microbial communities from Kabuno Bay, South-Kivu, Congo - kab_022012_11.5m | ecosystem: Environmental > Aquatic > Freshwater > Lake | place: Democratic Republic of the Congo...
CTATTGAAGTTACCAGGATCTTACCTGAAAATGCAGAAATAACAATAATTATGGCAAGTACAATAAAAGCAAGGGTTCTGCGATTTATCATTTGATATAAAAAACTTTCTTTCTGTTTCTTTTGATGAAATGGATGCAATAGCGCCAGTGCGCGGAAAAGGGGCGGACACACAGGTAACTGAGCGGACTGTCAGCCAGATCTTAACTGAAATGGACGGCATAGAAGAACTTAAAGGCGTCACGGTACTTGCTGCTACGAACAGATTGGACATGATCGATCCTGCGCTCCTGCGTCCGGGAAGGTTTGACCTGATAATTGAAGTTTCGCCTCATGGAAAAGAGGAATTAATGGAGATTTTCAAAGTCCATACAAAGGATAAACCCGTGGTACATAATATAAATGAAAAGTCATTAATAATGTTAATGCTGGGTCTAACTGGCGCCGATATATCTTATATATGCAGGGAAGCTGCCATGCTTGCAATTAATGAATATATCGAGAGTGAAGAAGATATTGAAAAACCGAATTTCAAGATTCAACAAAAGCATTTTGAAGATGCTATAAATTCCTATAAGAAAATGCATGACATTCCAAAGAATGCGGATTAAATGAGAAAGCTCTTCCTGATAAGGATAGTACATACTGCAACTGATATGGGTACCATGAGCGATGGGCTTATGAAAGAAGGAATGGCAAAAATGGGGACAGAAAAATGGCTTCTGAACCAGAAGAAAATCGAACAATTCTGGGATGACCTGGAGAAAGAAATAGACGGTCTTGATCTTGATTACAGCAGGACAAGAATATATCAGGATGGTCTTCCATGTAGCGGAGATCTGGGATTAAGGATAGTCAGGGAAACTGCAGATAAAGGAAGCAGGAATTATCAGATTGTGAGGAAGTTGATCGATAGAGGTGCAAAGATAGAGGCAACCGAAAACCCACAACTACTCAGGAAGGAATATGAGCATATTAAAGCCATATTGACAGCACAGACCGAAGAAGAAAAAGCGGCTGCTGTGAATAGTTACGATAAAATAAAAGATGAGCTTATAAAAGAACGGGATGCTTTTATCGCAAAGGCTATAGATATTACTTTGAAAGAAGATGAAGCCGGGGTACTTTTTATCGGCGCTTTTCATAATGTATTGCCAATGGTGGCAAAGGATATCGAGGTCAAAAGCCTGGATTGATCTTGGCCTGCAGCACACTTTTTATAAATGGGCTTGTGTTTTAATATTTTGAGACAAAATTTTTAAAAAATTTTCCAATGACCACCTTTGGCAGGACCTACTCTTTTCAAGTAACCTTTTTCTTTTAATGTTCTGATATTTTTATCAATAGAACTGACTCTTATACCTATTGCATTAGACATCTCAATTTTTGATATATGCGGATCGTTTTTAATTAGGCTCAATATCATTTTCTGGTTTCCTGTTAATTTTTCTGCCTCCCTATCTACCTCTTTCGATTCTTTTTCTACCTCCCTACCCACCTCCCTTATTTTTTTTTCTACCTCCCTGCCTACCTCCCCTCCTTTTCCCTCTTTGCCAACTTTTGCATTAAAAAAAATGGCTTTGAAAAAACCATTATTTTCTCTAAATTCAGGTTGGATGAGACCTTTTTCTTGAATATATTTCCTTATCCGTAACACGCCGGTACCATAACCTTCTATCAAACCTGATTCATTAAGGATCTTGCCAATAACCTTATTCCGAAGCTCGGATACACCTGTTCCCAGATCTTCAATACTGATATTTGGAAGAAGTCCTCCAGGACTTGTGATCTCTATCCTGTTATCAAAAATCGCAAATTTAATATCGGCTCCTCTTCGGCTATAATCTCTATGACACAATGCATTAACAAGTGCTTCCCTTATTGCTTTTTCAGGATACTCGTATTCTTCTGTCCTGTAGAGCCCTTCGATCTTTGCCGACCGCCTGATATTTTTCTTAAAAAAAGCAATGGTTTCTTCAGCCTGGATGAAAAGTGAACCAGAGATGATCCTCTGGTCTATGAATTCGTCCATTTCATTTCCTTTGAACCTTGCACACTTGATCACTGCTCCCGGAATATAGTTCTCAGGTTCGTTTGAGAATAAGAGAATTCCTGCAACAGTTGGGTGAACAGTTCCGTTTTGCTGCCTTACTGCTTTTATTTTTTTTAGGAATTCCGTATCTGGCGCAGCTTTTGGTATATCTCTGGCTTTTTCTCTTTTTTCAAGGTATAGTTCAATATTTTCAGTAGCAAGATCTTCAATAGACGCTTCCAGTACTTCAATCTCATCAAAGCCGATATTCATTCGCCTGCGCCTTAACTCTTCGATTGTATCAATATCTGCTTTCCTGTTGGTAGAACCAAGTCTGATATAAGTACCTTCGACCTCTCCTTTATTTTTCAGGTGATAAGGTTTAAGACTTCCAGGGAATATTTCGACCTTAAATAGCAGTTTTCCTTCAACATTGAAAATTGTTGTATTAAAAGCAGGTGTGGGTTCAACCAATGTATATACTATATTTGAAATTTTCTCTTCCAGGTCAGAAATGTCCTTTTCGTTGATACCGATTATCTTTTTATCCTTATCACTCACTCCTATTATGACTGATCCTCCACCACCATTGGCAAAACCGCAGGCAGTTTTTGCAATAGCCTCAGGATTTGGCATGGTCTCTTTGAATTCCAAGGTTTTGCCTTCCGGAAGGGATATGAGGTCAAGGATAGACATGATAAGATCAACTCCTTATGTCGTATACCTGCAAATAAGTTTGTAATTGTATTTCACACAAAAAACTCCTGAAGGAATTTCTCGACCTTTTCAAGTATGTGTGCACACCGAACGATTCGATTCCCGGCACGTCAAGATGTAGCAAACCTCAGTTTTTCCTCCATTCACGCGATCATTACTGCGCATTCCTCACTTCTATCCCTCTATTATTTTTCACGAGAGCATCCTCAATCAATTCTTTAAACCCCATTAAATCAGACACATAAATACGCTCAGCTCCATCCATGTGTTCCAGAATAAGCACGTTACGCTCCATATTTAAATGAGTTTCTTTCATTACTTTGAGCTCCCCTACTCTATCAAGGGCGATCTCAAAAAGCATCTCCTCACGCCATAGGAAAAGTCTCTTATTCGTAAGGTGCCATGTGCCTGGTCTCCATTCATGTATAATTCCATGGCTACTCCATAAAAAACCAAACATGCTCCGGAAAATAGCCTCCCCTTCCATAAGCGGAATTCTTCCATTTCGATTCGCCAGATCATTCTTATACCATTCCCTGGTACTCTCATCCCATGCCTCCATCATCCCATAGTCAAGCATAGTCTCGATACTTGCAAGAGCAGCTTTCAAGGTAATACCAACAAGCGGCACGCCTGCAACCGAGATGATCACATCAGCATTCAATATAATCCCCTTATTTAGCATACGGTCAAGCAGATCCACAAGAGTATTCTCGCGTTGTGGCTTCATCTTATATCCTCACTCAGTTTTTTTATTCTCCAGTAGAAATAAAGGGGTGCTAAAAGCATTTTCAACCTCTTTTTCACTCATCTTTCATCTCAACAAAACTAAAAGGCGCCCATGGGCCGGTGAAGCGAACGGCAAAACCATCAAGTTTATTTATTACGTCAAGCGCTTCGCCAAGATTTTCAATTTTATCATTATGAACAAGGCAGGAAAAAGCCGCTATTTGCTTCATTCCTTTATATTTATCAAGTATTGATGTATTCTTATCCACTTTCAGGATATCAACATGTTCTCTTATCTTAGAGCAAAGATCATTTGCCAGCATAGATAGTTCTACCGACACAGCATCCTTCATTTTCAACTCAAACTGCCGCTTTATGAGATATGCGGCGCCTTTTGAGGATTGGTCCATTTTCTCTTTCAGTTCTTTTAATTCCAGATCACTATTTGTGACCATCTCCCGGAGTTTTTCAGGATCACAAAAAAATTGGACAGAATATTCAGCTTTATTTTCTACCTTTTCAAGTTCTTTTGCTAGTTTCTCATAATTCCGGATGAGCCAGTTTTTGATAGTTTCATCACTACCCCTGATAATGCAATCAAAAGCAAAAGGTAAAACTGTCCCAAATTGTTTCGAGGAATAGTCAATAACATAATTATGAGCTAATATCCATTCTTTTGCCCTATCATTGTCATTTGTTTTGTAAGCTTCTGCCTTGCAGGAATGCACAACAGCGGCAATATCTTCATGCGATATTGTATATACCTTGTTATCATTGACGCCTATATCACCAAAACAAAACTCTGCGCCGCTATTTATGATTGCATACAGATATCTTCCTTCCTGGATCGCTAAATTTCCTAAACTTTCATTCATGTCCTTTCAATACCCACACTTGCGGGGCCAAGCAAATTGCAGATCATATCATTTGTCACCTTATCAAGATCTCTCCGTACTGATTCCACAGTCGCATCAAGATCATTATCCTTTTTGATATTATCAAGCGCAGCTTTCAGGTCTGCTAATGCCAGCCCAAGTCTTTCAATTTCCTGGTCGTTCAACCTCCCGCCTTCCATCCGTCGAACAGCCTGCCGTTCAAGTACCTCCTGTATGACCTCAACGAGAGCCACGACCAGCCCGAGCAAACCCTGTTTAATATTTCCCTCATCAATATTAACTGACATCTTCCTCTTTTTATTCGATATTTCTATCTTATTAACCTTCTATCAAATTATTTTCGTTCAATCTTAAGCTGCAAAATCCCGTTTTTCCATGTTCTTTCGACAATGGATTTTGCAGCATAGGGCAATTTAATGGTTTTGGAATATTTTCCTGCAGAGATTTCAAGAGTATCATCTTTTACTTTTGTCAAAATGGCTTCTTCCTCGATGCCGGGAAATTCCCCAATGACCGAAATGTAATCCTTTTCCTCAAAAATATCAATAATTGGCTCACCCAGTTCAGTTTCTACTTTTTCCTTCTCAGACTCCTTTTGCATGGATTTTGGTTTTATTCCACTTCGCCCCATAATTGGTCTCATAGATATTCCGTGAGTAACCTGAGGTGTCGGGTTCCAGCCGGATTCTAACCTGTGCTTTATTTGCGCATCCGTATCTGCGATTCTCTTCCTGAATTCAGGAGATGATTTTTCAAGAGCTTTGACAATTCCCCCAAAACCAGGAATAAACTGTCCCACAATACTGTCTATGTTAATCGAATCTTCTTCCCTTTCCTCTTCATTTATTTCCTCTTTATTTCTTTTTTCTTCCTTTGCTGTTTTCTTTTCGAGCTCTTCTATCCTTTTTTCAAGCCTTCGGATCTTTTCTTCATCAGTCATAATATTCACCGTCCCACTTTCCTGAGTTGAATATCCAGTACGCCATTACTATACGTTTTTTCAATGATCTGCTCTACAGGACAACACAATTGGATAATCCTGGCAAACCCGCCGGAAGATATAAGGAGTTTATTATTATTCACATCAAGGAGGATATTATTTTCATCAAGCATGGGCAATTCAGCAGTTATCCTGAGAATATCCCCTTCATCAATGAGATCTACTTGTGAAATGCCCACGTTTGCATTTTGTTGCCTGGATTTCACAAGAGGACTTACCCAGCCGCATATCGGGCAGCACACTTCAAATAATATATCTTTTTCAACAAGATAGTAACATGCCGGACAGCGGTACTTGAGTTCCTTTTCCCCGTTAGGTGCTTTTTCCCTGATAGTTTCTTTTCGTGTCATGCCATATCTGTCCCTGTGATCCTTTTAGGATGCTGGTTTTCTATCCTGAAGGCAAGTTTTTCTCCGGGTAAAGATTCTCTCTTTACTTGCGAATATTCAGGAAAAGTTCCATTATTCCTTTCGATCTCTCTCCACCCTGGCGCATTTAGGTTCGTCCCGGATGGAAAATCAAGGCCATAAAGTGCTGCCGTCTCAAATGATGCTAAGGCAGCGCGTATCTTGATCCCAAGAAGTTCAGTGCCGGCCACGGAAACACATATATCTGCGTTAATCACAAGCCCTTTGTCCAGGATCCTCTCAATTGCATCTGCAAGACCGCCTCCTTCTGGCGACAATCCTTTCATCTTTTGTCACCTTCAAGCTTTTTCCATATATTTCCGTAAATTCTCCTGGCTGGTTTTACCAGGGAATATTTAGGTTTTAACGGAAGAGTGGAATGCGTTACTCCATAATACCGCGACTTTGGTTTATCCCCCAAAATAGCCGTAGTCGCAGTCGGATTTAGATTGGGAGCCCTATCTTCTTTTAAAGCGCTCATTAAAGCCTGATTGCTTTGGATCTTTGATTTATATCTCCATCTTTGCTGAATTATATTTACTCTGGCTTTATCTCGCCACTGTTCCATTTTTAATATTGTCTTTTCTAAAAAGTTTCTTTTTTTTCTACCTATCTTATCATTTTTTCCAATAGAAAATCTTCCAATTGAATCAACCATTACAAACACCTCTCTTTATATTTCTCCCTTATTTCAATCATTTATCTCACCGTTTCATTTATTTTCGCCAGTTTGACCGTCAATATCCCATTTTTAAAGGATGCCTCTTTGATTTCACTTCCGTCCGAAACCGAAATATCTCTCGTTATCTCGTCTTTCGGGGTTTTTGCGGTAATTGTCAAGATGTTATGGATTATCTTGAGGTCAATATCTTCTTCCTTGACGTATGGCATCTGTGCCACGACTGATATGCAGTCACCTTCAACAAATACTTCAATCACCGGCTTTTCGCCCACATTTTCAGATATAATTGATCGAACGTGAGCCTGGGGACGCGCACGGGGATGAAAAACCCTGCGTAATGGAAAATCATTCCCTTCTATTCCCAGTTTGACAGTATAACCATACGCAGCCTTTGAATCAAAAAGCCCCTTGCGCTCTCCTGATACTATTCGTATTTTTTCTTTTTTCTTCTCCATATCCTCAAGAAGTTTCAAAAAATTCCATAGATCATCTGCAAACCCCGGAACTTTCGATTCTTTTAGTTCTATCTCTTTTTTGGGCTCTGCATTTTCTATCATCTTGCCCCCAGTATATCGGTTCTTATGCTAAGATCCGTTTGCTCTCCTCTTTGCGCAAATTTCAGTTCCTGCAACAGATTTGCATTATTCTTCTCATATTCATCTTTATTGACCTCCCCAAACTCGAAAAGCATTCTATTTTCTTTGATCTTGCTTTTTATTTTTTCAGGATCATACATCTCCCTGAATGCAAAATCCCTTATCTGTTCAAGCGTCCAGATAAGATTCAGTCCTGGTATTCTGATACCAAATTGATCAAGCAAAATATCATCAATTATGAACATTACCGAAAACCCCCCTTTCGTTTTGACAGTATCTGGATATCCACAAAATTATATGGCGGCCATGGTCCGCTGTACTGGACCTTAAGATTGGCATATTTATTTTCAAGTTTTCCTATCTCATCCGAAAAAACCTCGATTTTATCCCTGTCAACAAGGAATGCAGCATTCATAATAAGTCGATCGCTAAAAAGCTTAAGTTCTTTTGATTGCGTATTGTTTTTCTTGAGAGCTTCCATGAAATCCGATTTACATTTTTCTTTTCCATCCCAGGAGGCATCTTCTTTTGGCAATAATACTTTTACCCCAAGTTCCACCTTATTTGTAATTTCAGACATGGCTTTCCTCATAGCTTTATACCCTGCGCTCATCGCGAACAGGAGCAGTTTCTTGTTTTTAAACGCCATACCGTAGGCCACCGGAATAACATCATGTTCTTTCATCACATGTTCTACCACTTTCCTGTGAAGTTCAACCTCTTCATCGTTCACTTCATAATTTTTCACAGGCGCATTGCTCACCACGGGTGCAAAATCCCTGTAATCTAAGGTGTAAACTTCTTCCCCTCCAAATCCAATATTCCCAAAGCTCTTTTTTTGCTCTGGGGCTTTGATCATGCAATAAACATATCTTCCATTTTCCTCGTTTTTTCCATTACCTTCATTCCTTCCACCATCACTCATGCCGCATTCACCTCTAAACCTCTTGATTTTATAAAATCACTCAGGAATTCACTCGCCATACTGTGTTTTTCAATTATTTGCCGGATATTTGCTTCACTGCCCCTGGCTGGTCTGTAAACCTTTTTTTTAATGCTGCATTCACATTCCAGTAATCCCTCTTTCTTTAACCTGTGGAGAAGTGGATATACGGTACCAGGACTTAACAAAACATTGAAATTCCTGTGGATTATATCCAGAATATCCGTACCGCACATTGGTTTACCCGCGATCAATGAAAGAACAACAATATCCAGGTACTCCTTCACGAACCTTTCTATCGTGGCATCAGCAGCATCTAATTGTTTCCCTGACAGGACAGTGATATCAGGAGTATTGAGTATGAGCCTGTCATGACATGATGACAGTTTCTGGATTTTTTCAGGCGCCAGCAAGGAAATATCATACATACATAACGCAATATTATTTTGATTTTCAACAAGCAATTCTTCCAGTCTATCATGACCCTCATTAATGGAACTCATATCCATGATTATTCTATTCTTATCGCTGGCGGTTCCCAAAATACCAAAATCTTGCGGCCTGATAACTGAAATATTAATGTTTTTTTCAAACATCTTCATTATTAACTCAGGCTGCTCTTCTGTGATATACAAAAGTTTCTCGTCATCGCCTGACATGGCAAAAAACGAGGACTGGATCGCATATTTGTTGATGCTTGAGGTATATAGGAATAGAATGTGCCTGGAAAGAGCCAGTGACCCGGTTAGGATAGCATCTAAGCCAAATGGTGATTTATTATTCAATTCAACGCCTCCGGCTTATCTTTTTTGCCTGAAAACCGTCTTTTATGCATTCAGTTGTGACGTAGTCCGGATATCCATTGAGGATTTCCCCCTGACACGGTTTACCGCATATTGGACATTCCAATTCAATATGATTCATTTTATCATTACTCTTCTTCTTCCTGTACCATATCCCCACGGTGACGCATCCCGATCCGTTTATATCCGGTAAGTTCCATATCCCCGGTTAATTTTAGTTCATAAATGTTGAGAATATCCTGGGTATCAGGAATTGCTTTTCTTTCAAGAACTTCTATCACTACTTTCCATTCTTCACCGTCTTTACTAACACTTGTAATGCCCTCTGCTTTTTTGTTCACAATGCTCTCTATGAGGGGAGGCGATTTCTTGCATACTTCTGTTATATTAACAGATTTAATTTTTTTTTCCATATAAATTACTCCTATGGAATATAGATACTTCCATCTTTTTCAGATATGATAGCCTCTATGGTCATCCCTTTCCATTCACCGATACTCTCTTTCAGGTTGTACCCTTTGATGTTGTCAGTAATTCCATTATTTTTGAGAAATGATACCAGTTGATGCCGCCTGGCTCTGCTTCCATCCATTGCAGCAGTATTTTCATCAAATGTTCCGTCGGGTTTAAGACAGAAATAAAATGTTCTTGTAATTTTCTTATTGTCGTCTGTTTTTGCGGTTACAAGAATAGCATCAGTTTCGTTGAATTTGAGATTGATGGGTTTATTTTTGAACAAGTCAAATATTTTATGAATGCTTGCCTCTTCGATTACCGCACTGGTCTTAGTCATTTCCCCCGCCTCCCTTATGCTACCACCATAATAGTATCCCTGACAAGATTTTGCTTCTCCATCATGTCCAGCGTTGACGATGTTTTTGCTGCCATAACGTCACAGTATAATTGTTCAATACTTATTTCATCTGACCCATTTAAAGATGCAATAGCTTTTCCGATCATTATGCATGCTCGTGTCCCGGGTTTTTGCGCATCTGGCAATTTATCTCTTATGACCCTGACAACATTCACGATCTTTGTTGCATCGTCCAACTGTAATCCGGTATGCGACTGGACGATCTTTACTTCAGTTTCCATGCTGTAGTAATCCATGTATATGCACACCATCCTGTCAAGCAATGCATCCTGGGGTCTGTGGACTCCTGCATACTCAATGGAATTACTTGTAAGAATGGCATTGAAATTAGGATGAACTTTGATATATCTCTCCTCTCCGAATTTGGTGGGGAGTTCAAGTATGCCTTCTTCAAAAACAGATAGAAGCGCGTTATTTGCAGATGGTTTTGTACGGGAAAACTCGTTATATACAAGCGTGTAACCGTATTTACAGGCAATAGCTAAGGGATTGTCGATCCAGTCTGCTTTCATTACGTCAGTAGTTTTAAATACATTATGAATATATTTATCCCTCATGCTTTCCTGCTGTATCTGCGAATATCCGCCAACAAGATCTGAGGTCGTGACCGATTCATCACCATTGATCCACACCACCGGTCTTCCAAGTTCTTCAGCTATGTGCATAGCAAGGCTTGTCTTTCCGCATCCTGTGGGTCCTATCAAGTGAACCGGATAACCGGTAGCAAGCCACAATTTGATCCTTTCATCCAGCTTTTTTACATCGGGGGCATCAACGAAGTTTTCAACTTCAGGGACGAGATATTCAGCATCAACCGTTTCAACCTCCCCTCCGAACAAACCTGTATTAGACCGTTCACAATTGTCAGGCTCCATTTCTTTCATGGACATAGTCACATGGACATGTGTCTCTTTGAAAGACATTTCATCCATTTTGTCCTCTTTTGTTTTATGAACAGACTCTCCCCTTACTTTTCTTTGATGTGTTTCTATATACTTCATAAATGTCTCCTCTTTTCGTAACGAATCTCGATATATGCAATGAAAAAAAATTCTACCCTGGTTTAACCATAGTAGAAATCATGTTTATAGTTTGAAGCCTCATTCCTGAAATCCTCGAATTTGCTTCCCATTTCCTGTATTCCGGTCCGGATTACTTTGACGCCGCTGTACATTACTTTTATGCCGGCTTGAATCTCTTCAGCTTTTCTGTCAAAAGACTTTTGCATTTCTTTGATGCCCGTGTTTATCTCTTTGACACCTTTTTCCATATTTGCCGCAGCCATCTTGTTGGATTTGATCTGTGCATCAATGCCATTTAGTTTCTCTTTGACACCCTTGTTAAGTTCTTTGATGCCCTGTTGAAGCATTGAAGCGCCATCTTTGTGCATTTTCATGGATTTTTTATCCATATCTGATCGAAGACCTTTGATACCTTTGTTTATCTCATCGATACCTATCCCAATCACAGCAACTGCTTCATTGTTCTCATTAATTTGTGCATCTATGGCCTGGCACTTTGCGAACACTCCATCCTTACCAATACTGATTTTTGGTTTCTGTTTGCCAACTTCCATCTTAGGGGCTTCCTTTATTTTTGGTGTTGCCGCTTTAGGAGTCTCAGTCTTTGGTCTGGATGTTTCTTTCGCAGCAGCCTTCCTTCTGGCTTCAACTATCGACTCAGCGATCCTGGTTTTAGCTAAGCCAGCAGTGTTTATCCCCAGTTTTACAGCAATTTCGTCCAGTTCATTGCGGGTTTTCTTGAGTAATACCTCTGCTGATTCGTTCATAATTTAGCCTCACAAAATATGAAAGTCCTGCTTAAGCAGGAACTCCAGGCGCTGCTCCGATAGCGGCCTGTTCAATCTTTGTCATTTCTTCAGCATAATGCAGGTATGTATCTACAGATGCAACAACAACTCTTGCCTCAACTGTTAAGATCTCGATGCCGACGAGGGATACTCTTGCCCATACATCTACAACTACGCCTTTGTCTAATATCCTGTCAAGCACTTCTGCAAGACTGGATGAATCGGGTCCGTGTGCCATATTTCTTCATCTC
>Ga0172370_10009070_pt1 | contig 11736 bp, 7 predicted proteins | sample LakKiv5m_FD_114538 | JGI IMG/M metagenome (GOLD analysis project Ga0172370, IMG submission 114538) | Freshwater microbial communities from Kabuno Bay, South-Kivu, Congo - kab_022012_11.5m | ecosystem: Environmental > Aquatic > Freshwater > Lake | place: Democratic Republic of the Congo...
GCGAGGTCGGCCCGGGCAGCTTTCTCCGGGACGCCTTCGTCGGCGACCGCGCCCGCGTCGTGAGCTCGCACCTGCTTGAATGCGTGATCGGCTCGAGCTGCTCCGTGGGTCCCTTCGCCTACATCCGCCCCAACACGGTGCTCGCCGAGGGCGCCAAGGCGGGCACGTTCGTCGAGATCAAGAACAGCCGTATCGGCGAGGGCAGCAAGGTGCCGCACCTCAGCTACGTCGGCGACGCCGTCGTCGGTCGGGGCAGCAACATCGCCGCCGGCAACATCACCGCCAACTACGACGGCTTCGAGAAGCACGCGACGACGATCGGCGACGGCGTGCGGACCGGCAGCGACACGACGATCGTGGCGCCGGTCACGATCGGCGACGGCGCCTTCACCGCCGCAGGCTCCGTGATCACGCGCGACGTGCCCGCCGGGGCGCTGGGAGTGGCCCGCGAGCAACAGAAGAACATCGAGGGCTACGCCGAGCGTCGCGTCGCGCGGCGGCTCCGTGAGCAGGCCGGTCCGGATACGCGGTAGCTCTCGCGGGCGGGGCGGCCGAGGCGCCCAGGGGCGCCGCTCACCGGTCCCGACGGGCCGGGCGCCCTCACTCTGGTACAATCTCGATTCGGCCTGAAGCACTGACACGGAAGGGGAACAGGTGGCCGACTCCTCCTGCTGCGTGACCACGTCGCGCAAGCGGCTCATGGTGTTCTCGGGGCGCAGTCACCCCGTGCTCGGTGAGAAGATCGCCGAGAAGCTCGGCATCCGGCTCGGCGGCGTGCTCCTCAAGACGTTCGCCAACGGCGAGATCTACGCCCGGTTCGACGAGAGCATCCGCGGCGCCGACGCCTTCATCGTCCAGTCCCCGACCGACAGCATCAACGACGAGCTGATGGAGCTGCTCATCATGATCCAGGCGGCCCAGCTCGCCTCGGCGCGGCGCATCACGGCCGTCATGCCGTACTACCCCTACTCGCGCCAGGACAAGAAGAGCGCCGCCCGCGAGCCCATCACGGCGCGCCTCGTCGCCACGCTGCTCGAGGCCGCGCGCGTCGACCGCGTCCTCGCGATGGACCTGCACCAGGGTCAGATCCAGGGCTTCTTCGAGATCCCCGTGGACCACATGACCGCCGTGCCCATGCTGGCCGACTACTTCCGCTACAAGGACTTCGGGGGGACGCCGCTCGTGGCCGTCTCGGCCGACGCCGGCGGCGTCAAACTCGCCAAACGCTTCATCAACCGGCTGCCCGACACCGACCTGGCCGTGCTCACCAAGATGCGGCCCGAGCACAACCGCGCCGAGACCATGCACTTCATCGGCGACGTGCAGGACAAGATCGCGATCATCGTCGACGACATGATCGACACCGCCGGCACGATCACCAGCGCCATCGACACCCTGTACGATCACGGCGCCAAAGAGGTGTACGTGACCGCCACCCACGGGATCTTCAGCGGGCCGGCGTTCGAGCGCATCCGGCGGTCGCGCGTCAAGGAGGTCGTCGTGACCGACACGGTGCACGTGGAGCTCGGCCCCGACGACACCAAGATCAAGGTGCTCACCGTGGCCGATATCCTGGCCCGGACCATCAACAACGTGTTCGAGGACGAGTCGGTGAGCGAGCTGTTCGCCGGCGAGAACCAGCTTTTCTAGCAGGAGACGACCAATGGACAAAGTCAGCATCGTCGTGCAGTCGCGCGACGTCACCGGCAGCCGCGCCGCACGGCGCCTGCGCAAGACCGGCCTCATCCCCGGCGTGCTGTACGGCCACGGCAAAGAGGCGACCATGTTCGCCGTCGACCCGCACGCACTCCGTGCTGCACTGACCACGGGTGCCGGCACGCACGCCGTCCTCAGCGTCACCGTCGAGGGTCACAAGGCCGCGCACAACGCGATCGTCAAGGAGATGGAGCTCGATCGCGTGAAGAGTACGGTCACGCACATCGATCTACAGGAGATCCGGCTCGACGAGACGATCGAGACGACGGTCGCCGTGAGCTTCGAGGGCGAGGCCATCGGCGTCAAGTCCGGCGGCATGCTCGACGAGTCCACTCGTGAGGTCACCATCAAGGCTCTCGTCACCGCGATTCCCGAGCACCTCGTGCTCGACATCAGCGAGCTCGACATGAACGAGACCGCCAAGGTCTCCGACCTTGTGGTGCCCGAGGGCATCGAGATCGTCAATGACCCGGACGAGGTCCTCTGCTCGGTGTTGCCGCCGCGCAAGGTCGAAGAGGACGAAGAGGCCGTCGAGGGCGAAGAGGCGGTCGAGGCCGTCGAGGACGCCGAGCCGGAGATCGTCGGCAAGGGCGAGAAAGAAGAGGCCGAGGCCTGACCGGCCGGCGGCGGACCGCCTGACCGCGAGGGATCGTGGCGCTGTTCCGCCCCACACAGCCTGTGGATCACCTCGTCGTCGGCCTGGGCAACCCCGGGCCGGCGTACGAGGGCACCCCGCACAACATCGGCTACCGGGTCGTCGGGGAGCTGGCGCGCCGCCATGGGTTCTCGCGCGCCAGGCGCGGGTTTGACGGCCGCTGCGCCGAAGGGATCATCGGCGGCCGCCGGGTCCTGCTGCTGCAGCCGACCACGTTCATGAACGACTCGGGTCGCAGCGTCGCCGCTGCGCTGCGCGCGCTCAAGCTGCCGCTCGGCGCGGTGCTGGTCGTGCACGACCACATCGACCTGCCGTTCGGCCGCCTCCGTCTCGTCGAGGGCGGCGGCAGCGGCGGGCATAACGGCCTCAAGAGCATCACCGGGCTGGCCGGTGCCGGCTACGTGCGCCTGCGGGTCGGCGTCGACCGGCCGCCGAGCACCGACCCCGACGTGGTCGCCGAGTACGTTCTGAGCCCGTTCCGGGAGAGCAGGGCGGAGGTCGACGCCGTGGTGGCGAGGGCGGCCGACACCGTCGAACTATGGCTCGACGCAGGGCTGGAGAGCGCCGCCGGTCGCGCGAACCATCCCGAGCGCTGAGAGCGCGTGCTGGCGCAGATTCGGCGTCACGGCCAGCACGCGGGCGCCCGGCAGATGCGCCTTGGCGAGCGCCACGACGATTGCGTCCTGCGTCTTGGTCCCCTTCCACGGGTCCATCGGGTCGCCGTTGAGAAGGATGGAGAAGGCGACCCTGTGGTCGTTGGCGCTCTTGACGTAGCCGGAGAGGCACACGGCGATGTTGAGCGTGCCGGTCTTCGCGTGCGCGTTGCCGGCCGCGGCCGTGCCGCGCATGCGATGGCTCAGTGAGCCGTCCTTGCCGGCGATCGCCAGCGAATCGTAGAGGACCTTGAAGTCGTCGCGCTGGCGCATGGCGCCGAGAAGCTGCACGATGCCCCGCGCCGTCAGGCGGTTGCCGTAGCTCAGGCCGGAGCCGTCCTGCACCACGTAGGTGCCCGTCTTGACCCCGCAGGCATGGAGCGCCTCGCGGCCGGCCTGCCGGCCGGCGGCGGTGCTGCCCTCGCCGCAGAAGTCCTTGCCGAGGCCCTTCAGGAGCATCTCGGCGAAGAAGTTGTCGCTCTCCTTGTTCATGCGCTTGAGGAGGCTGCGGAGCGCCGCGGAGTACTGGCGCCTGACGAGGCGCGTGGTGCTGAGCACCTTGCCGCTGCCGGGATTCCCGGTGACCTTGACGCCGGCGGACCGCAGCGAGGTCGTGAGGAGCTTCGCCGCCCACGTCGCCGGCGCCTTGACCCGGTTGCCGTCGTCCAGTCCCTGGTTGCCGGACAGGGCCGAGAGCGGCCCGCACTCGAGTTGCAGGCCGGGCTTCCAGGTCGAGACGGTCGTCTGCTTGTCGAACCAGGACGCGTCCCCGAGGACTCGGCCACGGAGCTTCTTGACGCCGTCCTTCTTGAGGTAGCGCGCGAACGCTTCGAAGGAGGCGGTGGTGAGACCCAGCACGTTCTTCTGGTACCACCGCGTCGAGAGGCTGGGGTCGCCCAGGCCGCGCAGGTACACGTTGCCGAACAGGACGCCGTCGTACACGGGGACGTCCGGGGCGTAGAGCTCGGTGGTGAAGCGGTGGTCCTCGCCCCAATCCATGAGCGCCGCGGCGCTCGTGACGAGCTTCATGTTGCTGGCCGGCGCGAGCTCGGTGGAGGCGTTGTGCCCATACACCTGGCGATCCGCGTCGAGATCCCAGACGAACACGCCGCTCTGCGATCCCGCCACGCCGTTCTTCTCCAGCACCGCGTCGATCGCGTCGTCGACGTCGGCGGCGGCGGCGTCCGGACGCAGGCCGGAGCCCACCACGACGCACAGCAGCAGAAGGGTGAAGACGGCGAGCCTGAGAAGCAGACCCCTGGCGCCGGCCCGCGCCGGGAGTGCGTGTGCGATGCGTGGATCTCCCATCTCGGCACCATACTACGATGCGGAATGGCGGCGCGGAAACCGCAGTGCTTGACTTGGCGGCCGCGCACGGGGATAAGGAGAGTGACGCCGCCGTCGACCCCGAACGGAGAGAGCCTCGTGAGCCTCTTGCGCCGCGTGTCCATCATGGTCCTCTTCGCGCTGCTGCTGGCGGCGGCGCTCTCCGGGGATCTCCCGGCCGGGGAGGCGCTCGTCTCGCCGCCGTGGGACGAGCCGGTCTCCTTCCCCGCGCGCTACGACCTCCGCGCTTTCGACCTGGTCACTCCGGTCCGCTGGCAGGAGTCTCACGGCACCTGTTGGGTCATGTCCGCTCTCGGATCGCTCGAGTCCGCCGTGCTTCGCGCGGACGGGGTCGCCTGCGACTTCTCCGAGAACAACCTCGCCAACCACATGGCGTCGCGGCTCGACTTCGAAGGGTTCGCCCCGGCCGAGCTCGCGGCGGCGTACTTCGCGCGCTGGGAGGGGCCGGTGCTCGAGGCGGACGACCCCTACCCGCGGCCGGGACGTTCACCGGAGTACCTTCGCGCCGTGAGGCACGTCGGTGAGGTGCTCATGCTGCCGCAGCGCACTGGGCCGTACGACAACGACGCCGTCAAGTGGGCGGTCTCGACTCACGGCGGTGTCGATGCGGCCATCGACTTCGACACCGGCGAGGACGAGCGTTTCTGGAACGCCGAGACGAGCTCGTACTACTCCACCCGCGGCGTGCTGGACCACCACGTGACCTGCGTCGGGTGGGACGACGCCTATCCGGCGTCGCGGTTCGCGACCAGGCCGCCCGGCGACGGCGCGTTCCTGATCAAGAACAGCTGGGGCGCCGATTTCGGGCAGTCCGGTTACTTCTGGCTCTCGTATCACGACACCGGCTTCGGCCGGGCTCTCGCCGTGTTCGGCGGCGCGACCGCCGACGGCCTTGACGCGATCTACCAGTACGACGGGCTCGGACGCACCGCCTGGCTGGGTCTCGGCGGGGAGCGGGCGTGGTTCGCGAACCGTTTTCGCTGTGCCGGGAGCGGGTCGGTGGCTGCTGTCTCGCTCTACACGCCGGTGGCGGGGTGCCGCTATGAGATCCACGTCGCCGCGTCCGTCGATGGCGTGGCCACGGCGCCGGTCGCCGCATCCGGCGTGGCCGAGGTCGCGGGGTACCACACCATCCGGCTGGCGCGGCCGGTCGAGGTCGCGAACGGCGACGACTTCGTGGTCGCCGCGCACGTCGTCAGCCCCGGGTGGAGCGACCCCGTTCCCGTCGAGCACCCGTCGGCGCTCATCGACCCGCGCGCCCGCCGGGGCCAGTCGTACGTGAGCACGGACGGCTCTTCCTGGACGGATCTCGTCTCCAGGCCGGGCTTCTCGCGCTCGAACGTGTGTCTCAAGGCCTTCGTCGCGGCCCGCGGGGCCGGCGACACGCGACCGCCTCGGGTCGTGGTCGCGGGTGGCCGGGTCCGCCGCGGCGCGACCGTCCGGGTCCGCTGGGCGCTCCGTGACCCGGCGTTCTCCAGCGCCAGCGCCATCGTCGTACTCGTTGTGCGCGACGCTCGCGGCAGGCTCGTGCAGAAGCTTCGTGTCCCTGCCGTGTGCGTCGGTGAACGCGGGGTGTGGAAGCTTGCCGCGAGGTGGCCGGCGGGGCGGTACACGATCACAGGCCGGGCCTACGACGTCGCCGGCCGGCGACAGGTGCGAGCCTCCCGGGCGATGCTTCTGGTCAGCCGCGGGGTCGCCCGGCGCTGAGCGCGGCCTGCGCGTCCTCCGCGCGGCGGTCCCGCCGGTCTCGTCCCGGCGACCGGCCGGCGCGGCATCCGCTACACTACCGGTGCGACCCCGCCGCCGATGAGCCGGGAGACCGGCCGGGATGGGGAAGACCAGGCGCGGGGCGTTCGGCGTGCCCGCGCCCGGCGCGAAGCCGCCGGTCGCCTCTCGCCGAGGGCTGCCTGAGGAGGTCCGCGTGTTCCTCGACTACCTGCTGAACGACGAGATGTTCGAGGCGGCTGCGCCGCGGCTGCGCCGCGGCGCAGCCGCGTACGCGCCGGGCTTCTACGCGCCCTATGTCCTGGCGGCGGTGCTGAAAGAAGGGGGGAGCCGTGTCGTGGTCGCGGCCGACGGCGAGGTCGCGACGCGGCTCGCCGCCGATCTCTCTCTGTACCTGGACCGTACGGTGCCGGTGCTCCCCGCGCGCGGCGTGCTGTACGGCGCCGACGTCGCCCCGGCGCCGCACGTCGTCGGTGAGCGCCAGCAGGCGCTGGCGGCGCTCGCCGCGGGTGAGGTGGTGGTGGTGGAGGCCGTGGCCCTGCTCGAGCGGTTCCTGCCGCTCGAGCTCCAGCCACGGCCGCTTCGGCTTTCACCCCGCAAGGAGATCGCCTTCGACGCCGCCGTCGCAGGTCTCGCGAGACTCGGCTACGAGCGCGTCGAGCAGGTCCGCGGTCGCGGCGAGTTCGCCGTTCGCGGTGGGCTGATCGACGCCTACCCCGCCCTTGGAGACCCGCTTCGCGTCGACTTCTGGGGCGACGAGGTCGAGAGTCTCCGGACGTTCTCCATCTACTCGCAACGCACCACGGGAACGCTCGACGACGTCACCGTCTACGCGGCCTTCGAGGCGGACGCCACACAGGCCGAGTACGTCACCGGGTTGCGCCAGGCGGTCGCCGACTGGGAGCGCGAAGGCCGCGAGGAGACGCCCGAGGAACTCGAACGCAGGGCTGCCGTACGTGCGCTCGCGGCGCTGGCCGGGCGCTTCACGACGCTCGGCGACCGGGCCGTCGCGGCGGGTCTCGACTGGGCGGTCCACGACCCGGACGAGACGTATCGGGCACTCGCCGATTTCGATGCCGACGTGGCGCTGGCCGTGCCGGGCGCAGGACTGCGGGAGCGCCTCTACGTGCCGCTCAAGGAAGCCCGCGCCCTCCTCACCCGGGCATTGCATCTCGACGTCGTCCAGCGTGATCAGCCTCTCCAGTTCGGCGCCTCGCGGCCGCATTTCGCCGCCCGAGACGTCGGAGGGGCCGAGCGCGACCTCGTCCGTCTCGTGAACGACGAGTATCGCGTCTTCGTCGTCTTCCGCCATGAGGGCGAGGCCGAGCGCGCGACATACCGTCTGCGGAATCTCTCGGCCGAGGTGGTGACGCCGGAGCAGCTCGCCCGGGGCGGCGAAGCGGGCCCCGGCCTCTACTTCGTGGCGGCGCCCCTGAGAGAGGGCTTCGTGTCCGCCGCGCTCAAGCTCGCCGTCGTCAGTGACCGGGCGCTGGTCCGGGCGGCGCCGCGCGAGCGGCGGTTCGCCTCGGGCACGCGACTCACGACGTTCTTCGATGTGCGCCCCGGCGATTTCGTCGTGCACGAGGATCACGGCATCGCCCGGTTCGCCGGCATCGAGACGCGGACGGTCGGCGGCATCACCCGCGACTACCTGCTTCTGGAGTTCAGGGGCGACGACCGCGTCTTCGTGCCGCACGACCAGATCGGCAAGGTCAGCCGGTACATCGGCGCCTCGGGCGCCTCGCCGGCACTCGACAAGCTCGGCGGCACCCACTGGCAGACGGTCAAGACCCGGGCCCGCACCGCCGTCATCGAGATGGCCGGCGAGTTGCTGCAGCTCTACGCCTCCCGTCAGGCGATCCCCGGGTTCGCGTTCCCGCCGGACGGCGAGCTCACGCGGCGCCTCGAGGAGGCGTTCCCCTTCGAGGAGACGGACGACCAGGCCGGCGCCATCGACGAGGTCAAGAACGACATGGAGGCGCCGCATCCCATGGACCGCCTGATCTGCGGCGACGTCGGCTACGGCAAGACCGAGGTGGCGCTGCGCGCCGCCTTCAAGGCCGCCGAGGCCGGCAAGCAGGCGCTCGTCCTGGTGCCGACGACGATCCTCGCGGAGCAGCACGCGATGACCTTCAGCGAGCGGTACGCCGACCTGCCGGTGACGGTCGGCATGGTCTCGCGCTTTCGCAGCGCGGCCGAGCAGCGGCGCATCCTCGCCGACTTCGGCGCCGGCCGGCTGGACGTCCTGGTGGGCACGCACCGGCTGCTGAGCGCCGACGTGCGGCCCAAAGATCTGGGTCTCGTTGTGGTTGACGAGGAGCAGCGCTTCGGTGTCCGCCAGAAGGAGTTGCTGCGCAACCTCAAGCTGCAGGTGGACGTGATGAGCCTCTCGGCGACGCCGATCCCGCGGACGCTGCAGATGAGTCTCAGCGGCATCCGCGACATCTCCGTCATCGAGACGCCGCCGCGCGGCCGCCACGAGATCCACACGTACATCGGCGAGTACCGCGACGATCTGGTGCGGGTGGCCATCGAGAAGGAGCTGGCCCGCGGCGGCCAGGCGTTCTACCTGCACAACCGCGTCGAAACGATCGACCAGGCGGCCGAGCGCGTGCGCGAACTGGCGCCACGGGCGCGGATCCTCGTCGCCCACGGCCAGATGGCCGAGCGTTCACTCGAGAAGGTCATGCTTGCGTTTCTCGCCGGTGAGGCCGATGTGCTGGTGACGACGTCGATCATCGAGAGCGGCATCGACATCCCGACGGCGAACACGCTCATCGTGGAACGCGCCGACATGCTCGGTCTCGCGCAGCTGTACCAGATCCGCGGCCGCATCGGTCGCAGCGACGCACGCGCGTTCGCCTACCTGCTCTACCCGAGCGAGGACCTGCTCACCGGCGAGGCGGCGGCACGCCTGAGGACGCTCAGCGACCACACGGAGCTGGGCGCCGGGTTCAAGATCGCCATGGCCGATCTCGAGATCCGCGGCGCCGGCAATCTGCTCGGCGACGAGCAGAGCGGCCACGTCGCCGCGGTGGGTTTCGAGATGTACGCGCAGATGCTCGAAGAGGCGGTCCAGGAGCTGCAGGGCGAGCGGGCGGCGCTCGTGGCGCCGGTGAGGGTCGACCTGCCGGTGACCGCCTACGTGCCGCCGGAGTACATCGCCTACGAGGCGAGCAAGATCGATGCCCACCGGCGCATCGCGCGCGCCCGGACGACAGGCGAGCTCGGCGACGTGCGCGCCGAGCTCGCCGATCGTTTCGGCGCGCCGCCGGACCCGGTCGAAGACCTGCTGACGCTGCAGGCGATCCGCATCAAGGCGGCGGAGCTCGGGGCGAGCACGGTCGCCTATCGCGGCAGTCGCCTGCAGGTCGACGGACTCGACCTCGACGACGACTGGGCGGCGCGGCTGCGCGCCGCCGAATCGCGCGTCGTCTACTCGCGGAAGCGGGCTTCACTCGGGGCCCATCGCGAGGGTGTCGAGCCCCCGCTCCTGCGCTGGGTCGAGTCCACGCTCGATGCTATACTTAATGCTCGTGTGTCTCACGACCGGTCGTCGATCTCTGGGAGAGAGAGTCTATGAAGAAGCTCATCATGGGTGTGGCGTTGCTGGCCTTCATCGTGCCGGCCGTCGTGCTGGCAGGGTGTGGCGGCAACAAGGTCCCCGCCGGCGCCATCGCCGCAGTCGGTGACGGCGTCGTCACCCAGGAGCAGTTCGACGAGATCTGGAAACAGGCTGAGGCACAGTACGCTTCGCAGGAAGGCGCCCCTCCGTTCCCCGAGGAGGGCACCGCGCAGTACGACCAGCTCAAGGCGAGCATCGTCAGCTACCTGGTCCAGAACGAGATCATCAAGGAGAAGGCCGCCGAGATGGACGTCGCGGTGACCGACAAGCAGCTCCAGGAGCGCATGGACCAGATCGTCGAGCAGGTCGGCGGCCAGAAGAAGCTCGACAAGCTGCTCAAGGAGCAATCCGTCACCACGACCCAGCTTGAGATGCAGCTCAAGGCGCAGATGCTGCAGGAGGCCGTGCAGGCCAAGGTCAACGACTCGGTCAAGGTGAGCGAAGAAGACGCGAAGGCGTACTTCGAGAACCCGGACAACAAGGACCAGTTCGAGGTCGCCGAGTCGGTCGACGCGCGCCACGTCCTCGTCAAGACAAAGGCGGAGGCCGAGAAGGTCAGGGATCTCCTCAAGGCCGACAGCAGCGACGCCAACTGGAAGAAGGTCGCCAAGGAGTACTCCACCGATCCCGGCTCCAAGAACAGCGGCGGCGACCTCGGCAACTTCCCCAAGGGGCGCATGGTCGAGGAGTTCGAGAAGGTCGCCTTCGGCCTCGAGCCAGGTGAGATCTCCGACCCCGTGAAGACCCAGTTCGGCTACCACGTGATCGAGGTCACCAAGAAGACGCCGGGTTCGACCAAGACCTTCGAGGAGGCTCGGGAGGGGATCGAGCAGCAGCTCAAGTTCGAGAAGCAGGCCACCGCCTGGGAGGACTGGCTCAAGCAGGCCCAGGCGGACGCCGACATCGTCTACGCTCCCGGCTTCGACCCCGAGACCCTGACCGCGTCGCCCAGCCCGGACGCCTCGGCGTCCGCATCGGCTTCGCCGAACGAGTAGCGCCACCTCCGAGCGACGCGACGCCGCGATGAGCCTCACGCTCGTGCATATCGGCGCCGCCGCCGGTCTGGCGCCCGCGACTTCGTTGCGGGCGCTCGCCGGCGGCGGCGCCGTCTTCGTCCCGGCCGGTCTCGAGGGCGAGCTCCGCGAACTCGTCGCCGAGGCCGCCGACCTGGGCGTCGGCCGGCTGTTCGAGGTCGACCCCGCCGACGACGACGCGCTGGACGACCTGGTCCGGCGCTCCGCCGCCGGCGAGGTCGTGGTCGCGCTCGCGGGCCCCCAGGGCCCACATCTCGGGCGCCGGCTGCGGCGCCGCATCGCGTCGTCCCCGGCGTCGCTCGCCGTGTTCACGGTCCCCGCCGGGTCCGTCTTCGATGACGCCGTGCTCGGACAGGAGCTCGTGTCGCTCAAGCGGATCGTCGACGTGCTGCGCATCGAGTGCCCCTGGGACCGCGTGCAGACGCCGAAGGACATCGTGGCGTACACGGTCGAGGAGGTCTACGAGCTCGCCGACGCCGTCGCGAGCGGGGATCTCGCGGCCGAGCACGGCGAGCTCGGCGACCTGCTCCTGCAGGTCGTGCTGCTCGCCCTCATGCTGGACGAAGAAGGCGCCGGCGACCTCGCCAGTGTTGCGCACGACATCGAGGTCAAGCTCGTCCGCCGGCACCCCCATATCTTCGCCGACGCCGTCGCGGACACGCCGGCGGAGGTCAAGAGCCGCTGGGAGCGCATCAAGGTGGAGCAGGAAGGGCGCGAAGGCATCTTCCACGACGTCCCTTCGAGCTTCCCGGCGTTGCTGTACGTCAAGAAGCTCCAGCAGCGCGCCTCGAGTGCCGGCTTCGACTGGGACTCGGCGGCCGAGGCGTTCCCCAAGGTGGCCGAGGAGCACGGGGAGCTGGCCGAGCTCTTCGCCGAGGCGGCCGCGCGGGAACCCGCCGACCCACAACGGAGCGACCCGCGGGTCGCCCACGAGGTCGGCGACCTGCTCTTCGCCACCGTCAACGTGGCGCGGCTGCTGCA
>Ga0172370_10009072_pt1 | contig 11733 bp, 11 predicted proteins | sample LakKiv5m_FD_114538 | JGI IMG/M metagenome (GOLD analysis project Ga0172370, IMG submission 114538) | Freshwater microbial communities from Kabuno Bay, South-Kivu, Congo - kab_022012_11.5m | ecosystem: Environmental > Aquatic > Freshwater > Lake | place: Democratic Republic of the Congo...
TGAGATAGAGCGAATCCACGCCGCTTTGGCTCTTGTCCTTATTCCACAGGCCAAGCACATCCGGACCGGAATGCTGGTGCGTGCAGGTGATGATGATGTTGTCTCGTGGCAGAGTTGGGTTAATCAACTGATCACGGATCTCATCAACATCCGGAAGCATGAGACCGATGAGATCGCAGGCGAGGATGAGCACGGTCCGCTCGCCATTATCGAGCGCCAGCGCTCGCGCCCAAATGTCGTCATGGACACCAGTGCTTTTAGTTTGGCGATCATAGCCTGCTTGCCAGACCGGCATGGTGGGAGTGATGGCGGTTTTGGCGACGCCGACATACCAAGATACAGGTGTCGAGCAAGAACTCTGCAGGAAAAACAAAGCGGTAAATAAGATAACAAGTAGGAACCTACTTTTGCAGCTTGGCATGATCTATCCATAATTTAGAAATTCCCCTCAACTCAAAGCAGCCACGCAATAGGACTAGCGAACCCTTGGATGGGGACCGCCATCTATTGGAGATGCGGGAACTCAACTCTATTTTACTTTCTTGTGTATCTCATCATGGCAAATATTGCATAGCGTCACCAGATTTTCAGCTACGCTTTCCCCGCCTTGCGAAATGGGCTTGATATGGTGCAATTCCAAATGCCTTGGATCGGATCTATTCCATTCCTCATGACTCCACCCGCAATTTTGACAAGCATAGCCATCTCGCCGGAGAACACTTCGAGCGATGACGTTCGATATATGACGATCATGCTCCGGAGTTTGTCGGTCGGCTTCTAAGACATGTGTACCTATAGCAAATTCAAACATTAATAGTACTTTTAAAATCAAAAAGCACGCTTCAAGTCCCATTCGAAACACTGCAAACGGGACCATTTCCTGAGCTTCCATGCCTAGGATTTCAGCTTTTGCTGAGTCCATTCTATCCCCAAAGTACATCTCCCAATCGTTTGAATCGAAACAAGTCAGAACTCAAGGCTGCCATCTGCAATCTCAAGAGCCAACGAGATGGCCAACGCATTGCGCAGCATGAATGAACCGTAGTTTTTAGCTAAATACAGAAGATGCTCTGCCGCCCTTGAAGTCCATTCACCTGATTGCATCAGAGCATTCTCGAGCGTCTCGGGGTCCTCACTGTCGTAGTCTTCAAAAAGCCTTATGTATTCCTTTACTAGCACACCGACATTTTCTTGGCCGTCCATAGACTCGTCTCCCTAAAACTGCCTTAGTCGTGAAACACATTAGACCTGTGCCACTCAAGGTGTTCTTGCTTCGGCATAAATTTATGCGGACGGATTATTGGAGTGCCATGATACGTGCATACCAATTTTTCGGTTCGAACATCCTTGCTTAATCGGAGTGATTCAGAAACGACCACTTCGAAATTGCTTGAAATGGTGATGAGGCCTCTTTCAAACAACCGATCAAATGTTGCGCATAGGCAAAGGCCATTATGTGGATCGGTCCTCAATTTCTCTGAAATACTCCATGGAATGATGTGGCTCGCCACAAGAATTTCTCTGATTTTCAATCCCGTAATACAACATGTCTGCTCGTAGCTACTTAAGATCGCCTCACGAAAAAATGCTTGATGAATCCTTATTTTTCGATTGCTTTCCTTTTCCGAAGGCCCTTGAGGAGTGACTAATCTTTCATCCATGTCCGCAGGCTTCACAGACGGAAGTTGCATTTCATCGCGTAGGCGCGTTGCCTCAAGAACGAGTCGGTTCCAATCATCGTTGAACTCCTCCCAAATTTCGGCGTCCAATTTACTGATATGAATGAGACCCGAAACCTGCCGCTTTTTCAACTCTGGGTCAAAGGAACCAAAGTTGCCTAGTTTTCTGGCAACACTGGCCGGTGAGCGAACGAGTAATTCCGCAAGCGAGATGACCTCAGGATTGTTGGCCTTCGTTTTATTAAACGGGACACGGCAATAGAGGTCAAATGCCAAAATCAATTCGTCGCGTGACCACGATTTGCCATAGTTCTTGGGTTGGCTCTTGTCATCCATAATTACCCATTGAAATCGCAAGCCCAAACTGGTTCGAAAGATTGACCAAACCTCTCGGAAAATCCGAGGGTCATTCCGCCGGCTCCACAGAAGAGATCAATTAGCTTGTACCTAATTGTACTGCTTCGCAGTGTGTTTTGAATCTCGACTTGTTTCATCACGAATTCGGCAAAAGTCAGAAAATTCTTCTACAAAATGAGGTCATTTTATTGGGGTGAATTTTGGTGCCTGAGACAATGAAAAAGAACATAGTAGACACCAATGATAGTAAATGTAACAATTGTACTTTCAAACTCAATGCATCCAATTAAATGCCTTGATCACGTCCAAGATTTCTCCGCTTTCGAAAGTCAGCTCCCAATCACCGGTTCGCTTGGCACCCGGGTAAATCGATTTCTCATGGACCAGCTCTTCCTTTTTCAAGGTGAGCACCATCTTGTACGGCGGCTTGAGCTTGAAGGGCTTGTACTGGTCACGGCTGAGCACGGCCTTTTTCACTCCTTCCCGAATCGCTTGTCGCGCTACCTCCGGATGAAGATTAAGCGCCGCATTACCGATTCCTTCCTTGACGGCGACGGTCTCTACGTTGCCGAACAATTCTTTGGCTTGATTACAGATGGCCTTGTCACCGGCGATGAACACAACCGGCACACCATAGCTTCCTGCGATGAGAGCGTTCAGTCCGGCCTCCGGCAGCACTATTCCATTTATGGAAACGGAAGTGATGTTTCCGCTCATGGTGTGTTCAAGCAACGCATTCGGCGTACCGGCTTTGGCGTGATAACCGATGAAAACCACAGCGGCAAAAGTCTCATCGATGCCCTCCATCATGCCTTTGAAGCCGCCTGACCAGTCGCGCAGAAGCTTGGCTTTGGTGTGCAGCAGCTCCGGCAAGATGTTGCGCGCGGTGCCGTGCGAGTCGCGGACCAAAACTTCCGTAGCGCCAGCATTCAGCGCGCCATCAACAGCGGCATTCGCTTCCTTGGTCATGACTTCGCGAAAATAGCCATAGTCCTTTCCGTCCGTATAGGTTTCGTCCCAATTGGCCACCCCGGTGATGCCTTCCATGTCCACCGAGATAAAAACCTTCAGTGGCTTATCTTGCTGAGAATAGGATGGAAACGCAAACAGTAAAGCAAACAGCACAACCGCATTCAGTCTATTCATGCCTCTCTCCTTGGATTGGTCTTGTACTCGTGCTCTTGCTCATTCTCGCGCTCTTGCTCTTTCTCCTGCTCGTGTTCTTCATAGGAGCATGAGCAGGAGCACGAGCACGAGAATACACAAGAGCAGGAGGCCGCCACAGTTCACCTTAAATCGATCACTTCATACCCTTCCGGAGCACTAAAGGTGAAGGTGGCGTCTTTCAGGATTACATCGATCTTTACGTTTTCCACTTCGTAGGCGGTGCTATTGTCATTGATATCGACTTGCTGCACCTTGGTTAGAAAAAATGTTTTCGAATCGACCCAAAAATCGACTTGACGTACGAACTGATCTTCGTTTTTAGCAGCAAGCTTCAAACGATAAAAATCTACTTCACCAGTTTTTTCCGTGCCCAACAATTCCCCTTTATATTCCTCGGTATATTTTTTTAGATAGGATTTTAAGAAAGGATTATCCCCGGAGGCTTTGTCGGCATTGTCCACCATCACCTGCTTGTTTGCCTTGTTCATGGTCCAGATGGTTTTGCCGTCGGTAATAATCAATTGATCTTGACTCTCGATTCTAAACTTGACCCCGTCCTTGGCGCAAATTTGGCCCTTGATGACCTGGGTTTCGTCAGCCAATTTCCAGTGAAAGGTCTGGGTAAAATCCGCGCATACTTGTTTTAGTCCCTCATATTTTTGCCTGACTTTGCCGATGATCTCATCCGCGGTCTGGGCGGAAACCGGAGCCACAACTGTCGAAAAAACGAGCATCAATGTAAAAATGAAGTTTTTAAAAGGCGCTGTCTGCATAAATTTTCCTTGTAATCTTGATCTGAAAAGTGCGAACGAGCTTCCGGCAGGCTATTTTATACCAAGAAAGAGTGAGTTTTTGATAGAAAACGGACTGTCATTCTGCAAGAATCTTTTCATAGTCAGGACGGAGACTTTTGATTCATAGATACTTGGCTATCCAGAAAAGATTCCTTCTGAATGACATCCTTGTGTCAAATATCAACGCTTAATAGGTATAGAGTCTACGACACGGATTTGCGCTAAATGTTGTCCTCATCCTCAACATCCAAAGGCATGCTCTCCAAGTCTTCCGGCGTCATAAGGACATCCCGCGCCTTGGAGCCTTCGAACGGCCCGACAATGCCGGCATCCTCCAATTCGTCGATTAGTCTAGCCGCTCGCGAATAACCGACTTTGAGCCGGCGCTGCAATAAGGAAACCGAGCCTTGCTGGGTTCTCACCACCAATTTTAGCGCATCATCAAAAAGCGGATCGCGCTTGCCGCCTTCAAAACCGCCGCGCGCGGCAGTATCCTCTTCCTGATAGGCCGGCAGCGGCACTTTCTTAGAGTAGGGCTGGCTACTGACGTTGGCGATGACTCGCTCAATTTCGTTAAGGCTGATGAAAGAATTATGCAACCGGATCGGCTCCGGACTGGCGGGCGGGAGAAAAAGCATATCGCCACGACCCAACAGCTTATCGGCACCATTCATATCCAAGATGGTGCGCGAATCGACCTTTGAAGCGACTTGGAAGGCAATGCGCGCCGGAAAATTCGCCTTGATGACGCCGGTGATCACATCCACCGAGGGCCGTTGGGTGGCAAGAATCAAATGAATGCCAACGGCACGGGACATTTGCGTCAGCCGGGCGATGGGTTCTTCCACGTCGCGGGTGGCACCGGCGGTCAGCATCAAGTCGGCCAATTCGTCGATGATCAGAACCAAATAGCAAAGCGACTGCGCCACAGTGCCGTTGTCAGGGGCAGCAATCCGCCCTTCGCGCAATCGCTGATTATATTCTTCGATATTCCGAACCCCGGCGTGAGCGAGAATCTCATAGCGCCGCTCCATTTCCTGTTCCACCGACTTGAGCACAATGGTGGCATTTTTCGCCGAAGTGGCGACCTTTTCTTTCATGCCTTCGACATAGGTCAAGTGATGACGATGCAGGTTTGCATAGGTCGACAGCTCCAGTCGCTTAGGATCGATGAGCACGAATTGCACTTCAGAGGGTTGGGCCTTGTAGAGAATGCTGGTGATGATGGTATTCAGACACACGCTTTTGCCGGAGCCGGTGGAGCCGGCCACCAACAAATGCGGCATGGTCGCCAAATCCGCCACAAACGGCGCACCGGAAATGGTTTTCCCCAGCCCGAGGGTAAGCGGCGATTGGGCTTGCTGAAACACCGGGGACGCCAATATTTCCCGCAAATAGACAATGGCAGGGGCGGAATTGGGAATCTCTACTCCAATGGCCGCCTTGCCGGGAATGGGCGCGACGATGCGAATACGCTTGGCGCGCATGGCCATGGCCAGATCATCGGAGAGGGAAGTGATCCGGCTGACTTTGATTCCGGGGGCCAATTCCAGCTCATAACGTGTGATCACCGGACCGGGATGGATCTCGACAACGTGAGCGGTGATATCAAAGTCGGCTAATTTTTCTTCCAAGAGGTGCGCGTTCGTACGCAGCTCATTTTCACCAATTTGCACTTCCGGCCTTTCCGGCAACTGTAGCAGATCGAGCGGCGGCAGGATGTAGGGACCGGACTGTTGTTCCTGGCGCTCCGGTTCGGGAGTCTCCTCAATCGGCTCTTCTTCGTCGAGCGGCAAATCCAATTGCTTCTGCACGGATGGTCTGGCCGCTATTGCTGGAGGAACGCGGGACTCTTCTTTTTCCTCAAAAATATCCGGTTCGCGGCGGGAAATAACCGCCTCATCGGCGAACATCTCTTGGCCCCTTTTCATGCTAAAAAGAGGCTTCCGTTCGCGTCCATGCGAAACGTTGCTCATGGCAATCTGCCACAGCCGGTTTAGTCGAAGAAGGAAACGAGAAGCATAGCCGGTGATGATCTGCGAGGCCTCGGTAATCGTCATTCGGGTGAACAAAATGACCGTCACCATGATGAGTCCGATGAGCACTACCACAGCGCCGTAAGCGCCAAAGAATTTGCGCAAAAAGGCTGCTCCCAATCCGCCCAAAAGTCCGGAGAAATGGGTGACCATTCTCTGATCCGAATCGAAGAAGAAGCTATGCAGCGCGCCACTGACGGAGACGAAATAAGAGATGAGAATTGTGAAGACGCTCCAGCGCTTCAACTGCTGAGTGCTTCTGCCTAAGAAGCGGTTTAAGCCCCAAGCAATGATAAAAAACGGCAGAAAGAGAATAGGATAGCCGATGGTCCAATTGATGAGTGTGTGCGACAGATAAACGCCGACAATGCCCAGGCCGTTGCTAACCTGACCCACTTGTAGATCGGGACCTGGCATTTCTTCGGGATTGTAGGTGAATAGAGCAATGAGCACCAAAATACCCAAGGTGACCAGCATTGCCCCCATCAACTCTTCACGCTTGCGCGAGGTTAATTCAGGTTGGGTCGAATGAGAAGCTTGGTGCTTGCTCTTCAAGCTTGTTCTGCTGTTTCGCATATCAAAGTCGGTCTGATTGAAAATAGTCAAGACGGATTATTTGGTTGGAGCGGACGGATTGAACCGTCTCGAAAAATCGGCACCACTGTCATCGAATCGAGACGAGCGCAGAATTCGAGATCTGGTGCAAAACCGATACTCTGCAAAAAGGCGCCATGCTTGCTGATCCTTAGCATGGCATACAGGTCGCTTTTGTGTTCATCCGCCTGCTCCTTTGCCATTTGAGCATTTCGGGTGAGCGAGACAACCTGCTGCGACATTTTCTGCAAGCGACCAACCAGCAGGCCGGCGCAGACCGAATCTTCCAAGGAATTCTCGCTGTTCGTCCCTGCGCAAAGAATGCTGACATCCTCTTTTAGTCCGGCAACGTACTCGCTGACTGCGCTCAGATTGACCAAGGATAAGACCACTACGAGATCGGCTTGACGACTGAACACCAGTGCGCGCGTGCCGTTGGTTGTAGTAAGAATGAGGATCTTTCCGGCAACAACCTCCCTGGTATATTCCACTGGAGAATTGCCCAGATGAAACCCCAAGACCTTTCGGCCTTTCCGCTCTCCTCCAATCAAGACTTGAGGGATTGGGAACTTGGCTGCCAGTGCGAAAGCGGTTTGGACGTCACCGGCAGGAATGATCTCTTTGCAACCGTTCGTGAGCGCAGTGGCAATGGTGGTGGTTGCGCGCAATACGTCAATCACAACGACGACTTTCCCGACCAGTGCCCAAGGCTCAACTTCTTTGATGGAGAAGAATACGTCAACGGTCATGGATGACGCTACGCACCGTGTTTGTAAAAAGGCGTCTCCACGACCTTGGCTGGGAGTGCTTTGCCGCGCACGTCTATTTGGATCGGGCCGCCTATGGAGGCCAATTCGTTTGGCACGTAACCGGTGCCGATGCCTTTTTCCAGCATGGGCGAAAACGTGCCGCTGGCCACTTGACCAACCTGCCGACCATTGGAAAGAATTCCATATCCATGCCTCGGAAATGCTTTAGCCTCCATCTCGAAGCCGATGAGCTTGCGATTGAGTCCCTGGTCCTTGGCCTTCACCAAGGCGTCACGTCCAATAAAGTCGCCCTTGTTGAGTTTGGTGATCCAGCCCAAACCCGCCTCCAGCGGATTCGTGGTCGCGTCGATGTCGTTGCCATATAGGCAAAACTTCATTTCCAGACGCAGCGTATCTCTGGCGCCTAGCCCGATGGGTTCGATGTCGAACTCCTTGCCCGCCTGCATCAACGCTTCCCAAATGTGTTCGGAATGCTTGACCGGGAAGCAAAGCTCGAAACCCGGCTCGCCGGTGTATCCCGTGCGCGAAACCACCATCTCCACACCATCGACCTTACCCTCTTCCAACCAGTAGTATTTGATAGCGGAAAGATCGATGCCGGTCAGCTTTTGCAGAGTCGCCTCCGCCTTGGGGCCTTGCAGCGCCAATAGACTCAAATCTTCCGTCTTGTTCTCCAGATTCACCAAGGGCACGAGATGATCCAATGCCCATTGCCAGTCCTTCTGCATGTTGGCGGCGTTGACCACCAGCATGTAATGATCCGGAAAACGATACACCAGCAGATCATCCACAATGCCGCCGTTCTCATAGCACATGGCGGAATACTGCACTTGCTTAATGGCTAATTTACTGACGTCGTTAACGGTTAGCCGCTGCAGAAAGGCTTCGGCGTTTTTGCCGCTGACTATGAACTCACCCATGTGCGAAACGTCGAACAGTCCCACAGTGGTGCGCACGCGGCGATGCTCCTCTATGATGCCCCGATACTGAATGGGCATATAATATCCGGAGAACTCGACGATTTTAGCGCCGAGTCGTTGGTGGATGTCGTAAAAGCCGGTTTTTTTTACCTGCAAGAGTAGCTCCTTTCCCATCAAAAAGTCCCCATCAAAATAGCGAAAATCTGGTAGAATGGGCTAAATTAGCCAAAGAATCTGCAATCTGATCAACAATAGCCTTAAAACCGATTCCCCTTTGGGAGGAACCGGGAGGATTCTTATAGTGAGCTATAAATGTCCTCTTCTCCGTCTTTTAGGAAATCAAATGCTGGATTCCCGGCAGCAGACCTGAGCCAGTCTTTCTCATCAATTTCCGAATCATCGGCAAGCAAAACGATTGCCCGCGCCCGATTAGACCTAACGGCCGGCAGAGGTTCATCTAAGACAAGAGTCCGCTCGGATTCTATTCTTCCGGTTGTTTCAATAGCTCGTAGCGGTATTTTCATCGTATTCTCGCTTTATAGATTCGCCAATGATTTCTTCCCGCTCTTTGGGATTATGCTCGCTTTCAAGGCTACAATACAGCCTTCATTCTTTCCAAACCAGCAGAGATGTTCTCAATCGAATTGGCATAGGAAAGTCGTACATAGCCTTCGCCAAACTTGCCGAAGGCCGTTCCGGAAAGGGCGGCGACGCCGGCTTCGTTGAGCAGCTTAGCCTCCATTTGCCGCGAACTTAGGCCGCTGCCCTTGATATTGGGAAATGCATAAAAAGCGCCTTTTGGCAAGGTACATTTAATCCTTTTGATCTTATTCAAGCCATCAACAATAAAATCGCGCCTCTTTTTGAATTCGGTCACCATTTTGCTGACCGCATCCTGCGGGCCGCGAATGGCTTCGATGGCGGCGAATTGGCTGAAATGCGAGGTACAGGAGACGCTATTGATGACCAACCGTGTGATATGCTCTGCAATTGCGATCGGCATGATGCCGTAGCCCAAGCGCCAGCCGGTCATGGAATAAGTCTTGGAAAGCCCATCGAGGATGACGGTTCGCTCTAACATGCCCGGGAACGTGGTGATGCTGACAAATTCACCCTCGTAAAGAATGTTCATGTAAATTTCATCGGCCAGAACGATCAGGTCGTGTTTTACGGCGAGTCGGGCAATCCTCTCTAGGTCTTCAGCGCCCAGCATGCCGCCGGTGGGATTTTGCGGGTAGCTCAAAATGACCAGCCTGGTTCGCGGCGTGATGAGTGAGGCGAATTCCTCGACATTCAAAGAAAAATCCATCTCTTCGCGCAATGGGATGGGCGCCGCTTTGCCGCCGACATAGTTTATCACCGATTCATAAATGGGAAATCCCGGATTGGGATAGATGACTTCATCCCCCTCATCTATCAAGGAAGAAATGAGAAAATAGATGATCGGCTTGGCGCCGGGGGTCACCACTACTTGATCGGGGTGTAAGCTGATTCCCCTTCTCCTACCCGCATCTTCGGCAATGGCTTTGCGCAGCTCTGGAATACCCGGCGCCGGACAATAGCCGGTTTTCCCGTCTCGCATAGCCTGCATGGCTGCTTCTTTTATGTTCTCAGGTGTGGGAAAATCCGGCTCACCGATCTCCAAATGAATGATGCTTTTTCCTTCCTCTTCCAGCTTTTTCGCTTTCGCCAGCACTTCAAAAGCCGTTTCCGTCCCCAAACGTGACATGCGAGCTGCGAGTTTGAGTGGCATAAAAACCCCGACCTCCGCTTTGTTTAATTGGTAGAGAAAAGTTAAAAGTGAGAATGATTACGAACGACAATGGGGCATATCCCCAATCGCCATACTATTTTTGCGATCGAAATTAGCACTTATTTGGCAGAGTGTCAAGCTCATTTTTGGATGGCAAAACCAGCCAGGAAGACCAAGAATAGAGACCGAGAAGGCTTTTTCAGCCGTCGATTCGCGCGAACGCGCGCCAATTCCACTTCCGCGTTTGTTGACGCTAATTCGCAATAGCTTTGGTTGCGGCAATTAGCCTCGCTACGAATTATTTAAGTAGACCGATGGTAAAAATCAGTGCTTGGTCATCATAATCATTCAGCGTGTAGGTATAGGCCAAATTGACGATGATGTGGACATTGTAGGTTCTAAAAGCCAGCAAGCCGGTGTTCGCACTCAACTCAAAACCATCGCCTCTTTTTTCCTCTTCTACCATGTACCCATACTGCGGATTATAGCGGTACGGCGATTCATGAGAGACCCAATGAAATCCAAAAGCACCGCCAAGGTAGGGACAAAAGTCCTTCTTTGTCAAAAGATAAGAAGCAAAGATATTCATGGCAAAGCCTTTGCGAACGGCGAGCTGCATGCCGATGGCGTAATCACTGATTTCCGCACCGGTGCGAAAATCCATATTAAAGGATCGATCCGAATCATCATAACCTTGCTGAGGATAAAGATAGCCGAAAGAGAATCCGCCAAACAACCGTGAGGCGCGGCGGCGCGGTCTCTCGGTTTCTTTTTCGGTTATCATGCCGACTTCGGCAGTCTTCTCTGCCGACTCTTTGCGTGTGATGCTTGCGGCAAGACGTTTCATGGTTACGTCCAGATCCTCAATGGTTGCAGAGGTCAATTGATCCAGTATGAGGACTTTCTGATTGATGACATCGATGAGCTTGTACTCGACAATCACCTTTTCTCCCAAGGCAATGAGCTTGACCATGGCAATTTGAGCAACTTTCAGTTTTTTCCCAAGCTCAATGGCACAGGGAATTTCGGCGCAAACCTCCTCGCCCATTATCTGGTAAACTTCGTTTTCCGAGATCAGCTCAACGGCACCGATCTTCTCGATTTCCATCCTCAGCAACGATTCCGCGCTGCGAATCGTCATTTCCTCCACCCCTACTGAATTGAATGGGAGAATCGCCAATTTGTCTTTCGAACCCGGTTGGCTGGTGGACATTCCTACGGCCATCAGTAGCACGACGACGATATAAATGGGAGCGGATCTCATAAGCTTCTCTCCTTTCAGTTTTTCAAGCACCCTGAGTTGCTTAGGCGCTGCAGTGACATCGCGTGACAATCATATTGCTGATGAACCTGGCAGACGCCTAGGGACGTGGTGTTTGGTTGCCCTGCATCACTTGGTTATGCGGAGCGTCCATTCCTCGTGCCGACGATGATCATCAGCACGAGAAATTGACCCACTATATGATAGCCTTAAAATGCGAGAATGTCAAGTGACATTTGTGCTCATCCAAAAATGGAAACTCCACTTTGGAATTGCTTGTCACTTCCCTGTGCGGTTCTTGAGAAAATTCAAAACCTGGAAATTTAAGGTAGGATAGGAAGGCCTACAAAACGGATCGGTGGGATGACATAGCAAGGGCGGCGCTATGCCGCCCTTGGCTCA
>Ga0172370_10009074_pt1 | contig 11732 bp, 9 predicted proteins | sample LakKiv5m_FD_114538 | JGI IMG/M metagenome (GOLD analysis project Ga0172370, IMG submission 114538) | Freshwater microbial communities from Kabuno Bay, South-Kivu, Congo - kab_022012_11.5m | ecosystem: Environmental > Aquatic > Freshwater > Lake | place: Democratic Republic of the Congo...
GATCCCGTGCTCGCCGGTGAGGGTGCCTCCCAGCTCGATGACTTTTTCGAAGAGCTCGGCGGAGGCCTCTTCCACCCGGTGGACCTGATCCGGCTGGGTCCCGTCGAAGCTGACGACCGGGTGGAGATTGCCGTCGCCCGCATGACCCACCGTGGGGATGACAAGGTCGTATTTTTTGGCCAGGTCAGAGATCGCCCGCAGCATCTCGGGGACCTTGGACATGGGTACGGCCAGGTCTTCCACGAAGAGGTTGTTGTTGATGCGGGCCATGACCCCATAGGCCGTTTTGCGTGCGGTCCAGAGGGCCTCGGCCTCCTGCCGGTCGTCGGCACGCCTCACCATGGACGCCCGATTGCGCTGGAAGATCTCCACCACCTTATTGATTTGATATTCGGTCTCTTCCCGTGTGTAGCCGTCCGTCTCGGCCACCAGAATGGCCTCCACCTCCGGCAGATTGAGGGTGGTGTTCTGGTTGATGGCCTTGAGGGTCTGCTGATCCACGATCTCCAACGCGCAGGGAAGGATGCCCGAGTGCATGATCTGGCTGACGGCCCTGCCCGCGTCTTCCAGATCATCGAACATGGCCATGGCCGTGGAAAGGAGGGGCGGCTTGGGATTGATCTTGAGGGTGATCTCGGTAATGATGCCCAGGGTCCCCTCCGATCCCACAAAGAGCTTGGTCATATCGTACCCCGATGAGGTCTTCATACAGCGGGAACCGGTTCTCATGACCGTCCCGTCTGCCAGGACCACCTCGAGGGCCAGGACATAGTCCTTGGTGGTGCCGTACTTGGCCCCTTTGATGCCGCCCGCATTGGTGGCCACATTCCCGCCCAGGGTGCACACGCTGCCGCTGGCCGGGTCCGGGGGAAAGAAAAACCCCTCGGGGGAGAGCTTCCGGTCCAGGTCCGCGTACACCACGCCGGGCTGGACCACCACGAGGCGGTCCTCGATGTTGATTTCCAGGATCTTGTCCATGCGGCCCATGTCCATAACCAGCCCACCCCTTTGAGGGACGGCCAGTCCGGCCAAAGACGTTCCCGCCCCCCTGGGGACAATCGGGGATTTTTCTTGATTAGCCAGTTTTAGCAAAGCTGACACCTGCTCCCTGGTCACCGGCCATACCGCTGCATCGGGTCTATGCCGATATTCGGAGGCATCCTTTGCATAGGCAATGAGATCGATCAGGGAATCTGAGAAATTCTCCGGACCCACGATCTGCTCTATTCGATCTTTGAAGTCTTTGTCCATGGTCACTCCATACGATGGATTATGGGTATCATCTCACTATCCGGCGGGAGTTAAGGTGTAACCCTTTCATGCAAGGTAGATTGGCTGGTTCCTGGAATTCTACCCGATTTATTCTTTTTCAATACCCCGCAGCTTGCTGCGGGGTAGTACCGCTTAAATCGGGTCCAGGGCTTGCCCTGGGGTTTAATACCCTTTATTGAGAAGATTCGATTATGGGCACCATTCCTCAAGAAGCCCCAATTGTACTGGCCTCCCCCTGAAAACAACAAAGAACACGAGGCATCACGGCAAGTCGATTCCCATCGTGTTCTTGCTGTCTGGCATGAAAGGGTATTTTTCAGGGTGCCGCCGGATCAGCCTTGGCCTCTCACCTGTTCGGCGATTTCCATGAATTCCCCTTCGTCGAGGACCCGTTTCAGGTCGTGAGACCTGAGCTTTACTGCGGTGAGTACTTTGAGGGCCTCATCTTCATCCATTTCCAAACCCAGTTTCTCGCACCATACCCAGATATTGTCAAGGCCGCTCTTTTTGCCCATGAGGATCTTGGGAGTGTCCCGCCCCACAAAGGCCGGATTCACCGGGTACAGGGTGGTGGGCTGGTCCTTATAGGCATTTCGAAACCACCCGGTAACGATCCCGGACTCGATGGAGTAGGCGCCGTCTCCGATAAACGGTCTGGAAGAGGGGACCTGTGTTCCGGAAAGCTGACGAACGAGTTGCGACAACTCGTAGAGCTTAGAAAAGTCAATCCCCACATCGATGCCGTACATGGTCAAGAGTGCCATGGCCGTCTCTTCCATGGGGGTATTTCCCGCACGTTCGCCGATGCCGAGCACCGTGGAGTGAAGGACCTCCGCTCCGGCCAGCAGGGCATTGATGGTATTGGCCACTCCGAGGCCGAAATCTGAATGAAAATGGACCTCCAGCGGCTTAGATACACGCTCCTTGACCTTCTGGGTAAAATAGGTCGCGGCCTGGGGGTTAAGTACGCCGAAGGTGTCGACCAGGGTAAAGGCATCCATGTGGCCCTCGCTGGCGACCTTTTCCACCAGATTGAGGAGCCAGTTGATATCCGATCGGGTGGCGTCAATGGTGAAAAAAACGGTGTATAGGCCCTTTTCTTTGGCAAAGGCCGTGGCCTTAACGGACAGATCGATCGCCTTTTCCATGGGCCATTTGTATCCCTTCTCAATCAGGTGCGCACTCGAAGGGATTTCGATGACGATGCCATCCACACCGCAATCTGCCGCCAGCTGCACATCCTGAACCATGCATCTGCAAAAGCAGAATATTTCCGAGTTCAGATCTCGCTTGACGATTTCCCGGATCGCCTCCTCATCCCGGGGCGAAACAGCAGGCATACCGGCTTCAATCCGATGAACCCCTATTTCTGAAAGCTTTTCCGCAATCCGGATCTTGTCGTCTTTGGTGAATATAATCCCCGCCTGCTGCTCTCCGTCCCGAAGCGTGACATCGTGGATCTTTAGCTTTTCAGGGACAATGAAGTCCTTTCTCACCTCATCCAGAAAGTTCCAGGGGCTGACAAACCAATTGTCTGATTTCCATGGCGAATTATCCAAGTTTTTTCTCCTCGTCGTTATTTTCTATGTCGTAGGATTTTCAGGGCAGACCGCTTTGAATAATAATTGGCCATAATCGCGGCCAGTAAGAGACCGCCCTTAGCAAAATACATCCACTGTGGGCCAGCTCCCAAGAGGGTCAGTCCATTAATCATGCTGATGAGAAAAATGGCCCCCAGGAGGGTCCCGGTGATGATGTTCTTTCCATTAAAAATCACGGTCCCTAACATCGCCGCGATGAAGGCCTCCAAGAGAAACCGCTCCCCAAGATCCACATTCCCGACGGCCTGGCGAGCCGCGAGCAGGATGCCGCTGATTGTGCTCAAAAAACTGCAAATTACAAAAGTTTGTAGCGTGAGATTTTTGATCTTTACTCCCGATAGCCGGCAGGCCTCGAGATTTCCCCCAATCATCGTAACATTTCGCCCATAGCTCGTTTTCTCTATAAACAGATACGCCAGAACGAAAACCACGGCCATGAGCCAGATAGGTACGGGGATATGCATCATGGTTCCGTTTCCGAGATAACTGAAATTATCCGGAACAATATGGACACTTACCCCACCGGTGATGCCAAATACAAATCCATAGAGAACAAACATGGTCCCAAGGGTTGCAATCAGCGAATTCATATACAAGCGCGTCACCATAAGGCCGTTGCCGAGACCGATCAAACCGCCGATGGCAATGCCAGCCACGATACTCACCCAGGTATCGTAGCCCAAATTGCTCATAAGGTGGCATGTGAGCATGGCCGCGGCGCTAGCAACGGTTCCAACGGAAAGATCTAAGCCCCCGGCGGCAATGACGATGGCTTCGCCAAAGGATGCAAAAGAGATGATACTCGCTTCAATAAAAACATCATAGAGGTTTCCGAGGCTGATAAAGCCGGGTCGCAGAATGGTAACAATTATGTAAAAGACAAAAAAAACGATGAAAATGCCATATTGAACAAGTTGGCGGCCGCCTTTTCTGACACTCCCTTCAACCGGTTCAATCACCGACTTGGCCACAAGCACAGAGTTAGAATTGGACTTGCTCAATTTTTCCCCTCCTTGCAGAAGAGATAGCGACAGAAATGATCAGAATCAGGCCTTGTGCAAAAGGAACCAGATAAAATTTCATTCCCAGCCCGGTAAACCCGCTTAACAGCGTATACAGGAAAAAAGCACCGATCAAGGTTCCGGGAAGGTTGGCCTTTCCTGCCTTAAAGGTTGCTGTACCTAGAAAACAGGCCGCGAGGACGGAGAGAAGCAGGTTCTTCCCTGCATACATGACAGCGCCTCCGATGCGAAGGCTCTCGATGTAACCGGCAAAAGCAAAGATGAGCCCTGCAAGCACGAAGACTGCAGATTTCAGCAGTTGTCCACGGATGCCAACCTCTTTGACAGCGTTGATATTCTCTCCCAGGGCCCTCACGTACTGGCCTGCCCGTGTTTGGGTCTGCAGAAACCAGCAGATTACAAACAGGGCAAAGAGATAGAATACGGGCAATGGCACCGGACCTACGCTGGATTGCACAATGGAAAGCACCTCCGGATCCCTCACCCAGGTAGTGATCCCCTGATTGTAAATCCGTTCTGCTCCCATGCAGAGGAACATCACAGCCACGCTGGCCAGAAAGGAAGGCAGGTTCAGGCCAACGATCAATAAGGCATTGAGGAGACCCGAGCCCAACCCAATGGCTAGGCAGACCAAGGTCACCATTCCTATTGAGTGGCCTTCCTTCAACATCCCGGCAAGCACGGCGCCCACCAAACCGATGACCCCGCCATAGGAGAGATCGATTTCCCCTGTAATGAGCACAAAGGTCAGTCCAAAGGCACATATTCCGAGAGATGTGGATTGAACCAGGATATTCTGCAGGTTCTGACCGCTGAAGAACCCCTGGGATGTGAGGGAAAAAAAGATGATGGCGATGATGAATGCGAACGTCGCCCCGTAGTTGTTAATGATCTCTTTTGGAGTTATTCGCTGTTTCTGCATAGTCTCTCCCGCCCATGACGTAAAATAGCAACTCCTCCCGGTTGGTTGCTTGCGTCTGCACCTCCTTGATGATCTGGCCGTCGAACATAACGAGCACCCGGTCACACAAAGTCAAGACCTCCGGCAATTCGTTGGAAATGAATATGACCCCGGCCCCCTGCCGGGCCAGGTCCACGATCAATTTGTAGATATCATACTTGCCGCCCACGTCGATCCCTTTGGTCGGTTCGTCGAAGATATACAGGTCCGAATCACTCATCAACCATTTCCCGACCACCACCTTTTGCTGTGTGCCGCCGCTCAGGAATTGCACTTGCTGTTCCGTGCTCGGCGTGGCGATGCCAAGAGATTTGATCGATTCCTTGACCGCCTCGATCTCCTTATTTCGATCGATCCATGACGGTCCCCTACAGAATTTCTTTCTCAACGCGGCGAGGGTGATGTTCTTTCTCACCGATTCGTTTCCCACAAGCCCCTGATCTCTTCTTTCTTCCGGGATCAAAGCGAGGCGTTTGGCAATGGCATCCTGGGGCGTGTTGATCTTGATCTCTTTGCCCGAAATCGCTATGGTCCCTGAGCGCTTGGGGTCTGCCCCGAAGATGGCACGGGCCAGTTCGCTCTTCCCCGCGCCTATACTTCCCACAACCCCCAAAATTTCCCCTGATCTCAGATCAAAACTGATACCTTCCCCTTTTCCCTTGGGAAAAAGGTCCCTGACCGACAGCTTGACATCCCCGATGGGCACGGTCTCCTTAGGGACCTGTCGTGTGATCTCCCTGCCCAGCATGTGACGAACCAGTTCTGTCTGCGGCAGTTCATTGGTCTTGGAGGTCATAATCTTCTTGCCATCCCGAAGCACCGTGACTTTGTCACAGATGCGATAGATCTCCTCGAGCCTGTGGGAGATATAGACGACCGTCAGGCCTCCCTTCTTGGCCCGCTCCAGGAAAGAAAAGAAGCTGTCAGACGCTTTGTGATCCAACCGGGCCGTAGGCTCATCTAAAATGAGAATTCGGGGCGCGGTCACAAGGGACCTGGCAATGGCTACAAGCTGCTGTTCGGAAATACTGAGATTCTCCACCAGGTCATCCACGTCAATGTCAGCGGTGATCTCGCTGAGGAAGATGGCAGCCTTTTGGCGAGTGGCCTTCCAATCAATGGTCCCGAATCGGTTGCGAGGTTCCCTACCCAGACAGATGTTCTGCGCTACGCTGAACACGGGGACCAGGTTCAGGTCCTGATGAATGAGGCTGAGGCCGAGTTCCTGCACATCCCTTATTCCCATGCCCCTTACGTTCTGGCCCTGGATGAAAACATCCCCTTCATCTTCGATATACTCACGAACGATGATCTTCATGAGGGTGGACTTCCCAGCGCCGTTCTCACCGCAAAGGGCGTGTACCTCGCCACGGGCAACCTCGAAGTCCAGTTCCTTCAAGGCCTGTACACCGGGAAAGGATTTCGAAACCCGTTCGGTCTTGATGACGATGTTTTCTTGATCACCCATTGGCCTGTTCATCTCATCTCCACATGCTTTAAAGGCAATCATCACACGGGTCCCCATGGAGAGAACCCGTGTGAAAAAGAACCCCACTACCACGGTTTCTTTATGCTGGTCCCTGAAAAATTCCCGTCCCAGCATGCGTCTACACTATCATAGATTTTTTTCGGTTTGAACTCTCCAACATCCTTGGTAGCCACATAGGAAACCCCAATTACGGAAACGGCCGGCAGATTGGCCTTGGCTTCCTGTACCGTCTTGTATCCCATGGCCGCATACATGGCCTTGGCCGCCTCAGTGCCCTGAACCACAGGCTCAATTCCTACGACGGCTGTAGCAGGGCAACCGGGATCGTGCATCTGTGCAAGTAGGGCCGCTTCCTGGTCTATACTTATAATAGAGACCTGTTTTTCCTTGTTCATTTCCTTAATCGCCTTGATGGCTCCCACAGCCGGGAGACCCCAAGTGGTGGCCACCCCCTTCAGGTCGGGATGAGCTCTGAGAGTCGCCTTGGTAATGTTGTAGGCGTTGTTTATGGGATCGGCCGGATTAACCTCATGATATTCGCCGATCAATTTGATCTCAGGGAACCATCGAAGGACTTCATTGAAGGCTCTCTTGCGAACCTCGAGGGTATGCCAACCGGCCGCATCCATGCCGATGTATTTTCCCGAACCGTGCATTTGGTTGACCAACCATACGGCCAAATTTGTGCTTCCCTGCCAACTGTCCTCGACGGAATTGTGAACAGCGTAGGGAAGAAACATGATGACGGTAACAACCGGGATATTGGCTTCCCATGCCTTTTTGGATACGTCTAGGAAGGCGTCGCCTTCCCCGCCCTTAATGACAATCCCATCGACCTTCATGGAAACGAAGTTCTCTACATCGGCTTTCTGTTGAGAAGTGTTTCCTCCCGCGTTGGTACTGATAACCTTGCAGTCTTTCTTCTCCAAAAAGTCAATAATGGTTTGGTTGCATCTGGCGTTCCAGTCGTTCCCCAGCCAGAGGTTTGAAACCCCTACAACCTTTTGTTTGGCCAAGACGGGGGAAGCGAGCGACAGTGAAACGGCTAACACGCAGAGTGACAGTAGGATTTGCAATGCCTCAAATCTAACTTTTTTCATGGTAATACCTCCGATTTTGTTGGAATTGTTAATGCTGGCCCCTCCAAGAAACCTGAGACGAGAACACCTCCTTTCTTGCCAGAATAACGGCTGTGCAACAGAAGACCCGTACAATGGAACATTGGGAGAACCGTGTCCCAAATAACAACATGCGGATTATTGGTCTGAGGACTATACCAGTTCCTATCTCTAATTGAAACCTCTGTCAAGAATTATTTTAGAATTAGGGGCATGCCGTATTGAATGCATTTGTTAAAGCGCAGAAAGCATGGCATGGCGCCATTTTATTCTATTGAAAATAAAGGGTATTAAACCCCAGGGCAAGCCCTGGACCCGATTTAAGCGGTACTACCCCGCAGCAAGCTGCGGGGTATTGAAAAAGAATAAATAGATTATGGCGAATAGGCACCTATTCTTCACCCAACCGCAATCAAAGACTTTTTTTATTGACAACAGGGACCTCATTGTAATAATAAGGGCCTAAAGATAACCAGACATCATACCACTGAAGACCATTTGAAATGGACATGGATACAAAGTACACCCCCATCAAACCTCGAAAAATATCCGATGAAATCGTTGAACAGATCAAATCGCTGGTACTTCAAGGGGACCTCAAGCCCGGAGAAAGTTTGCCGCCGGAACGAACGCTGGCCAAGTCACTCAATGTGAGCCGGGTTTCCCTGCGGGAGGCACTAAATGCGCTGCAGGGGATGGGTCTTTTGGAGATCCAGCAGGGGAACCGAACCTGTGTTCGACCGATTACGACTCGGTCCATCCACGACCCTTTGGTTTCTTTTGCAAAAAATTCACCTGCCAATATCATGAAGGTATTCGAGATCAGAAAATATCTTGAATTGGGATCGGTTTCGATGGCTGCGGAACGGGCTACTGAGAGGGAAATACACCACTTAGAAGCCATCCTTGCAGAAATGGAAGACGACCTCATAAGAAACCGACTGGGGGCCAAGGCCGACCACGAATTCCACACCGCCCTGGCTGAAGCGACCCATAACGACGCATATATCCATGTCATCAAAACCATCTACGACCTGCTCCAAGAAGAACTCCGAATTGCATGGGGTGGTGTTTTCAAGAAAAAGGACAGACGAAGGAAGCTATTTGAACAACACAAGAATATCCTACTGGCTGTCAAACTGAGGGATCCCAAGAAGGGAAGGGAAGAAGCTCTGGCACATCTCAAGTACGTGGAAGAAAACTGGCAGGCAGCAATAAGTGCTTGAATCTAATAACTCTTGAGTTTCTTGAATCACCCAGGCGGCGGCGTTTAAGGGTGGCTGCTATTTTGTCTTCCCGATAACGATTATATGCTCTGGCGCGCGGCAATTTTCGCGTGTCCAACAATCATCATAACTCCAGCATGTGAGGACGAGATGGCTGAAGTAAGTTTAGTGATTGATGGCAAGGAGGTCAGCGGTTCCTCAGGAATAACGATCCTCGAGGCCGCGAACGAGGCTGGCGTCAACATTCCGACCCTGTGTCACCGACCGGATCTGACCCCTGACGGGAATTGCCGGATCTGCGTTGTAGAGGTAGAAGGTGCACCACGGCTGGTGGCGTCCTGCCACACGCCGATTGCTGAGGGGATGGTTGTGTGGACCCGTTCTCCGAAGGTGCTGGCGGCGCGGAAGGCGATTGTGGAGTTGATGCTGGCGGGGCACACAGGCCCCTGTGTGACGGATGCCTGTGCCGGGGAATGTGAACTTCACTATTTGGCTGCGGAGTTGGAGGTAGGTCCTCCCCGGTTTCAGGTTGAGAGGCGGCGTTCGTACCCGGTGGAGACGGTGAGTTCCTATGTGAAGCGGGACATGGGGCGATGCATTTTGTGCCGGCGCTGCATTCGGGCCTGTGCGGAGATTGCTAAGAAGAACGTGTTGAGCATGGCCTACCGGGGGTTTGGGTCCAAGGTGGTGGTGGACTGTGACGTGCCCCTAGACAAGGAAGTTTGTCGGGACTGCGGGATCTGTGTGGACTACTGTCCCACCAGTGCCTTGACCAAGGTGAACGAGGAGGTGGCGTGATATGGAGAGGCATCAACTGCTGGGGATGATCCAGGCGGAGCAGGAGAAGCGGGGATATGTATCTGAGGAGGCTATTGCCGATATGGCGCAGGCTCTTCAGTTGCCCGTGGGGGATGTCTATGGGGTGGCCACCTTTTATTCGTTTGTGTCCACCCGGCCGTTGGGCCGGCACGTGATCCGCATCTGCAAGAGTGTTCCCTGTTATTTTCAGAATGGCGAGACCATGGCTGGCGTGATTGAAAGGGAACTGGGGATCGGGCCTGGGGAGACCACGGCGGACGGGCGGTTCACCTTTGAGGAGGCCAACTGCATTGGGGTGTGCGATCAGGCCCCGGCCATGCTGGTGGATGATGCGGTATATGGCGGCCTGACGCCGGAAAAGATCCGGGAGATCCTGCAATCGTTTGACTAAAGATCTGGAGGAACAGCCGTGCCTGAAAACAGAACCCTATTGAGAAACTGTGGAACGATCGACCCTGGAGACCTATCCAGTTATGAGGGGGCTGGAGGGTTCAAGGCCCTTCAGAAGGCCCGGGGGATGTCGCCCGAGGCGGTGATTGAGGAAATAAAGGCGTCGGGGCTTCGCGGACGCGGGGGAGCGGGATTTCCCTGCGGGGCCAAATGGGAGCTGGCCCGAAGGTTTGCCGGGGACAGGAAATACCTCATCTGCAATGCGGATGAGGGGGAGGTGGGGACCTTCAAGGACCGGTATTTATTGCAGCACGATCCGTTTTCGTTGCTGGAAGGGATGGCGATTGCCGGGTATGCCATTGGGGCGCGGGATGCCTATATCTATCTTCGGGCCGAGTACCATTATCTTCTGGCGGGCCTGATGAAGGCCATTTCCCAGTGCCGGGACGAGGGGTATCTGGATGATCTGAATATCACGGTTCAGGAAGGGGCTGGGGCCTATATCTGCGGGGAGGAGTCGGCACTGATGAACTCCATTGAGGGGAAGCGGGGGGAATCCCGTTTTCGGCCGCCCTTTCCGCCGGAAAAGGGATTGTTTCAGATGCCCACGATTATCAATAACGTGGAGACCCTGGCGAACGTGCCGCAAATCATTGAGAAGGGTGCGGCCTGGTTCAGCGGTGTGGGGACGGACAAGAGCAAGGGGACTAAGCTGTTCTGTGTGAGCGGGGATGTGGCGAGACCCGGTGTATACGAGCTGACCCTGGGGTGTTCCCTGAAAGAGGTTCTGGACCTGGCCGAGGCCAGGGATATCGAATGGGTTCAGGTAGGGGGTTCTACTGGGAGAGTCCTTCCGGCAAACGCGTTGGAAACAGTCCTGTCGTATGAGACGGTCTTGGGGTCGGGTGCGGTGATGGTGTTTGGTGAAGGCCGGGACGTGCTTGATTTTTTGTACTGGACCGTGGTGTTTCTCAATGAGGAGTCGTGCGGCAAGTGCACGCCCTGCCGGGAAGGGACCGAGGTGATGAAGGAGATCCTGGGGAGACTGGTTGCGGGAGACGGGATGGAGGGGGATATCGAGGCCCTGGAGGCGCTTTCGGAAGTCATGATGGAGACCTCTCTTTGCGGTCTGGGCCAGACGGCGCCTATTCCTGTGCTGGACACCCTTACCCACTTTCGAAGAGAATATGAAAACCGGATTCGTCAATCGGTCTTGTTAAGAGCCCTCAAGAGAGTGGCTGCCTGAGGTCTTGGTGCAAAGGAGGAGAGGGGAGATGGAAGAGCAGGCGCACACGTATTTATGTCCTTATTGCGGCACCGATTTTGGCACATTTGAGGATCTGAAGGATCATGCCCTGGCGGTCCACCGAGGGGAGCCGGAACCGCTGCCTGAGGGGATGATTCACCTGACCATCAATGGTCAGACCTATCGCGTGCAGGTTCAACCGGAGTGGACCCTGAACTATCTGATTCACGACAAGCTGGGTCTGACGTCACCGAAGATGTTCTGTGACCGAGGGGCGTGCGGGTCGTGCACGGTGATTATGAATGGGAGGCCGATTCTTTCGTGCATGTCTCTGGCCATTGAGTGTGATGGCAATACCATCGAGACAGCGGAAGGGATAGCGGATCAAGGTCATCCGCTGGTGGAGGCCTATGTGAAGCATCATGCCATGCAGTGCGGGTACTGTACGCCGGGGTTCATCACCACATCCAAGGCCCTATTGGACCGGAACCCCAATCCGACAGAGGAAGAGATTCGGGAGGCCCTGGGAGGGAATCTCTGCCGGTGCGGCACCTATCCCCAGCATCCCAAGGCGATCCTGGAAGCGGC
>Ga0172370_10009078_pt1 | contig 11728 bp, 10 predicted proteins | sample LakKiv5m_FD_114538 | JGI IMG/M metagenome (GOLD analysis project Ga0172370, IMG submission 114538) | Freshwater microbial communities from Kabuno Bay, South-Kivu, Congo - kab_022012_11.5m | ecosystem: Environmental > Aquatic > Freshwater > Lake | place: Democratic Republic of the Congo...
CGAAGGTGTCCTGAACGCCAAGCGGGTACTGCTGCCAGCGTCCACGCGCGTCGAGTTCGAACGAACCTCTCGTTTCGCTGCTGGATTGGGTACGCCGGTGATTTTCTATGGGGGCCACGAGGCGTTTCGCTCCATCGACCTCATCAAGAAGGCTGGCATGCCGGTGATTGTCAACGTGAAGTGGCCTGCCAAGGAGCGTGACCCCGACCCTGAACTCGTCGAGAGCTACCGCAGCCTCGAAACCCGCGACAAAGCTCCTTCCTCACCCGCGGAACTCGCCAAGGCGGGCGTGCTGTTCGCCTTCACCTCCGACGGGCTCGATTCGCCAGCCGACTTCATCAGGGCCGTGAAGAAAGCCATCGATGCCGGCTTGTCGAAAGAAAACGCAATCGCCGCGCTGACGATCAATGCCGCACGGATCTACTCGCTCGACCGCCGCGTCGGGTCGATTGAAGCCGGCAAGATCGCCAACCTGACCGTCGTCAAAGGCGATCTGTTCGACTCCTCCTCGAAGGTCCAGATGGTCTTCATTGACGGCGTAAAATACGAACCCGCGCCGGAAACGCCCACCCCTTCGGGCGGTCCGGGCTCGGGCCGCCGCGCGGGCCCTGGATTGGAGAACGGCTCGGAGGTGTCCCGATGAAACCCGCCTTCCTTCTCCCGTTCGCCTTCATCGGCGTGCTCTGCGGCCAGGACGCCATCGTCTTTCAAAACGCCCGCATTCATACCGTCACGAAGGGCAATCTGACCGGTTCGATTGTCGTACAGAACGGCCGGATCGCTGCGGTCGGCGAAACCGTGATGGCGCCGCCCGGCGCACGCATCGTCAATCTGAATGGCAAGCATCTAATGCCGGGCATCATTGACTGCCACACCCATATCGCGTTGGATTCGATCAACGAGGGCAGTGTCTCGGTGTCGTCGATGGTCGATGCCGGCGAAATGCTAAACCCTGAGAGCGTCAGCATCTACCACGCGCTGGCCGGCGGCGTCACCGTCGCCAACAGCCTGCACGGTTCGGCCAACGCCATCGGCGGCCTCAACGTTGCATTCAAGACCCGCTGGGGCAAGGATGCCGCAGGGCTCATTATGAAGGAGGCGCCGCCCAGCATCAAGATGGCGCTCGGCGAGAATCCGAAACGGGCGGGCCAGGGCGGCGGAAGCCAGTTCGGCCAGCAGCAGCAACTCCGCTATCCGGGGACCCGCATGGGCGTCGAGGATGTCATCCGCTCGGCCTTCACCGAGGCACGGATCTATCAGGCCGCCTGGAAGGAGTATGAAACCAAGCGGGCGAAGGGACTTCCGGCCATCACGCCCCGGCGGGACCTGAAGCTGGAACCGCTGGTCGAGGTGCTGGAGGGCAAGCGCCTGGTGCATGCTCACTGCTACCGCGCCGACGAAATCCTGATGCTCCTGCGAGTCTCTCAGGAATTCGGTTTCAAGATAGCCGCTCTGCAGCATGTCCTGGAAGGCTACAAGGTCGCCAAGGAGATCGCCCAAGCCGGCGCCGGCGCGTCGACGTTCTCTGACTGGTGGGCGTACAAGATGGAGGTGGTCGACGCCATCCCTTACAACGCCGCCATCATGCACAAAAAGGGCGTCCTGGTCAGCCTGAATTCGGATGACGCCAGCGGCGCCGAACTCATGCGCCGCCTCAATACCGAAGCCGCCAAAGTCGTTAAGTACGGCGGCGTCTCTGAGGACGAAGCGCTCGCCATGATCACCATCAACCCGGCCAAACAGATGGGGATTGACAAGTACGTCGGCTCCATCGAGCCTGGCAAGCAGGCTGACCTGGTGATCTACGACGGAGATCCGCTGTCCATCTATTCGAAGGTCCAGCAGGTCTACATCGACGGTCAGCTTTACTTCGATCGCGAGAAGGACATCGCAGAGCGCGGCAGAAAAGCCGCCCTCAAGAACGGACTAATCGAAAAGGAGAAGGCTGACGAAAAGCGCAACGCGCCTCAGCGCCCCTCATCCGGCGCGAAGCCGCCCGGCGCCCGCGCCGAGGCGTCCGCCGAACTCCTGGCGGAGAGTGCCGCCGGCCGGAGGCCCCAATGAGAATCCCCATCCTGCTTGCCGCGCTGGCCTCGTCGTTGCTGGCCGCCGACAATTCGTTCCTGTTGAAAAACGTGACCGTCCACACCGTATCGGGACCGGACGTGGCCAATGCCTCGCTCCTCGTCCTGGACGGCAAGATCGCAGAAATCGGCGTCAAAATCGCGTCGAATGCCAAGGTCAAGATCATCGATGCAAAGGGACTCCATGCCTATCCCGGCATGATCGACGCCGGGACTCTGGTTGGCATCTCCGAGGTTTCTTCGGTCCGCGAGACCAGCGATTACGGAGAGATCGGCGACTTCAACCCGCAACTGCGCTCGGCGGTCGCCGTTAATCCCGAAAGCGACCACATTCCGGTCACGCGCGCCAATGGGATTACCAGCGTGCTGGTGCTGCCTGGGACGCCTTCCAGCGGCGGGCGCGGCTCCGCCGGCGGCTACATCCAGGGCCAGGCGTCCTTGATGCATCTCGACGGCTGGACGTGGGAGCAGATGCGGATTCAGCCTGGCGCGGCCATGCTTCTACGCCTGCCTTCGTTTGCGGGCGGAGGCGCCTTCAACCCCGCCACCATGAGCAGGCGGCCGGCCGCCTTTGCCGAGGCGCGCCGTAATTACGAGGAGCAGATGCGCTCGATCCGTGCGTTTTTCGAGGATGCGCGACGCTACCGCGCCGCCAAACTCGCCAAGGACCCCGGGCTCAGGGCCGACGTCAGGTTTGAAGCGATGCTGCCCGTGTTAGACGCCAAACTGCCCGTGATGATTCCCGTCACACGCCAACGCGACGTACGCCTCGCCATCGAGTTCGCCGAGAAGGAAAAATTAAGACTGATTCTTGTCGGCCTCCGCGATCCCGGCAACCAATTGAAGGCCATCGCCGACAAGAAAGTCCCGGTGATCCTGGGGTCGCCTTTCGCACCGCCACTCGACGACGACGATGCCTACGACCAGCCCTACACATTGGCCGCCCGTCTGAACGAAGCCGGCGTCAGGTTCGCCTTCGCCACCTTCGGCGCCCAGTTCGCACGGAACCTGCCGTACCAGGCTGGCCAATCGGTCAACTTTGGTCTGCCGAAGGATGTTGCCATGAGATCGGTCACGCTCACCGCCGCTGAGATCTTGGGCGCAGCTTCTCTGATCGGCTCTATTGACGTGGGAAAGCTCGCCGACATCATCGTGACCGACGGAGATCCGCTGGAGATTCGCACGCAGGTCAAAATGGCGTTTATCGAGGGCCGCCAGGTCGAATTGGAGTCAAAGCACACCCGGCTCTACAAAAAGTACATAAACCGGCCTTAGGGGCGGCACGGCCGGCGGCGGGCCCTAGCGGGCGCGGCTCATCTCGATCACGTGGCTGGCGATACGGTCCAATGGAAGGATGCGTTCGGCCGCGCCCCGCTCGATCGCCTCCCGTGGCATGCCGAAGACCACGCAGGAGGCTTCGTCCTGGGCGAGGGTCCGCGCTCCGGCGCGGCGCATCGCCAGCAGACCATCTGCCCCGTCGCTGCCCATCCCGGTCAGGATCACTCCAACTGACTTCGGCCCTGCTTCCGCAGCCACGGATTGAAACAGAACGTCCACCGACGGACGCTGGTAGCAGACCTTTGGCCCGCTGTCCAGCGCCACCTTCCAGCCGCCGCCTGATCTTATGACGCGCATATGCTGGTTTCCGGGCGCCACAAGCGCCAACCCGGGCCGGGTCTGATCGCCGTCACGCGCCTCTTTCACTTCTACTGCGCAGATGCGATTCAGCCTTTCGGCGAACGCCGCGGAAAAACCGGCCGGAATGTGCTGCGCAATGACTATGGGCGGCATGGCCGGCGGCAGTCCGGACAGCACCCGCTCGATGGCCACGGTGCCTCCCGTCGATGCCCCGATGGCGAAAAGAATGGTTTGCATGACGGGCGCCGCTGCACCTGCCGCTTGCCTGTTACCCGCTTCCCCGCCGGTGTGTGGGCAGCCCAACGAAGGCTCGCCAGCTTCTGCACTAGGCAGGCGCCGTAGACGCGCGCCGGCGGCCGCTCTCACACGCCGGGGCAGGTCCCCTTTAAGGTCGCCGACCGAATATGGTCCGCCCGGCTTTGCCAAAACATCCACTGCCCCGCGGTTCATCGCCTCCAGCGCCGCCCGCGTTGAACTCTGCGCCAGCGAACTGATCATGATGACCGGTAAGGGCCTGTGGCGCATCACCTTGCCCAGAAACGTCAGCCCGTCCATCCTTGGCATCTCGATGTCGAGCGTCAGCACGTCGGGCTGCAGGCTCAGGATCTTATCGCGCGCGATGTAGGGGTCCGGCGCCGTTCCAACAACTTCGATGTCGGATTCGGCTTCGAGGATCGACGTCAGCACCTTACGGACAATTGCTGAGTCGTCCACGACCAGCACCCGGATCTTGGCTCCCGCGCCCATCAGCCCTCCAGGAGGCGGAAACTCACTGCAACCTCGCCGGATTCCAGCGGAACCGTCAGCCACTCTCTCTGCGGTTCGGCCACCGGCTCGGCCTGTGGCGTGCCGATTCGGAAACGGCCGTGCGGCTTGATCCGCGACAGAGCGTTGCCGCAGATCATGTTCGCCATCTCGCACGTCACCATCCGCACTTCGTCTTCGCCCACGGTCCCCTCGTCCTCTCTGCCGAGGAAATTCGCCGCCAGCCGCCTTGCCGCCCACTCTTCGCACGCCACCACAAGGCAACCGCTCAGATCGCCCCCAAAGACCGCACGGGCCGCAACCGCCGCCCGGGGCGGGCTCTTCTTCACTTCCGGAACCTCGCTGGGAATCTCGAAGAACATCGTCTCCAGCACCTCAAGCGCCGCCTGCTCGCACTCCGGCGCCGCCGTGAGCGGCCGGCCCTTTTTGCACGCTTCCTCGCTGCCTCTCGCCATTGCTTCTCCTTGCTGCCCCGCTCAGTCGAAAATCACCCTCCGGGACCCGCTCTCTGCGTTCGCGGTTGGTGCACGCAGATGGGTGTATTTTCATCAACATCACTGGCCCCAGCAGGGCCATCCGGACCCTTTTCTTTCTATGTCCTCTCTTGCCCGGTCCCGGCGTGCTCGCGCCGCTTTGGAGTCAAAAACCCGCATCGGTTTCCGTCGCCCATTCCGGGAAGATCCCGGTCAGAACCTGGCTCAGCCGCTCTGGCTGGAACGGCTTCTTAACGTATCCGCGCGCGCCCAGCGCCATCAGTGAATCCACCCGCTGTTCGGTCGAATCGGTGGAGACCACGACCACCGGAATTTTGCTCAACTCCGGGTCCACTCGCAGCGCGCGAAGCAGTCCTTCACCATCCAACTCCGGCATGTTGATGTCGGTGAGAATCAGGTCCACCTCCGCGCCGGCCAGTTTTTGCAGCGCCTCGGCTCCATTGGACGCCTCGGCGCAACTTTCCATCTCAAGCCCGGCGATTTGCAGGGTCCTCCGCACGAAGGAACGCATCACCGGCGAATCATCCACGATCATGAGCCGCATTGCCGCTGCCCCCCCTCCGCCGCCGGCCGTGCCTGCGGCTGCATCTCTTTCTCACCCTCCTTCGGGCTCCTGACGAAGAACCGCCCCGACCCGACTTCAAGCCTCACTGTCCGGGAACTTGTCCCCCCGACATCTTCGCCATGCACCATCACTCCGGCCTTCCAGAGAATCTTCCGCAGCGCCGCATAGTTGCGTTTCCCGATGTTAAATACTCCGTCGCCGTCCACCACCGACGCTCCCCCAGCCATGCGCACCACCAGCCGGCGCTTTTGCGCCCCATGGTGGTAGGCGCTGTGAAACAGCATCGGCGTGCCCGTGTCCGCATAGCGGAAGGGATTGTCCCGGCCGCCAGAAACCCGGTCCACCGAAGCTTCCGGAAGCATGAAGTGCAGCAGCCCCCCCACCAGGCTCACCGGGTCCCAGATCGCCAGGGCGATGCATGATCCCAGCGCATAGGTCACAAGATCGGACGCCGGATCCGAGCTCACCTTGCAGTCGCCCACTCCAACAACCAGCGGCTTGCCTGACGCGCCCTTTCCTCCCGCCGCCTCAGCCCGCTCTGCGGTAGACGGCCGGCATGACGTATTCAAGTTCATTGCGAATCCCCATCAACCCTTCTGAATGACCGATGAACAACCATCCCAGAGGCTCCAGGCGCCCAGCGAACCGGCTCACCAGCCGTTCCTGCGTCGGCTTGTCGAAGTAGATCATGACATTCCGGCAGAAAATGACCCTGAACGTGCCCGCGTCCTCGAACGGTTCCATCAAATTGAGCCGCCGAAACTCCACTCGCGCCGCCAATTCCTTGCGCACCCGGAACTGTCCTTCGCGCGCCCCCACGCCCTTTTGCAGATATTTCTTGCGCCAGGCCTCGGGGATGCTGCTCAGCCGGTCGGCCGGATAGACCGCAGCTTTCGCTTTCTCCAGCGCCTGTGTGGAAATGTCGGTCGCCAGCAATCGCAGCTTCGCCAGGTTTTGCTCGCCCAACGCCTCGGCGGCGTGCATCAGGATCGTGTAAGGCTCCTCGCCGGTCGAGCAGCCCGCGCTCCATATGCCAGCCCGGACACTCGACGTGGCGATCTCCGGCAGAATCTGGCGGCGCAGCAGGTCAAAATGCTGCGGCTCGCGCTGGAAACTCGTGAAATTCGTCGTCAGCGCGTCGATCAGTCGCGTCAGTTCGGCGCCCGTCCGGTCCGCTCCCAGAATCCGCAAGTACTCGCCGATCGTCCCCAGCCCCAACGCCGACACCCGCTTCTGCAGCCGCGCCGAGACCAGCGCCTCCTTGCCCTGTTTCAGATCCAGCCCAAATGTCTTGTAAGCCAGCGCGCGGATCTGCTGGAACTGCTCCGGGCTGACCCGCGGGGCCGCCGGGAGCCCCGCATCCCCGAACAGCTCCCCCGGTCTTGCCGTGACCTTCAACACGCTCACGCCGCCCTCCGTCTCGGCATCTTCAGCAATGCGCCGACATCCAGGATCAGGCCCACCCGCCCATCGCCCAGAATCGCCCCGCCCGACACGCCCCGAACGTGCCGGAAAGTCGGTCCGAGCGTCTTAATCACAACCTCCTGCTTGCCCACCATTTCGTCCACCATCAGACAGAACTCGCGCCCCTCGCTTTCGCCGACAATCATCAGGCCCTCGCCCGTTCGCCTGCCGCCCTCGTCGGATTCCGCCAGGCCGAGCCTGCGCGTCAGCCGCGCTACAGGGATCAGCCGGTCCCTTACCATCGCCATCTCGCCCTTGCCCTCCACGGTGAACAGGCTCTCCGGCGACGGCTTCACCATCTCGCGTACCGAAAAGATCGGTACAATGTAGCGCTCGCCACCCGCCATCACCACGAGGCCTTCGATGATCGCCAGCGTTAGCGGCAGTTTCAACAGAAACGTGCAGCCCTGGCCTGGCTGGCTTTCGATTTCGATGCGCCCGCGCAGCTTTTCCACCTGCTTGCGCACCACGTCCATGCCCACGCCGCGGCCGCTCACATCGGTCACTTGCGCCGCCGTCGAAAAACCCGGCTGGAAGATCATGTGATAGACCTCCTGGTCGCCCGGGTTCGCCCCGGCCGCAATCAGCCCCCGGGCCACGGCCTTGTCGAGGATTCGCTTCCTGTCGAGCCCGCGGCCGTCGTCGGAAATCTCCACCACAATCTGGCCGGCTTGGTGGGACGCCCGCAGCCTCAACCGCCCTGTCGCCGCCTTGCCGGCCGCTTCGCGCTCGCTCGGCGGTTCCAATCCGTGGTCCATCGAATTTCGGATCATGTGCACGAGCGGGTCGGCAAGCGCCTCCACAAGCGTCCGGTCCAACTCCACGTCCTCGCCGATCATCTCGATCTCGGCATTCTTGCCTGATTTGCGCCCCAAGTCGCGCACCAGCCGGCTCATCTTCCGGAAGAGCTGACCGATGGGGACCATGCGCATCGCCATTGCCGTCTTCTGCACCTCGGCGGTTACACGGCCGAGCTGCGCGACGTCCCGCTGGAGCCTCGGAGTCCGGACCCCCGCCAGTTCAGGGTTGTGCTTTAACATCGACTGCGCAATCACCAACTCCCCAACCATGTCCACCAGGTATTCGAGCTTCGCTGTGGCCACCTTCACCGATGCCGCTTCGATCCGGGGGCCGTTCAGCGGCCCGCGGCCGGCCTCTACCTCGCCTGGAACCTCGCCCGTGGACGACGACGCCCGGTCCCCGCGCCCGCCGGAAGCCTCTGCTCCGGGGTCGTCACTAGCTGTTCCGGATGCGGGACTCGCCGCGCCGGATTTGGCCGGGTCTTCCGGCCCTTCGCCGTCCGTCCCGCTTTGCTTGATGTCAGGGTCAGGCCCGGCGGCCATGGCATGTTGGATCTGGCCGACCAGCGCGGCGTGGCCGGCAGGCCGTCCCGAGGCGGGGCTCTCGATGAACCGGAGCCAGGCCGCAATGGCGTCAGCGGCCTGCAAAACGATATCCACACGAGCCGGAGTGAGCGTCAGGGTCTTGTTTCGCACCCGGTCAAGCAGAGTCTCCACCTCATGCGAGATCTCCTGAATCGCTTGAAAATCGAGGAACCCCGCCAGTCCCTTAATGGTATGGAAGCTCCTGAATACGCCATGCACCGGCTCGTCGCCGCATGTGCCGCGTTCGATCTCCATCGTCAGTGACTCGATCTTCGCCAGATGTTCCCGCGCTTCGACGAGGAATTCCTGCACGAGTTCCGGGTCCTGCGCTAAAAGGTTGGGTACAGGCTCCTCCTGCGCCACCGCCTCGGCCAGGTTCGCCAATGCGTCCTCGCCACCCACAGCGACAGGTCGCTTCACCTTATCGCTTTTCGCCTGCACCTGATTTCCGCGCTTCGCCATTTCGCTGCCCTCCGATCTGCCAAGTCGCCTCTCGCCGCTCCTTCGGCCCATTGCCCCACCGCGGCTCAAAAGTCCTGAAAACCGTCCTCCATCGGGAAGGGGTCAGTCTCCACTACGGCGGTGGCTGACTTGGCCGGCGCCGCTGTTGCCCGAGCCTCTGCTGGCGGATTGAGCCTGGGCGACACCCTTAGCGCGCCTGGGGTTGGCCTGTCTGTTCGGTCCGATCCCACCATTTGCCTCAGGCGGCTCACCGCGTCGTTAAGACGACCGGCCTGTTCGCTCATCATCTCGCCCGCCGACGCGCTCTGTTCGGCGCTGGCTGCCGTTGATTGGGTTACGTTCTGCATCTGAGCCACGGAGCGGGAAATCTGGTCGATCCCGCGTGCCTGCTCCTGGCTGCCCACGTGCACTTCATTGGCCAGTACATTGATCCGGGCCGCGTTCTCCACAACCTTCGACACCCAGGCCGCCACCTCGTCCAGCCTCGCCTTGCCTTCATTCGAGCTGACAATGGACGCTTCGATCAGCTCCGAAGTGTCCTTGGCGGCCTGCGCCGAGCGCTGCGCCAGGTTTCTCACTTCATCGGCCACCACAGCGAAGCCCATGCCCGCCTCGCCGGCGCGCGCCGCCTCCACAGCTGCATTCAACGCCAGAATGTTGGTCTGGAAGGCGATTTCGTCGATCACTTTGATGATCCGGCCGATCTTCTCGCTCGACGAATTGATGTCCTTCATCGACGCGATCATTTCGTCCAGTTTCGCGTTGGTTTCTTTCAGCATCCGGTCGACGTTCTGCACCTCCGCCGCCGCCGTACGGGCATTTTCGGCGTTTTTCTGCGTCATTGAGTTGATCTCTTCGGTGGACGCCGACGTCTCTTCGAGCGATGCCGCCTGCTCGCTGGACCCCTGCGCCATCGACTGGCTCGCCGAGGAGACCTGCGACGCCGCCGTCGCCACTTGCGACGCGCCTTCCGCGATCTTGCCCGTGATTTGGCGCAGTTGGCGGTTCCCTCCCCGCACGGTCCAGAAGCTGAAGACCGCCGCCCCCACGGCGGCCACCGACAGCACCAGGGCGATCCACAATGCCGTAACCGCCTGAGTTTCGGCGTCAGCCGCCTTGGCCATCATCAGGCCGCGCTCGGCCTCCACAGCCGTCTGAGCTTGGCTCGTGACGCGCTCGCTGAGCGGTTGAAAGGTCTCGCTCTGCAACTTCGCCGCCTCGTCGAATCGCTGGCTCTCCAGCGCCTGGATGAGAGTTGGCGTCGCCCGAGCCCACTGCTCCACCGATTCCTTGATCCCATTCCTGTCGCCGCCGTCCGCCTCGTCGCGGCCGATCCTGTCCAATTCCGCCAGAATCGCCTGGCTGCGCTGTAGATTTTCCTCCATCGCGCTCTTCGATGCGGCGATGCCGGCGCTGTCGCTTGTCAGGCCGCTCAACATCATCGATTTCTGCCCGGCGGCCAGCCGCGCCAGACGCGTCTCCATTTCGCTCAATAGCCGGCTGCGCGTGGCTTCGCGGTTGGCAATCGAATCCAGGTCGCCCTTCAGCGACACGATCGTATAAACGCTGAACCCTGCCACCAGGAACAGGATCAGTGTCAGCGTTGCCTGCGCCGCCATCAGCTTTGCGCCGAAAGTCGTTGTTTTGCTACCCATGTTCATCTCGGTTCCTTACCTTGCACCATTCCCGCGGCTGCCCGCCCGGTCCAAACTATTCGCACTCCATAGGAATCTGCCCCAAGCGCTCAACCTCGGCCGCCGACAAAACCCGGTCGATGTCCAGCAGAATCTTCACTTTGCCCTTGATCTTCGCCATCCCCAGGATGTAGTCGACCCTCAGGTCGTCACCGAACTCGGGCGTATCCTCGATGTCGCCGTCCTGCATCGTGAGCACTTCGCTGACGCCGTCCACGATGACCCCGACCATGAGCGGTTGCCCCCGTTCTTCCACCCGCACGACAACGATGCAGGTGCGCTGCGTGTACTCAGCCGATTCCAGGCCGAACTTCAGCCGCAGATCGATCACCGGAATCACTTTGCCCCGGAGATTGATGACGCCTTTCACGAAATGCGAGGTCTGCGGGACTGCCGTGATGTCCTGCAGGCCCATGATCTCCCTCACTTTCAACACCTCAACCCCAAACTCCTCCCGGCCCAGGTGGAACACCAGGTACTTGCCACCCCGGTTGTTCTCAACCTGCGCCAGCGCCGCGGGCGTTGCTTGCATGCGAACCTCCTCTGTCGAAAAACGCTCTTGGCGCCCACTTGTCCGTGTGCGCTTGGCCGCTTTTCGTGCTGTTTGACGGCCCTTTTCTCTGGGCTGTCCCGGCTCTCGGATCTCGTGCGCAACCCTTTGGCGGGACGCACATTCGACTTATCGTCGCCGCCGTCGGCTTGTTGAGCCTCTTCGCGGCATTCAGCAGGAAAATGTGGCGTACCGCCCCCTTCGGACACACCCTCAACGGCTTGCTTGCCGCAAGGTTTCCCGGGTGCGTGCTGGCGGCTTCAGAATCCTGCGGGGTCGGCGGCCACCGCTGGAATGAGGAATGCTACGACGGCGGCCGCGAACAGCAGCGCGGCCAGCCCGATGCCCGGAATCCAGAAGGCGTCTGAAAAAACGCCAGGTTCCAGAACTGATGTGTCCGGATCAGACTTGTCGTACGACACTTTGATCCGTGTGCCCTTCGGATACTGCCTCGCGATGGTTTCGGCCCACTCCCTCTCCGCCCCCGACAACTGCCCGAACCGCCGCAAATTCCCGTAGCGTTCGTAGCCGTCCACGGCATACCGGTAGACCAGCCGCGTCGCGTACGTCTTCGACCGTCCCCGGGTTCCTTCCTCGTCTCCGGTCGCCGATTCCGAGCTCTCGCCC
>Ga0172370_10009086_pt1 | contig 11724 bp, 6 predicted proteins | sample LakKiv5m_FD_114538 | JGI IMG/M metagenome (GOLD analysis project Ga0172370, IMG submission 114538) | Freshwater microbial communities from Kabuno Bay, South-Kivu, Congo - kab_022012_11.5m | ecosystem: Environmental > Aquatic > Freshwater > Lake | place: Democratic Republic of the Congo...
ACGTTGCATGCAACGTCTCTACGAAAAATTCGGCGCGAGATGTTATTGGGCATTGCCTCAATATCGGTGTTGGCGATCATCGGCATTCCTTGGTATGCGCGCAGTTATCTTATGGGCGCAAGTGTTTTTCCTGCGCCAAGTACGTATGACGAACTCTTCATTGATCGCTCGCTCTCCGCCCTCATCACCTTCTGGTATCGCCGCGACGAATGGGGCCTTCCCTTTGGCTTGATGACGCTCTTCGGCTTTGCCTTGCTCCCGCTCCTCGTCATCCCTCGTTGGCATCCAACTTCTAACTTCCACGCGAAGCGTCCCATCTCCCATCTTCAATCTTTAATCTTGCTTCTCGCCTTCACTGTTCCCTATCACTTCATCTGGTGGTGGGGATTCACGTATCAAGCGCGTTACTTGTTAGTCTCGCTGCCCATGTATGCCGCGCTTGCGGGTTATGCCTGCGACTGGGTTGTGGATCGTTTTTCGCTTAAATTTCCAACGTGGTCAATTGTGTTGATGTCAATCGCTTTGATGCTCTATGGCGCGTACCCGCGACTCGGCGCGGTGTATCATCTGTTGCGCGACCCGCTGCAAAGCGATGATGTGAAGTTAACCCGCCTCGCCCGCGATCAATGGCAGCTATCAAAAAAAATGATTGAGCTCGCCCCGCGCGAATCCAAAGTGATGACAATGGATGGGGCGTTAGCGTATTGGTTGTACGACTACCGACTCGATCAGGGCTACCCGACTCGCTTCGACGAACTGCGATCCTACGATTACTACATCACTGCCCCATGGGGCGGCGTCGTGCAAACGGCATTGAAGCATGATGACCAAGTGTCGAATCTATTAAACGATACGAACTACTTCATTAAGTTGTACGATGGCGGAGATAATTGGGCGATCTACGAGATAAAAAAGTAGAGACGACCCGCCGGGTTGTCTCTGATTGAATGATTTTCCTTTCTTACCTCTGGGGTCTGTTGTGGCTGCTCGTCGCTTCCTACATGATGCGACCCTTTTTAGATTCGTGGTTGGACGATCTCGATACCGATGAGCGACGACTCATCGTGTTGCCTCTCACCTTTGGACTCGGCATTGGTATTTTGACATTAAGTTTGTTCGTGATCGGCGCGTGGAAACTTAATGTGTGGACGGCGTTGAGTGTGCCGCTGATCGTTTTGAGCGCGAGCCTGTTTCTCCCCCGAAGATTAAAGATTAAAGATTCTCTCCCGGCGATCTCTGCGCGCTCTGCGGTTAAAAAATTTTTAGATGGCGATCTCATCACATGGACGATTCTCGTTGGCGTGATCGTCCTCATCGTTGTCTTAGGTCACGCCACCTATTACCCTTTCATCGGCGACGACGAGATCAGCCGCTACGCTTATTACGCCACACTGATGTGGTCGCGGGGGCAAGCGGCGAGCGACATCCGCGGCTACACGCTATTGATGCCGATGGCATACACTTATATCTTCTCGCTCACAAATTATGTTTACCAAACAACGGGGCAGCTTGCCGAACAACTGGCGCGGGTGATTCCGGTTTTGTTTTCGGCTGCTACTGTGTTAGCGACGGCGGCGCTTGGGCGACGATGGTTTGGGGTGAGAGGCGGCATCACCGCCGCCTTGATGTTGATCATCACGCCGCTCTATCTGCATTGGTCTGCCGATGGTTACGTGGATATTCCATCTGCACTTTATTTTGTGTTGGGCGCCTACAGCGTTGATGTGTGGCTGACGACTCGCAGCATCAAGTGGGCGGTGATGACGGGCGCGATGACCGGACTCTCGTTGTGGGCAAAGCAAGCGGGCTTTGCCATGTTGCCCGCGTTGGGGTTGGTGTTGATCAAAGACTTCCGAGATTTCAAAAATCTCGGAAGTCTTAAACGAAACACGCGCGACGGCGTCATCATTCTGCTCGTCGCCTTTCTCCTTGGCGGATGGTGGTATGCGCGCAACATTTACTATGATGGCTGGATCAACTTCGCCCCGACGCCGGGTTACATCTACACCCAGCAAGCGAACACTTCGATCTTGTACTTGATTCCGTTTATCGGCAAATATCTCGACTTCGGGGTCGCCGCCTCTGCGCTTTACACTTTCGGTTTAGGGTGGGCGATGATTCGCTTCAAACGTCTTACAGTGATTTGGTGTTTGCTATGGGCGGCGCCTTACACCTTGTTGTGGTGGCAGTTGTATTCTTACGATGCGCGATTTTTGTTAACCGTGTTGCCGTTCTACGCGCTCATCGTCGGTGGGTTGACGGAGGAAGTTGCCGCGCGCGTTGGCGGCATCCCCGCGATGAGGTGGGGCGCGATCATCGCCATCATCCTCGGTGTCGCCGTCTCGCTTCGTGATGCCAATCTCGGCGGGGCACGGCCGTGGCTTCTTGCGCCGACGGCTTCCTATCGTGATCGCTTGATTCGATCTAAAGGCGATCTCTATCCGGCTGTTGAATTTATTCGCGATTACGTTCCGGCAAATGCAAAGATCGTCTCGATGGATGGACGCTTCCCTTATTATTTTGTGGAGCGACATATTGACGTAAACTATCCGGCGACGTTAGAGGCTTTCGTGCAATACGATTACTTTGTGCTAGGCTCGTGGTGGCTCAGCACTTACGATCTTTATGGCGTCTCAAGCAAAGAGTTGGACAATCTGGTGAATGATCGCCGCGTGTTGGAACGAGTCTATACGGGACCGACAAGCAGTTTGCTGGTGTATCGAGTGATGAAACCATGAAGGACGGAACACGAAATACGCCCCACGTAAGGCGTATTCCGTAAAGAGGTGTATGTGAACGACTTAGATGTTTCAGTGGTGTTACCTTGCTTGAACGAAGCGGCGACGATTCGCCAATGCGTGGAAAAGGCATTGCGATCTTTTGAGGTGGGCAAGTTGTGCGGCGAAGTGATTGTGAGCGACAACGGTTCGACGGATGGTTCGCAAGAGATCGCCGCACAGGCGGGCGCGCGAGTCGTTCATGCGGCAAAACGCGGTTATGGCAGTGCCTACATAAACGGCATTGCTCAGTCTCGTGCGCCGATCATTGTGATGGGCGACAGCGATGACACGTACGATTTTGGTGAAGTGCCGTACCTCGTCGCCAAGATTCGTGAAGGTTATGATCTGGTTCTCGCTTCACGTTTACGCGGAAAAATTTTGCCCGGCGCGATGCCCTGGCTGCATCGCTATGTGGGCAATCCGATCCTCACCGGAATTTTAAATCTTCTGTTTGGTCTGCGCGTGAGTGACGCCCACACCGGAATGCGCGCCTTCACGCGCGATGCCTACGACAAATTAAATTTACGCACGCTGGGCATGGAATACGCCAGCGAGATGATTGTTACGGCGGCGCAATCGCGTCTGCGAATTACTGAATTGCCAATTACGTATTACCCTCGACTCGGCGAGAGCAAACTCAACACCTGGCGCGATGGCTGGCGGCATCTGCGTTATCTTCTGTTGCGAAGCCCGACTACACTTTTCATCTTGCCCGGACTCTTGTTAGTGATCTTAGGTTGGATTCCGTTGATCGCTTTGGCAAACGGACCGCTCACCCTCGGAAAATTTTTTATAGACTTTCATTACATGATCGTCGGCAGCGCGTTGGCGATGTTGGGTTTGCAAATTTTGTTGCTCGGCTTGCAGGGCAAGAGCTATCTCGTCGCCAACGGACTCGACAGGCGCGATGCGCTCATTGACTGGATTCGCGCTCACGTTTCGATGGAACGCGGCTTGCTCGTTGGCTTGATCTTGCTCGCCGCCGGATTCGGTTTAGGACTCTACATTGTCTTTGTGTGGGCGCAGCATAATTTTGCCAACATCAACGAACTGCGTTTAGGTTTGCTCGGTCTCACGCTCGGCGTAAGCGGCACGCAAATTGTTTTTAGTTCGTTGTTTTTGAGTCTATTGGATATTGAGGCGCGTGATTGACTTCGTAGAGACGTTGCATGCAACGTCTCTACAAAACCGCAACCGGAAAATTTCCTCCGTCAGACATCTTTCATGCGTATCACCGTCGTCCAAGAAACCGATTGGCTCAAGCGCGGTCCACATCAACAGCATCATCTCTTTGAGCGACTCGCCGCGCGCGGTCACGAGATCACCGTCCTCGACTTTGAGATTCTCTACGAGCCGTTTCCCCGCGCGCAGCTCATCGCCCCGCGGCAGACTCACTTAAACGTGAAGCGGACTCTCACTCCCTCCAACGGCGTCACCGTCATCCGCCCGTTCACCATTCGCCTACCCCTCATCGCCCGCCCGACCTCACTTTTCACTTTTTACTTCGAGTTGATTCAGCTATCATGCCCGGATGTAATCGTAAACTACGCTCTCTCTACTGGCTTGCCTGCCCTCATCGCCGCGCGTCAACGAAAAGTTCCATTTCTTTTTCACGTCATTGATTCGCTTTACACGCTTGTGCCGTTTCCCGTTCTGCGTCCGGTCGCGCAAATTTTCGAGCGCGGACTCTTGCGCGCTTCGGATCGCACGCTCTACAGCAACGAAGAACTGCGCCAATATGGAATCAACCTGGGCGCGAAAGAATCATTGGCGCAAACGATTCGCACCGGCGTGGATTTAAAGCAATTCGGTTCGGGTGTGGAGGCGGCATCCCTGCGATCTCAATTCGGATTCAAAAGCGATGACGTGATCCTTCTCTTCATCGGCTGGCTTTATGATCATGTGGGCGTAGACACAGTGATGCGGACTCTGCTTCATTTACCCGCCAACGTAAAACTGCTCGTCGTTGGCGCGGGCGAAGGTGAGCCGCAGTTGAAGGCACTCCATCAAGAATTGAATTTGGGTGAGCGTGTTGTTTTTGCTGGTTCGCGACCTTACGAAACGATGCCGCAGTTTATGGCACTCGCCGACGTGTGCTTGTTGTATTTTGAGCTCAAACCGATCACGCAACACATCGTGCCAATTAAAATTTACGAATACATGGCAAGCGGCAAACCCGTCCTCGCCTCGCCGCTCCCTGCCATCATGCGCGATGTGCCGCCGGACAACGGCGTACTTTACATCCCTCAAACAGAATTGCTTGACGAGTTGAATCGTTTGCTTGATTCAAATTATCGCCAAATGATTGGCACGGCATCACGAAAATTTGTTGAGGTAAATTGCGATTGGGAAAAACTGACTGATGAGTTTGAATCTTTGTTGCTGGAAATGACAAAATGAAATCTCCGGTCTCCACGCGAAGCGTCCAATCTCAATTACCAATTACTAATTACTGGTTAATAGCTTTGCTCTTAATCTCCTTTTGGATTCGCCTTCATGAGCTGCTGCAATTGCCCGGTTTCATTGACGAAGGGAATCATTTACGCTGGGCGAGCGAAGTGTGGCAGGGGCGGTGGCTGTTTCCGTTGGCGAGCGGCAAGCCGTTGTTGATCTATTACGAAGCGTTGTTCTTTCCATTCTCTGCCGTATTATGGCTGGGGCGCGCGGCGAGTGTGTTGACGGGCGCGGTGATTCTAAGCGGGCTGTATGCGTTGGGGCGGAAGTGGAATCGTCAAAGCGGATTCTTCGCCGCATTGTGTTACGCCCTCATGCCCTGGACATTCTTCCATGAACGGCTGGCGGTTGCCGACTCTCTCGTGGCGGCATGCGCGGCGGTGATGATGATGGCGGCGTTTCAACATATAAAACGACCATCACGGCTCACGATTCTTTTCCTAACCGTGAGCATGATCGCTTTGCCTCTTGCTAAATTAAGCGCGGCGACTCTTTTGGTGATGCCGTTGATCGTTTCCCTAAACCTGATAGGTCTTACCCGCTCCGCTTCGCTACGGGGCGCTTCGCGAGACCTGTCAGGTTTGAAAAAGTTGTGGTTGCCTTATTTGATCACCACCCTCGTCTTAACTGTTTTCCTCGGCTACGCCAACTCGCGTTACAACGTCGGGCAAGAAGTGATTCAACGTGCCGAGTTTGGGCGGAGAACAATGTTGGAGTGGTGGAGCGGGAACGCCAACGATGTGATTCTCTGGTCAGTTCCTTATCTTGGAATCATGAATGTGGTGATTATCATCGGCGTGTTAATAGCTTTGTGGCGGCGCAGCAAACTCGATCTAATCGTGTTAATCGGATTCGTCATCGCGCTTGGCACGTATCTCTTCGCGCCGTCCACAGCGTATCCGCGTTATTATTTGCCCGCGCTGGCGTTTGGGAGTTTGCTAGCGGCGATCTGTCTGTCGTGGATATGGCAAATAAAGGCATCCGTCCTGCGTTGGGCGATCACGGTTTTGGTGTTTGGAATTTTTTTCTTGCCCTTCGCTTCTTTCGTGACAAAATCCTATTCCAATCCTCTAGAACTGCCTCTTGCCGAAGTGGATCGTCAACAACACATCACTCTCTGGTCCTCGGGTTACGGTTTTCGTGAGGCAGTGCAATATGTGAGTGAGCAATCTAAAAAAGAATCTGAACCCTCACTCGTTTACGTTTCTGATCTGGCGGGGATGGTGACGGCGAGGTTATATTGGGAAGGCAATGGCAAAGTGTTGACGTTGTGGGATGCGACGATGGGCGCGAGTGTGGAAGATGTGGATGGACGAGTCGCTTCGGGTAAGCCCACGTTTTTGCTCGTGGATACCGATCACTTCCAAGCAAACTTTGTGGGACTCGAAGTGAACCCACACGAACTCGCGCGCTTTCAACGACCCGAAGGCGGCAAGCCGATTATTGTGTATCGGTTGAAGCGTGAGGGGTTTCAGTTTCCGAAAGAATAAAATGACAATGTCATTCCGAGGAGCGCGTAGCGCGACGAGGAATCTCAAAGATTAGTTTCAGAGATTCCTCGCTTCGCTCGGAATGACAGATTCAATAGTTCTCTTTTAATCCCTCATCTTCGATGACACTCACTCTCCTCTTTTTACTTATCGCTCTTTTTTATTTCCTCCCCGGCGTCCTCTTGCATGTCCTCTTGCGTGAGCGCGGCGTCACGTTACCTGTCGCGTTGGGGTTGGCGCTGGCGGGAATTATTGTGATAGATGTTTGGGCGGCGAGCGCTTTCGGCTACCGCTTTTGGATTCAATTTGCCTTGAACGTGATCGCCATCGCCGCGTTAGCAAGGCTGTCGCGCGGAAAAATGCGCGAGTGGATTCGATGGGCGTTAGCGTGGAGTCGGCATCACCTGATCCTATGGGTGGCGGCGCTCTTTATCTTTATCGTTCCGGCGTTTGTCATCCCCGTTCCGTACGACACCGACGCGCAGGGTTTTGGAATTTTGGCGTTGACGGTTCGACTCAGCGGCAGCATCACTTCGCTCGCGCCGTTTTGGAGCGAGATCAATTTTTTTTATTCGCCGTCATTTTTTTTGTTAGCGGCGCAGTTAAGCGACATGGCTTTCGGCGCGCCGATGCACTTGGTGATGACGGCGATGGGTCATGCCTTTGCGTTCACAACGGTGATGGGCGTGTGGGCGGTGGGGCGTGAGTTTGGCGATGAGCGCATCGCCAACGGGTCAGCGTTCTTCGCGGTGATCAGCACGGCGTTGTTCACGACGATGATGGACTCGGCGTACACCAACGTCTTCGGAAATTTTTTGACGACGGCGATTTTGGTTTTAATTTTTCGCGCCGCCAAAGAACCAAATCGATTCAACAATGTGTGCGCCATCATCGCGCTGGCGAGTCTGCCGCTCTCGCATCCCGACAGCATCATTCATTTGTTGATGGCCTACGTTCCATTTTATTTCACAGTGTGGGTCGCGCGCACACGCCCGAATTTAAAACAATACCTCACGTTGACATTCATCGTGCCGTTCTTCGCCGTGATGTTGTGCTTGCCGTGGATTTTGCGCGCCTTCCCTTTGCTCGGCGGCGTGAGTGTGCATGAGCGCCAAAACCCCTCGCCGCTTCATTGGCTCGATCTCATCGCCTTCAACGGTTACGCGCCGGTGTATCTCGCGCTCGCCGGTTTGCTGCTCGGCGCGTGGCGGCGGCGCTGGATTGATATTTGGATGATCGGCAATGCGTTAGCGATTCTGGAAATTTCTACGTGGGCAAATTTGGATCGTCTCTCAAAAACGACCCTGATCGATCCGATGCAGATTTTTTATCCCTTTGGCGTGATCTGGCACGCGACGATCATCCCGATTCCGTTGATGGCGGCAACGGCGATCGGTGCGTTGCCATTTATGAATCGGGTTAAGAGTCCGCGTTCCATCGGGGTCGCCGTCGGCGCGTGTGCTATCATCGCCTCTCTTGGAGCGGGTGTTTTCAGTGAGGCGCTGATTCAATGGAGCAAAGATCGAATCCGTATCACAGGCGCGTTGTCGTCGGCGGCAGACGTTCAGGCGATGACGTGGCTCAAAGAAAATACTTCGCCTGACACGTTGATCTTGAATTATCCCGGCATCGAAGGCGATTGGGCTCCGGTCATCGCCGAGCGTAAGACGATCCACTTTCGTGAGCAGTTGTTTTACATTGGCGCGAGCCAAGCGTGGAAGCTCCAAGAGGAGTTGAGGGTTGCCTATCACGATCCGGCAACCCCTGAGTCGGAGAAAAAGATTCGGGCGGCGAAGATCGCTTATATCTTGATCCCGCAAGTGATCGCTAACCCCGACTCATTTAAATCGGCGCAACGCGGGCGACCACCGTTTATTGAATCTATGAAATCATCTTTTTCTGACGCAAAGTATTTAGAGCTCGTCAAAAATTTTGACGGCGCGCAGGTGTATCGTGTCAAGTAGAGACGTCCCTACGGGATGCAACGTCTCTACAACCTAAAGACCTTATATGCGAATCCTCCACATCATCCCTTACTTCTATCCGGCTTGGGCGTACGGCGGTACGTGCCGCGCGGCGTGGGAACTTTCTCGGGCGCTGGTGCGTAAAGGTCACGAAGTTGTGGTGTTCACAACGGACGCGCTCGACTCCAATAATCGCGCCATGCCAACGGATGAAGTGGTGGATGGAGTCGAGATTCACCGTTTTCATAATGTGAGCAATCATCTAGCGTGGGCGCGGTTGTTCACGCCGTTGACGATAGGCTTTTATCTGGAGCGCGAACTTAAGCGCGTGGATGTGGCGCACCTGCACGAGTATCGTTCGTTTCAAAATGCAATGGCTCTGCCGATCATGGAACGACTGCATGTGCCGTTTGTGTTGACGGCGCAGGGTGGGATGCCGCGCATTATGGGACGTTACGCATTGAAGCAAGTCTACGATGCGCTGGTGGGGAAGCGGATTTTAAAACACGCCGCTCGCTTGCACGCCCTCAACACGCTGGAGCAGACTCAATTTTTGGAACTTGGCGTTGAACCGGAGCGTATTGCGATTCTGCCCAACGGCGTGAACCTTGATGAGTATCGCGTGCTGCCGCCGGTGAATGGGTTTCGCGCCAAGTATGATATTCCGCAGAACGCGCCGGTGGTTTTGTTTTTGGCTCGTGTCAACAAAATTAAAGGCGTGGACTTTTTGGTGTCGGGCTTCGCCGAAGTGCGTAAGGTGCTGCCCGATGCGGTCTTGGCAATTGTGGGTCCCGATGATGGCTACTTGTCCGAAATACAACAACAGGTTGCTGCGTTAGGCTTGGAAGCGCATGTTCGCTTCACTGGCTATCTTGACGGTGTAGCAAAGCTCGAAGCGTATCAATCGGCGAACCTGTATGTGCTGCCGTCGGCGTATGAAATGTTTGCCATCACGCTGCTCGAGTCGCTTGCTTGCGCCACGCCGATCATCGCCACCGAGCGTTGTGGTCTCGCCGATTTTGTGCGGCACAACAATTTAGGTTCCATCGTGAATTATGGCGACGTAAACGGACTCAAAGATGAGATCGTCAACATCTTACGCAGTCCCGATGAAGCCAAACGCCGTGCCCGTTATGGACGCGAATATGTGTTGGCGAACTTCGGTTGGGATAATATCGCCGAGACGTGGGAAGACGTTTATAGAAAGTGCGCGGGGAAATAAATCAGAACGCTGATGACGCTGAACTGCGCTGACGAACGCTGATAAACGCAAAATGTTCAGCGAAATTCAGCGTTTATCAGCGACCTCAGCGTTCAAAGGTTTTTTTAAACATGTGCGGAATTTGCGGAATAGTATCAATTGGCAACAGTGATCGAATCGATTCGGCGCTGCTCGACAAGATGCGCGATACGATTGCTCATCGCGGGCCCGATGACGCGGGTAGTTGGGTGTCTAAAGATGGACGAGTCGGGTTAGCCAATCGGCGTTTGGCGATTATTGATTTAACCCCTGCCGGGCATCAGCCGATGAGCAACGAAGCCTGTGCTGAGCGCAGTCGAAGCAATGGCTCAATTTGGATCGTTTACAACGGTGAGACCTACACCTACGCCCAACACTTTGAACCGCTTAAGCAGCGCGGTCACAAATTCAAATCGCAATCCGATACCGAAGTCATCGTTCATCTCTACGAAGAATATGGCGCAGATTGCTTGCATCGTTTGCGCGGCATGTTTGCGATTGCCTTATGGGATGAAAATAAACGCCAATTATTCTTGGCGCGAGATCGGCTCGGCGTGAAGCCCCTCTATTACACCTTTGCGGGCGGGCAATTTATTTTTGCCTCGGAGATCAAATGTATCCTGCATCACCCCACCGTTAAGCGCGAAGTGGATCTCAACGCTTTCTATCATTTCACCACCTTCCTCACCACGCCCGCGTCGCAGACGTTGTTCAAAAACATTTACAAGCTGCCGCCCGGTCATCGCGCCACGCTCAACATTGAATCAGGCGAATTAAAAATCGAAGAGTATTGGGATGTGTTTGATCAAGCTCATTACGATCCCAAACTCACTTCGCAAGATTGGGCGCGATGTTTGCGCGAGAAGTTAACCGAGTCGGTTAAACTCCGCATGGTGTCCGATGTTCCCTTCGGCGTTTTTCTTTCGGGCGGCGTCGATTCAACGGTCAACACCGCGCTTATGGCGGCGCAGATGGATCGCCCGGTGCAAACTTTTTCCATTGGCTACAAAGACGCGCCGGACTTCAACGAGTTCGTTTGGGCGCGGCAGGCGGCGTCACATTTCAAAGCGGATCATCACGAGATTCAAATTGACGCGCACGATCTGATCGATTTCTTGCCGAAGCTTGTTTATCATCAAGATGAACCGATTGCCGATCCGGTGTGTGTGCCGATCTATTACGTTTCTAAACTTGCGAAGGATTGCGGCACGACGGTGATTCAAGTGGGTGAGGGGAGCGACGAACTCTTCGGCGGATACAAACACTGGATTGATATTTTGAATCTGCAGCGCGGCGGCTGGCGTTTGTATACGGGGCTGCCGACTCCGTTAAAGCGGCTGGGTCTGGCGGCGGCGCAGTTTGTTTTTAGCGGCGTGCGCTACGAATACATCCGCCGCGCGACGATGGGCGAAGAATTATTTTGGGGCGGGGCAGAAGCCTTTGGTGAGGCGCGGAAACAGAGTCTAATTTCCGAATCGATTCGCAAAGCGGTTGGCGGCGTCACATCGCACGACGTGATCGCTCCCTTTAGAAAAAAGTTCAACGAGCGGAGTCCGCATCCCGATTATTTATCGTGGATGAGCTATCTCGATCTGCGTCTGCGTCTCCCCGAATTACTTTTGATGCGCGTGGATAAGATGACGATGGCGACGGCGGTGGAAGCGCGCGTGCCGTATCTTGATCATGAGTTTGTGGCGTTGGCGATGAGTAGCCCGCAAAAGATTAAGGTGGGCGATGATCTGCGCCCCAAACATTTACTCAAACAAGCCGTGCGCGGCTTGATCCCTGATGCGATC
>Ga0172370_10009089_pt1 | contig 11722 bp, 12 predicted proteins | sample LakKiv5m_FD_114538 | JGI IMG/M metagenome (GOLD analysis project Ga0172370, IMG submission 114538) | Freshwater microbial communities from Kabuno Bay, South-Kivu, Congo - kab_022012_11.5m | ecosystem: Environmental > Aquatic > Freshwater > Lake | place: Democratic Republic of the Congo...
ATAAATGTTCTGACGAGTTCTAGTGCGACAAAATCCATATTCATCAAATCTCCGGCAATATCTTTACTTCCGATTCCAAGCAAAACAAGAAAAGGTAGTGCGCTTGCAAGGTAAGCGAAAAGTAGAGTATTTGTCATTGAAGCCAAAACATCTTTTCCTACATTCATTCCGATTTTATAAACTTGTGCGAAAGTTTTTTTGCTGTCATGCAAAGCCTCGAAAATCGCAGAAGAAATAGAAATCGCAGTATCAATAAGCGCTCCAGTTGCACCCAAAAACATTGAAGCAAGAAGTATGTCTTCAATATTTATTGTAGGATAAATTGATTTTAATGTTCTGAATTCTTCAGCGGGTGTATTGCCCAAAAATGCGAGATGTTTAAACAAATAAGTTATCCCCAGAGAAAGTGCAAATCCAACAACGATAGAAATAATCGCTGAAAGAGATTTTTTATTAAATCCATGAATAAGTGGAACGGTAAGAAATGTTATTATTACAGTAAAAAAGAAACTCAAAAAGATAGGTGAAAAACCATTCTTGAGAGGATCTATAATCATGAAATAATAAAGAACTATAGATAGGATAACGCTCACAATAGCCGTAAACCCTTTCTTTCCAGCAATCATTATTGTTATCGCACAGAAAATAATAAAAATATTTAGAAGTCCATTTTGTCTATAAAAATCCGCAACTGCATAATTCACTTCACCAGTTTTTTCATTCGTATATTTGTAAATAGAAACGACATCACCATTCTGATAGATATTAAATTCATTTATTTCTGACAACAAAACAGGAAGAGTTTTTCCCTTCTCTTTGCCGGAAAGTATATCAACCGCAAATGTTTTATCTCCAGTATCTTTATCGACAGAAAGTGTGTCCTTGATTTGTCCGTGAATGAATTCATAAGTCATACCGGAACTGTCTTTCACAGGTGCTATCTCATTTGGAGCATTGTGGAAAAAGAAAACTGAAATCGCGATAACAAAAATTATGCCGAGATATGAAATGAAAATTTTAGATTTAGTCATGTGATTGTTTTAATTTATCCATTATATAATCTAACACATTTTAGGGCTAAAATCCCGGGAAGAAATCCGTTTTGATGTTCCCTGGTTTTACTCCCATGTTTATCAGAATATTCTCATAACTCACTACCATCGTATGTGGACCAGAAATGTAGAATAATCTCTCCTTAAAGTCAGGCACTTCCTGTTCAATCAATTTCGCATCAAAATAGCCTCTACATCCCTTCCAATCAACAGGACAAGCATTTGTGTCAGTTAATGTGTAAATCGTCTTAAGTCCAAATTTCTTTTCAGCCTCATTTAGGACGTCTTTATAAACCATTTCAGTGATTACTTTGTTTGAATAGAACAGAACAACTGAACGTGAATCATTAGTATCCACAAGGCATTTAATCATACTTCTGAAAGGAGTAATCCCGATTCCACCTGCAAGGAATACAAGTTTTTTTGTTTTATCCTTCGGCAAAGTAAAATCACCTGCAAGTTGAGAAGTTATAATTTTGTCGCCAGTTTTCATGCCAAGCATTGCTTGTTTATACGAGCTTGGGTTTGGATAAAATCTCACACCCAATATAACATCATTTTCTGTAGGAGAAGAGGCGATAGTGAAATATCTTCTATTTCCACGATCATCAGGATTGTCATATCCAAGAGTCCATTCAAAATATTGGCCAGGTTCAAATTCAACTTTATGATCTGGAGCAAAAACAAAATTATAAGTGTCAGATCCAATCTCAACTTTTTCTTTGAAATTCAAAACGTATTTTCCTTTTGGGCTAACAAAATATGAAAAAACATTTCCTATGAGCAAAGCTAATTCAGGAGTTGAATACAAACTTCCGATATGAATTGCCGGTGAAAATAAAAATCCAACCAAAATTGCATAATATATTCGAAGTGATTTTGTCGGAGGAGTTGTAAGTGGCTCAGTTAGCATCACAAAGGCAAGAAATAGCAAAGGAGTATTGAATATCACATTCCAAAGTGTTCCAAAAACATTAGTTTTAAAAAATGAAAAACCAAGAATCGTTACAATTGCGGCCACAATAAAACTGATTACCAAATCAAACCTGTGAATTTTTCTTGTAATAAGAAGTCCACCAACAAGTACAAACGGAAACATCGCAAAAGTTCCTACCCACCAACTTGCGGCTTGATTCAATGTTAAAGCAGTAAGTACAACAGCAAAAGCCGCAGGATTAAAAATATGTTTTTTACCGATGGCGAACATATATTTTGAAGCCATTGACCAAACAGAAACCCAAATCAAAAATCCAAGTCCAATTGCCTGAAAAGGTGTTGGGGGAGTGATAATCAAAATCAAGATAAGCGCTGTGATATAAGCAGATTCGATATTTGCCGGAACCTCAAATATTTTTGAGAAAAGAAGATTTGTAAGTAAACATGAAACAAAAATAACAAGAGTCGAACACGCCAAAGCAAATATACCAAAAGGCAACATACCAAAAAGACTTAAGACGACAGCGACCGCCAATAAACCTACAAGATAGTAAGTTATAAGTCTGTACATCGTAATTCCATTGATTAATTTATCTATAAAATTTCGCATATATTTTTATTTATTAGTGTATTTTTCGAAACCACTTGTCATAGTGGCGATACCATTTTGATCGATTGAATATCCTTCAAATCCATCCAATTTTTCGATGAACTGAATGCCGTTTTCTCGCATAGCAAAGGCCGCCGTAGCAAATCTATCGGCTTCATAAACATTTGGTCCAACGACTGTCAAACTAACAATTTCAGTGATAGGTTTTTCTCGAAACGGATCGTATACATGTTGTCCACGAAGATAAGTTCCTGACGTTGCGATTCCTTCTTCATCTAGATAAACCACCTTAACAATTTCCTCTAATTCAAAAGGATTTCGAATCCCAACTCTCCATTTTTCGCCTTCATTATTTGTTCCATGTGTCTGAATATCTCCTCCGGCCTCAATATAAAAATCATTAAATCCTTTCTCTTTCAATAAATTTGACGCCTCATAAATTGCCCAACCTTTCACCAAACCAGAAGGATCGATTTTTCCATCAGGAGTAACAATATTAAAATATCCATTCGTAAGATTTTTTGTTTCTTCAGACAATTCCAAAACTATTTTCATATCTTCACTATATTCAGATTCACTGATTTCTCCATTATTAATTTTTGAAACTTCACTCGTTTCTTTATATTTACTAAACTTACTTTCAACATTTTGAAAATAAGAGAATACATCATCCAAATCTTTTTCTTTAGCAGAAGAATCTACGATTTCCACTGTAATCGGCATTCCCATAATAATTCTAGTTTCCTTCATTGGTTTTTAGTTTTTTGCTTTAGCAAGAGCTGAAGCAAGTGACTTGATGAAACCACCACTTGTAGCAGTCGCCCCAGAAACGGCATCGATTTGAGCGCTTTGTGCAGCGATCGCTTCGCTTTTTAGCTTAGGTGCAGCATATTCATAAATTGAAACTGAAGTATCCCGATCTTTAGGATGATCCAATACAGTTACATCTGAAAATTTTCCATTTTGAACGTCGACTTGAACTTGAACATTTCCATAATACACATCAATACTGTCACCGGTATAAGTACCGTCCTTGTATGCCGCCGACTGACTTGGTGTAGATTGTACAGGAGGTGTTTTGTCGCCCACAGGTGCAATCACCGTACTCTTAGTCAAAGTCGCAACAACATAAATTACGAAGGTCAGTATGACCGTAGCGGACAAGATAGATTTTTTCATAAATTTATTTTTATTTGGGATCAAATTCCGACCGTGTCATTATACTAGGATTCCACGTAAATGAAAAAACGAAATTACATGAATTCCCGGAAATTCGAGAAGCCGATTCGATAATGGAAAAGAAATTTATCTTCTGCTAATATCAAACAGTAGAAATAAACCTCATTTCAACATGGCGAATTCATTCATCAGCAGAATTACAAAAAAAGCTCACTATTGTAATGAACGTATTGTTCTTCCTGAAGGGATGGATGAAAGAGTTCTCAAGGCAATTGAGGTAATTGTAAAAAAGAATATTTGTATAATCTCAACCATAGGTTCGAGCAAATTGATCAAAGCAAAAGCCAAAAAAATTGGTTTAGATATAGATTGGAAAAAAGTCAGAATCGAAGATCCTGAAACTTCAAAATTAACCAAATCGTATGCGGAAACTCTTTATGAAGTCCGTAAAGACAAGGGAGTAACCATGAAAGACGCAAAAGAAATGATTAAAGATGTTAATTATTTCGGAACAATGATGGTTTACATGGATGACGTTGACGGAATGGTTTCAGGCGCAGCACATTCGACTGCACAAACAGTCCGACCTGCATTACAAATAATAAAAACAAAAGAAGAATTTCACAGAGTTTCAGGAATATTTTTTATGTTTTTAGGTAAAAAATTACTTTTATTCGCGGATGCTGCGATAAACGTAAATCCAGATGCAGATACATTGGTAGATATCGCTATTGATACAGCAGAAACAGCAAAAAGATTTGGAATAAAGCCAAAAATAGCGATGTTATCTTTCTCTACGAAAGGATCTTCAGAAGATCCGGAACCAAACAAAATAATAGAAGCAATCGCTAAAATCAGGCAAAAAAGACCAGATTTGATAATAGATGGAGAAATGCAGGTCGATGCCGCACTTGTGCCGGAAGTGGCAAAAATGAAATGCCCAGATTCTGTGATAAAAGGGGATGCCAATGTTTTGATTTTTCCAAATTTATCAGCTGCAAATATCGCTTATAAATTAGTAGAAAGATTAGCCAAAGCGATTGCAATAGGACCATTTCTTCAAGGCCTTAAAAAACCAGTAAACGACCTTTCTAGAGGATGTAGCTACAAAGATATTATTGATGCTGTAGCCTTTACGGCCTACGAAAGCTGTGTTGAATAAATTTCCAGCTATCAAGTAGGTCTATTTACTTATAGCAAAGGATATAATCACAGAAAGCACAGCAGAAATAAAGGCATTGATAAGAACAAAGCCTTTTGAAAAACCGATGGCAACTTTATCTTTGCTCTTCCATATATCAAGAAGCATTTCGTGATCACTAAGCTGTCTTGCCTCGATAATATCAATACGCTTTTCGAGATAATCAAAACGTCTGTCCATCTGATCGAGTCTTTGTTCTATCAAATCAAAACGTCTGTCCATCTGATCAAGCCTCTGCTCGATCGAAACAAATCGTTTATCAACTTGCTCAAAACGCTTGTCCATCTGATCAAGCCTCTGCTCGATCGAAACAAATCGTTTATCAACTTGCTCAAAACGTCTATCAACCTCAAGCTTAAAAGCTTTGAGGTATTCATATAACATATCGTTTGTGACTGTCTGGCTGTCCATAAATTATTGGGTTAATTAATAACAGCCGCAACAATACTATCACGACATTAAATTTTCGTTAAATATTTCTAAAATTTTCTTAAAAAAATTTTTGGTTGGGGCGGGTGAATAAATAAATACGCACTATTCTTGCATCGATAGTATTTTTGTGGCATAATCATAATCCGTTCAACTATAAATTATAAAAAAATGGGAGGAATTGAAAAATTAGCAATAGCGGCCACAGCATTAAGTTTAGCTACAGCTCCGTGTTGCAGTAATAATAAAAAAAACGAGATGAGATTAATGGCCGATAAAGCTGCGCTTTGCGATGGTATCATCGGAGTGGAAATAGTTGGAAGAAATGCACAAGCAAGAATTAACCTAGCTTTGGATGCATCAACACCAAGAGCTGAGACTGTAAGATGTGTTAGGGGAATAGTCCAGGAAAACCCCATAATTCAATCAAGATTTTACCCAGTTTGTACCAGTCACACAGTCATAGAAATTCCAACAAACCAATCAGGCCAAATGTCCATAGCTCTTAACAATACTACCTGTTTGGCGCACAGATAATTCTTGGGTCTAGTGCCCAATTAACTCTTTTTTCTAATTCTTTGGGGCGGTAGGATTTACCCTCCGGTGTAAACTTCTCATCCCTCCTCACTCAAGATTAAAAGCCATCTCCGCCTTCGCAGAGATATCTTTCAATGGTTGGGGCGGTAGGATTCGAACCCACGAATGGCGGGACCAAAACCCGCTGCCTTACCACTTGGCCACGCCCCAATGTGTTTCAACGCGCAAGATATTAAATGAAATCTCAGTTACTTGCAAATTAAACTTTGATATCTGTAGAAATATTGTTCGGTAGACATTTGCATAAAATTATGGTAGAATACAGCATTAAAAACAAAAAAACATGCTAGAAAGTTTCAATCCAGAACCAAGAGAGGTTAAAGTAGTTGCCACAGAAGCCATTTCAAGAGGTCGTAAAAGGCCAGTTCCAAAAGCAGTTCCAAGGCAGGCGACAAGAAGAGCTGCCCCAAGGCCAGCCCCAAAAGGAGCTCCAAGAAGATCTCCAATGCCAGCTCCAAGAAGAGAGACACAAAAACCAGTTTCACGACCAGCTCCAAAACCAATTCAAAGGCCAGTTAAAAGCACAATTCCAGAACAAGACAAAAACCAAGGCCAAAAAATAGAGGAGCCAATTCGTTCCTCAAAAGTAGATCCAAAAGATTACTATAAAGAAAAAAAGACAGCCCCATGGTACGATCCATCTGCAATGAGGTGCGAAGTATCACGTAATGTTTCCTCTGACCTTTACAACACTGTTTTAAAAGAGAAATATCATGCAGAAGAGGCATCCGGACATATTGGATCAATTGGTGTTAGTGAATACGGTCCAAAATGGAATAAAGCTGAAGAATTGCAGAAATTCAAGAATGCATGCAAGGTAGGAAAAGAAGCGGCTAGTGCTTTAAATGCAGCAGAATTAATGACTCAGAAAGCTTGCGGGGAAAAACCAAAAACAACAAAAATAATTTTAGACCAAGAACAAGAAAACATACGAAAATTAAATGCAGTTTGTAAAAACAAACCAAACTAAACTTCACTACTCGGACAAATTTTATTCAACGGACATCCTTTGCAATTTGGCTTTCTTGCGAAGCAAATGCGTCTTCCGTGCCAAACAATCATATGCGAGAATTTGCCCCATTTCGATTTTGGCACAATTTTCATCAATTCCTGTTCTATTTTTACAGCATTTTTTTGTATCGCCAATTTTTTTGGGACAAGTCCGAGTTTTCCGCTTACTCTAGCGACGTGTGTGTCTACGACAATTCCTTCATCTTTGCCAAATCCACTTGAGAGAACGACATTTGCAGTTTTACGAGCAACTCCAGGAAGAGTCAACAATTCATTCATTTTATTTGGAACTTTTCCGCCAAAATCTTTGATAATTTTCTCGGCGGCACCTTTTATATTTTTCGCTTTCGCTCTATAAAAACCAGTCGAATAAATAAATTTTTCGATTTCATCCAAAGTTGCATCAGAAAACGCCTTGGCATCCGGCAATTTCTCAAAAAGCGCAGGAGTAACCTGATTTACTCGAACATCAGTACATTGTGCAGACAAAATCACCGCTACAAGTAATTGAAATGTATCACCAAAATTAAGCTCAATTTTAGCATCAGGATAAGTCTTTTCGAGGATTTCTATGATCTCTGAAATATTGTTTTTCACGCCTTGAAGTATATCTTACAACGCAAGCCTTTTCAAATATCTCTCAGGAAGTTTTTGCAAATTTTCCGCAGAGAATACATTGATAGGAAGATAATCTAGAGGATCGATAGGATTTCCATCTTTATGTAATTCAAAATGCAAATGTGGACCAGTTGTCATATATCCGGCACCTTTAGTCCCAGGCATACCTCCTGTAAGACCCAATATTTGGCCCTGAACAACCTGATCTCCTTCTTTTACCAAGATTTCACTTACGTGTCCATAAACGGTACTATAACCATTTGAATGCGCCACAATGATGTAGCTGTAGCCGTAACCGTTATCTTTTGTCTTGTAAACGACTCCGTCAGCTGGTGCATGAATAGGGGAGCCTTGGAAAGTAGGAATATCGATCGCCTGATGAGCAACACCAAAAGTGCCGACATAAGCCGAATCATGGAAGTACGCACTAATGCCTTTTTCAGGAAGAATAGGCCAAGAAAGACCTTCCGGATTAAGCATCGGAGCATTAGAAATAAAATCATATAAAGAACGAGTTTTTGAGTCCAAAAGTCCCATGTATTCTTTAGGATCGAAATTCGCTCCATCCTCTGTCATTTTTTGTTTAACGACCTCAAGAGCACTACTCAAATCTTTTACGTCCTGAACCATCGTATATTGCTCTTTTTGGCTTTGTTCAAGCAATTTTGAGTACAATTTCTCTTGTCCAAGAGTAAGTTTCATCAAATTTTCCTTCGCAACTTTTTCATATTCAAGTTGTTTAGTCTCATTTGCGAGATTTTCCTGAAGTTTTGAAAGTTCCGTGTGTTTTACTTCAAGATTCGCTTCCTGAGTTTTAAGTTCATCGCCTAAAGAAGCCAATTTGTCGACCATTTGTTGTCCGGCCTCATTCAAAAGATTCAAATAGTTCAATTGTCTCATTTTTGTTCCGACACTTCCGTCAGACAAAAGTAATTTAAACGCATCAACTTGTCCTTTTTCATCTACAGTGAAATAAGAAGTCTCTTCTTGGTACATTATTTTAATGTAATCCTTAAGAAGGTCTTTTTGTGCATCCATAGCGACTTTCTTTACGTCAATCTCAGCTGAAATCTGAATTATGGAATTTTCCGTTTCACTAACATTACTAATAGTTTCCCTTAGATTGTTTTGAGTAATGAATGTTTGTTTGTCGATATTCTCAAGCTGATCGGCCAAAGTCATTTTCTCCTCGGTAAGGGCCTTTAGCTTATTTCTCTGATCGGAAATACTGTTCAAAAGCTGATAATAATCAGTTTTTTCAGAATTATATCTGTCTTTTAATCTCGACAGAAACTCCTGACTATCTTCAGCAAAAGCACTATTCGAAAGGAAAAGCGCGCATACTGTAGCCAAAATTGCAATTTTCTTAAATCCTGATCTCATTTATTTTTTTGTTTTTGTGTCTATTTATCTAGATAGTCTATCATAAATTACGCAAAAAAACAATGATTAGGAGAGAGGGAAGGAAATGTTCTTCGTAGCGATTCTGTTGATGTTTTATTGCAAGCAGTTTATTCAGTGGAAAGTTGGGAACTACTTCTTAGGACGCATTGCGTTCAATTTAGGAGAAATATGAGTGATAATCAAAAGAAGCTTAAGTCCTAAGGAGTAGTTCCCAACTTTCCATGTAAAATAGCTTGCATTCGTGTCAAAAACCCATTAAAATCATCCAGCAATTTAAGAAAAAAGATATGTCACATAAGAAAGCAGCGGGTTCCACCAAAAACGGCCGAGACTCGCAAGCCCAACGTCTAGGAGTGAAAGCATTCGGAGGAGAAGTAGTAAAAGCCGGATCAATAATTGTACGCCAGAGAGGTACAAAATATTTCCCTGGAAAAGGCGCAGATATGGGTAAAGACCATACAATTTACGCTTTAGTATCAGGACAAGTTCACTTCACGGAAAAAGCTTTAAAAAAATACGACGGAAGAATTTACAAAGATAAATTTGTAAATATTCAGTAATCGAAGCTGTGTGCGAAAAAGCGCCACATAACCGCGCGAAAAAGCGCTTATTACAATGGCTTTAGAAAACTTTTTTGGACTTGAAGGAGGAGAGCCGATGTCAGAATCGGCTTTTGAAGCATTTAAAGAGCGCATGCAAGAGGCATGGTCTCAAATTGCTGCTATAAAAAAAGAGGAACAGAAGCAAAAACAAAAGGAAGATGATCTACTAAAGATCCTCATGGCTTTTGTGAAGAATAGTCAAAAAAACGATCTAACTCTACTCATAAGTCGTGCACTTGAACAAAATCTCCCTGCAGGATTTATTTTATCAATGATAATGCTCGAAAATGAGGAACTAAAGCCATTTGTCGGTAATTTTATGAATTTTGGGACGACACAAAATTTAAACCAACCGGAATCACAATCAAAATCAGCAAACGCACTCACATTATTTGGAGAAGAAGACGCGTCAATGCCACTAAAAGCCAAAATCGCCATAGATGGATGGATAAAAGGAATGATGTTTCAAGCGGAAGAATATCCACAGAAATTGATAAAATACGGTTATGATGTCGAAATGCCAAAAGAACAGGATGGATTTCAAGATGAAGAGGTAAAAGAAAAACCTAAAAAAACTATCAAAAAAATCCTCACCCAACTTTGTACATTTGTTTTACGTGATTATTTTGAAAGAATGAAAATAGAAAATGATTTTGAAAGACTCAAAGAATTCTCAGAGTTTATAATAAAAGGAATCTTCACAAAAACAGAAGAAAACTTAAATTCACGAGCATCACTCGAAGGCAAAAAATCTTAATTCCTCGCAAGTCCCTTAAGCTTTAGCTCCTGAATAACTTCCTCAGAAGGTTTATTGATCAGTCCATTTTCGCATAAATATTCCGCAATCGCCTTTGCCTCAGGCATATTGAAATCTTCCACTCCGGCTTGATATATCATAGCGGCAATCTTCGAAATCTTTGCAGAATCAAGACCATATTTTACTCCCAAATCAATCAATAATTTATTCTCCATAAAAGTTTGTTAATACCAAAAAATATTCTAATGAGTTTCACAAAAAATTACACCTACAGCCACTTGCGAAAAAAGATAAAAAATGCTATAATGTAACAAAGTTTAAAAAATAAAAACAAAAAATATGAGTGAAAAACCATTAGACAAACCAGTAGAATCGGTGGACAATGAAACACCGGCACAACTTATTTCTGAAAGTATAAATTCAGATAAGTATGATGAAAAAACATTCATGGAGACAGCCTCGGATTATATGAATTCGATGCCATTTGCTTTTAATCGTACAAGGAGTGAAATTTTGGGAAACACTTCGGAAAATGCAAAAGTATCGATACTACAAGTAAAAAAATATTTTGATAAAAAAGGTAAAGATTTTTGCAGTCAATTATTCCAAAATGCTAAACCAACAGTAATAAAATATCTTCAAAAAAATATTGGAAAGAAATATGAGGATTTCTTTGATGAGAATCCAAAACACAGAGATATTCCGATCAAAGATGCTATAAGATTAGAGTTATTGTTTAACGACAGAGATATAGTCAAAGGTGCAATGGAACAATGGGAAAATACGGATGTGGTAAAAAGAGACAAAGACCTAGAGGCAAAAGGTATACTTACAGAAGCTCAAAAATGCAGAATGGATCTTTCGGCTAAGTCGGCAGAGGTTAACTACGTAAAAAAACACGAGGAGAATTATGACATAGGAGAAGGCAGTATGTCTGCAGACAAAGCAAAAAAAATGCCAGTCCTAAGCAAGAATTTTCGATATAAAGTAGAAGGTGGAGTAACATCACAAACATTCGATTCAAAAATCGATAGAAGTGACAAGTACCAAAAAAATTGGCATTTTTGGCAGAAATTAGCTCAAGAATATTGGGCAGTAAGCGAAAGAAAAGGATGCGAGATTGTAAACAAATTCAAGTCATATAATGAAAACGAAAGTAAGATTACTAGAGCTATTGACGCTTTATCTCGTCTTGAACCTAGAGGTATCTCAACAAATATGAGAAAAGCATATAAATTCGAACCAGAACAATTTAAGGAAGATCTAGAAGCTATAGTTGGAAACGACAAAGATCTTATTTATGGGAAAGAAGGAGTCTTCAATATG